>JACCDT010218280.1_pt1 | contig 18590 bp, 17 predicted proteins | sample 7446291 | NCBI WGS metagenome assembly JACCDT01 (sample SAMN15323446, study PRJNA562643) | freshwater metagenome | isolation source: river surface water | place: USA:Blue River Watershed | collected 2017-08-17 | reverse complement strand
CAGCTTGGAGCCGATGTTCTTGCGGATGATGGGCAGCTTGCCGGCCGCCAGCATCGGCTTGTGCACATAGAACTCGTCAGGGTTGACCGCGCCCTGCACGACGGTCTCGCCCAAGCCATACGACGAGGTGATGAAGACGACGTCCTTGAAGCCGGATTCGGTATCGATGGTGAACATCACGCCGGCGGCGCCCAGGTCCGAGCGAACCATGCGCTGCACGCCGGCCGACAGCGCGACTTCGGCGTGGGTGAAGCCCTTGTGCACGCGATACGAGATCGCGCGGTCGTTGTACAGCGACGCGAACACGTGCTTCATGGCCTCGAGCACGTTGTCGATGCCGACCACGTTCAGGAAGGTTTCCTGCTGGCCCGCGAAAGATGCATCCGGCAAGTCTTCGGCAGTGGCCGAGGAGCGCACCGCGAACGAGACTTCACTCGAAGAATCGGCGACAAGTTTTTGATAAAACTCGGTAATGTCCTTCAACAGGCGCGGCTGGAACGGGGTGTCGATGATCCACTGGCGGATCTCGGCGCCGGCCGCGGCGAGCGCGCGCACGTCATCGATGTCCAGCGTTTCGAGGCGCTTGGCGATGCGGTCAGCCAGCGATTCACCGCCCGGAACCGAATAAGAAAGGAAGTCGCGGAAAGCCTGGGCGGTGGTCGCGAAACCACCGGGCACGCGTACGCCGGCGCCCGCCAGCTGGCTGATCATCTCGCCAAGGGACGCGTTTTTACCGCCGACGGACTCGACATCCGTCATGCGCAGGTTTTCGAAAGATACGACGTAAGCCGCGCCCGTATCAGGGGCTGCGTGAGCCCCCTGGGATGCTGCGTTGGACATAACTACCTCTTTGATGGTGGGAAATCTTCACGGTGCGCCTCGCCGGGACGTGGGTGTTCTTGTTATTCTTCGGACACGCCGGGTGGGTAAATTTTCAATGGTCGCCATTTTACCCGCCGCAAACGCTTTTTCCAGCGAACGGCCATACTTTTTGCGTTAATTTTTTAGAAATCCTTATAGAAATTTCATGCACAGCCATACCCCCGCCGGGTCGCCCGGGTTCGACCGTACGGTCTTCTTCGTTTCGGACGGCACCGGCATCACCGCCGAGACTTTCGGCCACTCCGTCCTGACCCAATTCGACCTGCGCTTCCGCCAGATCCGACTGCCCTTCATCGATTCGGCCGACAAGGCCCATGATGCAGTACGCCGCATCAACGACAGTTTCGACGCCGAGGGCAAGTGCCCGATCGTGTTCTCCACGTTAGTACAGCAGGAACTGTCGGACATCGTGCGCAAGTCGCGCGGCATGCATATGGACCTGATCCAGACCTTCGTCGATCCGCTGGAGCAGGAACTGGGCATCAAGTCCACCCATACGGTCGGGCGCAGCCACAACATCGCGGACTCGAACGACTACAAGAACCGCATCGAGGCGATCAATTATTCGCTCGCGCACGATGACGGCCAGTCGCACAAGAACCTGGCGAATGCCGACGTGATTTTGGTCGGCGTCTCGCGCTCGGGCAAAACGCCGACCAGCCTGTATCTGGCCATGCAATACGGGATCAAGGCAGCCAACTACCCGCTGATCCCGGAAGATTTCGAGCGCGGCCAGATCCCGAGCGGGCTGGCGCCTTTCCGCAGCAAGATCTTCGGATTGTCGATTGCGCCGGACCGCCTGTCGGAAGTGCGCAATGAACGCCGCCCGGGCAGCAAGTACGCGTCGCTGGAAAACTGCCGCTACGAAGTCAACGAAGCCGAGCGCATGATGCAGCGTGAAGGCGTGCGCTGGGTATCGACCACGGTCAAATCGATCGAAGAGATCGCGGCGATGATTCTGCAGGAACTGAAGCTGGACAAGCGGGCGTTCTGAATCCCCCCCATCAAAGACACTGGGTCGCGGCGTACGCCGGGACGACAGATCAAGACTGGTCGGCCCCTGAAACTCATCCCGGCGCAAGGTGTCGCCGGGAATTCAGGTCGCGTGCGACCTGCCCGCGAAACGGCACTGGCCTACGTGCCCGTGCGCGCCCTGCAAGGGGGGGCCCGTGACTGGCCTTCAGTGATCGGCTGTAAACCCATGGCCGCCCCTTCCGGTCAGGCCACCCTGACAAAAATCAAAGACTGCGCAGGAATGAGTGGCGGCAAGGCAATGACTCACGGAGGATAGCCATATATGCGCGTGAGGTGCCTCATGGAGATCGCCATCATCGAGATCCTGCTGTGGCTAGGCTTTGGCCTGCTGCTATGGGCATTGCGCGAAAGCCTGAACGGGGTGGAAATCGAGCTGCACGGCCCCCCGCCTGCCCGTCCCGCAGCCGCTCCGTTGCCACCGGCCAGCAAGCCCCAACATGTGTACGAGCCGATCGGTCGCTATGCCGACCGCGTGATCCATGAATTCGCCGTCATCGACGGCCGTGGCTATCGCTTCGAATGCGTCTGCCCGCGCTGCGATGCGGCGCGCCTGCAGCGCCATCAGCGCTGGGTGTCGCCGGGCCTGGTCTATGCGGAATGCGCGCTGCCGCCTGAACTGCTGGCGCGACAGTCCCGCAGATAAATCCGGATGAATTCAGCGCTTATTCGCCAGCCGCTGGCGGCGCTGCTCGAACAGGCAGATCGCGACGCTGGCGGCGACATTCAGCGATTCGACCTGCGGCTGCTGCGGGATGATCAGCCGCTGCGTCGCCAGCGCCAGCAAGGCCGGCGACACGCCGCGCCCTTCCTGCCCGAACAACCAGGCCGACGGCGCCGAAAGATCGGCGTCGTACAGACCGGCGTCGGCCTGCAGGCTGGTCGCCAGCACCGGCACGCTAGCGTCCCGAATCAAGACCTCCAGATCGACATCCTCGATGATCTCGAGCACGAAATGCGCCCCCATGCCGGCCCGCAGCACCTTGGGCGACCATGCCGCGACGCTGCCCTGCCCGCAATAGATGCGCGGCACGGCTGCTGCTGCAGCGGTGCGCAGGATGGAACCGAGATTGCCGGGATCCTGCAGACCATCCAGCAGTACAGCGCTCGTATCAAGCGGCATCGCGTCCGCCTGCGGCGTGTCGACCACGAACAGCAGGGCTATGCCATGCTCGACCTGCGACAGCGGCGCGAACAATGCGTCCGGCAGCATCAAGCAGGTGCCGCCGGCACGCTCGCAACGCTCGATCAGGGACGCGGCTTCAGGATGGCGACTGGCGCCCTCGCCAGCCACGCACAGTGCGGGCAACCCGCGGTGCTGCAACCACGCATCGCACAGATGAATACCGTCCAGCAGCGTGCGCCCCGCCTTGCGGCGTGCCTGCGCACTGGTCGCCAATTGCCGCAGCTGCTTGTATTGCGGGTTGTCGCGCGAGGTGATGGACTGGATGGCCATAAGCGATGCGTCAGGGTTTGAGGCGTACTTGTCAGCCGAAGCACTCAGGCATCGACCAGCAGCTGCCGGACCGGCGCATACGAACGGCGATGCTCGGGCGTGACGCCGTGCGCGCGCAGGCGCTCGAGGTGCAGCGCTGTCGGATAGCCTTTGTGCTGGTCGAAGCCGTAATCGGGATATTGCGCATGCATCTGCACCAGCACCGCATCGCGCGCGGTCTTGGCGAGGATGGAAGCGGCTGAAATTTCGGCCACCTTGTCGTCGCCCTTCACGATCGCCTCGGTGCGCACGGTGCAGACCGGGCAGCGGTTGCCATCGATCAGTGCCAGCGTTGGCATGACGTTCAGCCCTTCGATCGCGCGTCGCATGGCCAGCATCGTCGCCTGCAGGATGTTCAGTTCATCGATCTCGGCGGCCGAGCATTGCGCAATCGACCAGGCCAGCGCATCACGCTTGATGATCTCGGCCAGTGCATCGCGCCGGGCTTCGGGTAATTTCTTGGAGTCGCGCAGGCCTTCGATCGGGCGCTGCGGGTCAAGAATGACGGCGGCCGCAAACACGGGGCCGGCCAGCGGGCCGCGTCCGGCCTCGTCAACGCCGCACACCAGCTCGTCGGTGGTATCGAACAGCGAGAATGACGGTTGTGGCTGGCTGCGGGGCTGCCGCGCAACGCCAGTTCTGCGCACTCCCGCCATCAGAGCTTGCCATGCTGCGACAGCAGCTCCATCACCGCGTGCGCACTCTGCGAGGCCGTGTTGCGCATCAGGTCGTGGTGCAGGTCGACAAAGCGGCGGCGCAGGCGCTGGCGGTTCTGGTCGTTCGACAGCTGCGCCCACAGCGCCGACGACAGGCTGGCCGGCGTTGCACGGTCTTGCAGCAGCTCGGGCACCAGGAATTCGCGCGCCATGATGTTGGGCAGTCCGACCCAGGGCTGATAGGCCATCAATCGCAGGATCTGCCAGCTGAACGGATTCATCCGGTAGCTGATCACCATCGGCTTCTTGAACAGCGCCACTTCCAGCGTCGCCGTGCCGCTGGCCACCAGCGCCGCGTCACACGCCGCGATGGCGTCATGCGACTGGCCTTCGATGATCTTCAGCGGCAGCTTGGTCAGCGGCGTGCGCTTGAGCGCGGGCGCCTTGATCATCTGCTCGAAATACGCGCGCTGCATGTCGCCGGCCATCGGCACCACGAATTGCAGCTTGGGATCGCGCTTCAACAGCATCGCGGCCGTTTCCATGAAGGCACGCGAGTTGTACTTCAGCTCGGACATGCGGCTGCCCGGCAGGATGGTCACGACGCGCGCATCGCGCTCGATGCCGAGGGCGTCACGCGCCGCATCCTGGTCCGGGTCCATCGGTATCACCTCGGCCAGCGGATGGCCGACATAGGTGACCGGGATGCCGGCCTTCTGGTAGATCGCCTCCTCGAACGGGAAGATCACCATCATGTGCGACACCGCGCGCTTGATCTTCTTGATGCGGTTGCGGCGCCAGGCCCAGATCGACGGACTGACGAAATGCAAGGTCGGTATGCCGGATTCTTTCAGCGCCAGTTCGAGGTCGAGGTTGAAATCCGGCGCGTCGACGCCGATGAAGGCCGCCGGTTTCTCGGCGATCAGCTGGTCGCGCAATGCATCGCGAAAGGCTTTCAGTTCGCGGTAGTGCTGCAGCACCTCGAACAATCCGCGTACCGCGAGCTTGTCCATCGGATAGTCGGACTCGAAACCATACTCCGCCATCGCCTTGCCGCCGATGCCATGGATGCGGGCATCCGGCAGCATCGGGCGCAAGCCCGACAGCATGCGGCTGGCCAGCAGGTCGCCGGACGTCTCGCCAGCGACCATGGCCAGTGTCAGCGGCGCCATCGGATCAGCGGACGATGCCACGGGTCACACCGTCGAGGAAATCGCGCAGCAGCTTCAGATGCGGCGCACTGTCGGTATCACTCTGTTCCTGCGCTGCGATCGCCGCCTTGGCTTCGTCGAGCGTCAGGCCCGACTTGTAGAGCAGCTTGTAGGCGTTGCGCAGCGCACCGATCGCATCGCGCGAAAAACCGCGGCGCTTCAGTCCCTCGATGTTGATGCCATGCGGCGCCGCCGGATTGCCGTTCAGGATCACGTATGGCGGCACGTCCTGCGTAATGCTGGAGAACATGCCGACCATCGCGTGCGCGCCGATCTTGCAGAACTGGTGCACGCCGGAATGGCCGCCCATGATTGCCCAGTCACCGACGTGGACGTGACCGGCCAGATGCGCGTTATTGGCGAAGATGGTGTGGTTGCCGATCTGGCAGTCATGCGCAAGGTGAACATAGGCCATGATCCAGTTATCGTTGCCGAGCTTGGTCACGCCCACGTCCTGCGTGGTGCCGCGGTTGAAGGTGCAGAATTCACGCACGGTATTGCGGTCGCCGATCTCGAGGCGTGTCGGCTCCCCGGCGTATTTTTTGTCCTGCGGTGCCGCGCCGATCGACCCGAACTGGTAGAACACATTATCGCGGCCAATGGTCGTATGGCCTTCGATCACGACATGCGGACCGACCTTGGTGCCCGCGCCGATGACGACGTCCGGGCCGATGATGCTGTATGCGCCGATCTCGACGGTACTGTCGAGATGCGCCTTGAAATCGACCTGGGCGGTGGGATGGATATTGGCCATGAAATGGTTCCGGCTTCCCGCTTACTCTGCCGAAGTCGCAGTGGCAGGCTCGGCGATCGAGCGCATCGTGCACATGAGCTCGCCTTCGACAGCCAGTTGGCCGTCGACGCTGGCGCTGGCCTTGAACTTCCAGATCCCGCGCGACTGGCGCAGGATCTCGACCTGCATCTTCAGCTGGTCACCCGGTTCGACCGGCCGCTTGAAACGGGCGCCATCGATGCCGAGAAAATAGACGACCGCATTCTCGTCCGGCTTCTGGCCCATGGTCAGGAAAGCCAGCAGTGCGGCGCTCTGTGCCAGCGCCTCGATCATCAGCACGCCCGGCATCACCGGTTTGTTCGGGAAGTGGCCGTTGAAGAACTCTTCATTGGCGGTGACGTTCTTGATCGCCGTGATCTGCTTGCCGGCTTCCCAGTCGAGCACGCGATCGACCAGCAGCATCGGATAACGGTGCGGCAGGTATTCCTTGATCTGGTTGATGTCGAGGCTTTTGGTTGTCATGGTTGCCTAATCTCTGATGTTTGAATACTGCTTCTTGGTCGTCCGGGCGTTGCGCGCGCGGCTGTGTCCTGTCGTGTCAGTCCCCGGTGCCTACCGCTTTGCCGGCCAGCGTGCGTACCATTTTTTCGAGTTCGCGCACCCGGTCGCGCATGCCATCGAGCTGGCGCACGACAGCCGCCGTCTTTTCCCAGTCGGCGTTCTTCGCCAGCGGGTAGAAGCCGGTGTACTGACCCGGCTCGGAAATCGAGCGCGACACCAGGCTACCGGATGAAATGTGCACATTATCGGCGATCGTCAGGTGGCCCAACACCATGGCTGCGCCACCGAAGGTGCAATGCTTGCCGATTTTCGCGCTGCCGGCGACACCGACACAGCCGGCCATCGCCGTATGCGCGCCGATCACGCAGTTGTGCGCAATCTGAATCTGGTTGTCGAGCTTGACGCCGTCTTCAATCACCGTGTGCTCGAGCGCACCGCGGTCGATGGTGGTATTGGCGCCGATTTCAACATCGTCGCCAATGCGCACACCGCCGGTCTGCGGGATCTTGATCCAGCGCCCGCGCTCGTTCGCAAAGCCAAAGCCGTCACCGCCGATCACGGCGCCCGCTTGCACGATGCCGCGCTGCCCGATCTGGCAATCATCGAGGAAACTGACGTTGGGATGGAAGACGGTGTCATCGCCGACGCGCGCATTGCGACCAATTCGGCTTCCGGCACCGATAACGCAGCGCTCGCCGATGACGGCGCCGGCGGCAATGCTTGCATGCGCCCCGATGTGGGCGCTGTAAGGGACTTTCGCCCCTTGCTCGATCACGGCTGTCGGGTGCACGCCGGGCTGCAGCGGCACGGCCCTGCGGGCCGCGAAATACTGCGCCGCGTAGGCAAAATAGGCGTAGGGATTGTCGCTGAGGATGCGCGCGCCTTCGTAACCGGCCAGTTTCTCATGCTCGGCCTTCGACAAAATCAGCGCGCAGGCCTGCGTGGCTGCCGCTTGCGCGCGCAGCTTCGGGTTGGACAGAAAGGTGATGTCGGAAGGACCGGCAGTGTCCAGCGGAGCGATCCCGTCGACCTTGAGCGCGGGATCGCCGATCAGCTCCCCGCCCAAGCTTTCGACCAAGTCTCCCAGTCGAGTGCTCATGGCGGTGGTCCTTGCTTACTTGTTGAGTGCCTTGAGCACTTTGTCGGTGATATCGATGCGCGGGCTGAAGTACACCGCTTCCTGGAACACGATATCGTATTTCTCCGCCTCGGCCAGCTGCTTGATGACTTTGTTGGCCTTTTCCAGCACGATCGCGAGTTCTTCGTTGCGACGCTGGTTCAGGTCCTCACGGAACTCGCGCTGGCGGCGCTGGAAATCCTTGTCCATCTCGGCCAGTTCGCGCTGGCGCTTGCCGCGCTCCGCGTCCGACAGCACCGGGGCGTCCTTATCGAGCTTCTCGGCGGTCGACTTCAGGCGGGCAGCCAGTTCCTGGATATCCTTGTCGCGCTTGGAAAACTCCTGCTCCAGCTTGGCGGTCGCAGCCTTGGCCGGCGCGGCATCGCGGAAGATGCGCTCGGTGCTGACGAACCCGATCTTCAGTTCCTGGGCTTGCGCCGCCATCGAGGTACCGGCGACCAGCATCAGCGCGGCCGCAAACATGCTTGTTTTTTTGAATACAGATGCCACTTGCTTCTCTCCGTGACGGAAACCTGTCAATTATGCCATTTTCAGCACACTATCCGTCAGAAACCGGTGCCGAGCTGGAATTGGAAACGCTGAACTCTGTCGAATGACTGAGGATTCATCGGATAACCGAGCGAGAGCTTGAGGGGGCCGACCGGAGAAATCCAGCTGATGCCCACGCCCGTGCTGTAACGCAGGTCGTTCAAACGAATGGCTTCCCCGTCCTGCGGGTTCCAGACCTGGCCCGCATCGACGAAGGTGAACCAGCGCAAGGACTTGTCGACGCCGGTCCCCGGGAACGGCAACTGCAGCTCTGCATTCATGATCAGGCGCGCCGAGCCACCGATCGGCAGGTTGTAATAGCCCGACGTCGAGCTGACACCCGTGCCCGACACCGACAGCGAGCCCGCCGAGAAGCCGCGCACCGAACCGATGCCGCCCGCATAGAAGTTCTTGAAGATCGGGTAAGGATCGCTGCCGATGCCGCCGCCGTAGTTGACTTCACCATTGAGCGCGAAGGTCGCCGACCGCGAAATGGGCCAGAAGTACTGGTCTTGGTAAGTTGTCTTGTAATACATCGCCGAGCCGGCTGGCGACACTTCGACGTTCGCGCGACGATAGCGGCCCTTGGTCGGGATCAGCGCGCTGTCACGGTTGTCGCGCTGCCAGGCTGCCGTCAGCGGGAAGGAGTGGGTGGTGACGCTGCCGATACCGTCCGCATCGCCCGAGAAGTCTTGCACGTAATTCAGGTAACGCGTCGGACTGTTCGAGAAGGTATCGACCTGCGTCTCTTCTGCGCCGATGCCGAGGAAGACACGATCAAACTCAGTGAACGGCACGCCGAAACTCACGCTCCCGCCCTTGGTGACGACCTTGAAGTCGACGCTGGTCAGGTAGATCGGCGGACGCGTGGTGCGGTAATACAGGTCGATGGTGCGGCTGACGCCGTCGTCGGTGAAATACGGGTTGGTGTGGGACAGAACGATCGTGCGGTACACCTTGGACGTGTTGACGCTGATACCGATGTTGTTGCCCGAGCCGAAGGCGTTGGCCTGGTTGATCGAGCCGGTCAGGGTCAGCTTCTCGCTCGACGAATAGCCGGCGCCGACCATGATCGCGCCGGTCGGCTTTTCGGTGACCTTGACATCCAGGTCGACCTGGTCCGGTGTACCCGGCACTTCGATGGTATCGACCGTGGTATCGGTGAAGTAGCCCAGTCGCCCCAGTCGGTCACGCGACAGCTTGACCTTGTCGCCGTCATACCAGGAACTTTCTTGCTGGCGGAATTCGCGTCGGATCACTTCATCGCGGGTGCGGTCGTTGCCGCCGATATTGATGTTGCGCACATAGACGCGCTTGCCCGGGTCGACGAAGATCGTGAACGCCACCTGCGACTTGGCACGATCGATGTCGGGCACCGCGTTCACCGACGCAAATGCATAGCCGAACACGCCCATGCGCTCGCTGATCTTGCGTGTGCTTTCGGTCATTCTCTCGCCAGAGTACGCCTCGCCCGGCTTCACGCTCACCAGTGCTGCCAGCTCCTGATCACGGCCCAGCAACTCGCCTTCCAGTTTCACGTCGGTGACGGTGAACTTCTGGCCTTCGTTGATGTTGACGGTGATGTAGATGTCTTTCTTGTCCGGCGAGATCGACACCTGGGTCGATTCGACCTGCATCTCGAGATAGCCACGGTTCAGGTAGAAAGAACGCAGCGTTTCGAGGTCACCGGCCAGCTTCTGCTTCGAGTACTGGTCATTTTTCGAATACCAGGAAAACCAGCCCGACGTGGACAGCTTGATCTGGTCGAGCAGCTCATCCTGCTTGAAGGCTTTGTTGCCGATCAGGTTGATCTGACGGATCTTGGCCGCCTCGCCCTCGTCCACCACGAAGCTCACGTTCACGCGATTGCGTTCGATCGGGGTCACGGTGGTGGTGATCTGCACGCCATACAGGCCGCGCGACAGGTACTGGCGCTTCAACTCCTGCTCGGCGCGATCGACCAGTGCCTTGTCCAGGATGCGGCCTTCGCCCAGCCCCAGCTCCTTCAGCGACTTGATCAGTTGCGCTTTTTCGAATTCCTTGGTGCCGGTGAAGTCGACGCCGGCGATCGCAGGACGCTCTTCCAGCATCACCACCAGCACATTGCCATCGACTTCAATGCGCACGTCCTTGAAGAAGCCGGTCGCGTACAGCGCCTTGATCGCCGCCGCCGCTTTTTCATCAGTGAAGGTGTCGCCGACGCGCACCGGCAAGTAGCTGAACACGGTGCCGGCCTCGGTACGCTGGATACCTTCGACGCGAATGTCCTTGACGGTGAAAGGATCAACCGCCAGTGCCTGGCTGGCAAAGACGGAGACGATGGCAGCGACGATGAGTTTGGGGAAGAAAGGCAGCGCTTTGCGCTCGAGGTCGGATTTCATCAAAAGGATTTTGAGTGGTTGACGACCGGTCGCGAATGCATCCACGACATGGCGGCCGGCGTGCTACCCGATCAGCCGCACGATGTCGTTGAACACCGCGACGACCATGAGCGCCATCAGCAAGCCTATACCCGCACGTTGTGCGATGGCCCCTATGCGCTCGGGAACGGGACGACCGGAAAAAAGTTCCAGCGAATAATACAACAAATGCCCCCCGTCCAGAACCGGTATCGGGAGCAGATTCATGACGCCAAGGCTGATGCTGATGAAGGCCATGAACGACAGGAAACTGATCCAGCCGACGCGCGCCGTCTGCCCGGCGTAATCGGCGATCGTGATCGGGCCGGTGATGTTCTTCAGCGACGCCTCGCCGCTTATCATTTTGGCTAGCATCGATACGGTCATCGTGCTGGTATCCCAGGTCTTGCGCAACGCGCGCTCGAAAGCTTCACCCACACCAGCTTCGATGACCACCATAGAAGATCGCATATCGACCTGCGCGCGGATGCGGCCCACGGTCTTCTCGCCGCTGCCGTCGCCGCTGTCCACCCGCTCGGGCTGCGGCGTGACATCGGCGGCAAAAGGCTGCCCGTTGCGGATGCCCTCCAGGTGCAAAGTTCGCCCGGCGCTATCGCGCAGACGCTCGATGAAGGCGATACCGTCATCGACCGGCACGCCATCAATGGCCGTGATCAGGTCGCCCGACCGCAGTCCGGCCAGGGCTGCCGGGCCGGCAGGCAGAATTTCGCCCAGCAATGCCGGCGGCTTGGCCAGTTCCATGCCGAGCTTGTCGAACAGGTGATTGTCGAGATCGTCGGCAGGCAGCATGTGCAGCGGCAGCGTGACCTCGGCCAGCGATTTGCCCCCGGGGGCCGTCATACGCTCAACCAGCAGACGTGCATCGCGCCGATCCATCGCCCGCTGCAGCAGCGACCAGCGCATCTCGTTCCACGAACGAACCGGCTGACCGTCAACGGCTGTCACGGTATCACCCTGACGCAGGCCGGCCTGGGCCGCCATGCTGGCCGGCTGCACGCCCATGCGCGCCACGGGTTCAGGTACGCCGTGCGTGAAAAGGAAGGTAAAGATGGCGATGGCCAGCAGGAAGTTGGCCAGCGGACCGGCGGCAACGATGGCGATACGCTTCCAGACATGCTGGCGGGTGAACTCGCGTGCCTCGTCTTGCGGCGCGATGGGACCGGTGTCCTCGTCGCGCGCGTCGAGCATCTTCACGTAGCCGCCCAGCGGCACCATCGACAGCGCCCATTCGGTCTGGTCTGGGCCGAAACGGCGCGACCAGATCACGCGGCCCATCCCGACCGAAAAGCGCAAGACCTTCACGCCGCACCAACGGGCAACCAGGTAATGGCCGAGTTCGTGGAAGACGACCAGTACGCCGATCACGACCGCGAAAGCGAAGACGGTTTGCAGCAGGCCCATGGATGACTCCGGAATTCAGGCGATATTCAACGAACGCTCAGCTGATGCACAGCCGATGGTCAAGCGGACACCATCAGTCCGCGCGCGCATTCGCGCGCGGCACGATCCTGCGCAAGCAGGCGTTCAAGGCCGTCAGCCGGCACAGCAGGCAGGCAGTCCATCACTTGCGCGATCAAGTCCGGAATTTTCCGGAATCCGATGCGGCGGTCAAGGAAAGCTTCGACGGCGACTTCGTTAGCCGCGTTCAATACGGCCGGCGCCGTGCCGCCGGCTTCGAGTGCGTCGAACGCCAGCTTCAGGCATGGAAAGCGCTCGTAATCCGGCGGCCGGAATTCCAGCTGCGCGATGCAGCTGAAATCCAGCGGCGCGACGCCGGAGTCGATGCGCTCCGGATAAGCGAGCGCATGGGCAATCGGCGTGCGCATGTCGGGGTTGCCGAGCTGCGCCAGCACCGAGCCGTCCGCATACGACACCATGGAATGGATCACGCTCTGCGGATGGATGACGACCTCGATCTGGGCGGGAGCGGCGCCGAACAGCCAGTGCGCCTCGATCACTTCCAGCCCCTTGTTCATCATCGTCGCCGAATCGACCGAGATCTTGCGGCCCATGCTCCAGTTCGGGTGCGCGACCGCCTGCTCCGGCGTCACCTCCGCCAGCGTGGCGATGTCGCGATTCAAAAAAGGTCCGCCGGACGCCGTCAGCAGGATCTTGCGGATGCCATGGTCGGATGGTGCCCGGCTGTAATCAAGCGGCAGGCACTGGAAGATCGCATTGTGCTCGCTGTCGATCGGCAGCAGCGTGGCACCGCTGTCGGCAACCACATCCATGAACAGCTGACCCGACATGACCAACGCTTCCTTGTTCGCGAGCAGCACCTTCTTGCCGGCGCGCGCTGCCGCCAATGTCGGCTGCAGGCCGGCGGCACCCACGATCGCAGCCATCACGGTCGTGCATGCATCGGCACTGGCGACCGCACACAGCGCCTGTTCGCCATGCGCGACCTCGGTACGCACGCCCTTCGCCTTCAGCAAAGTATCCAGGCGTTGCGCGCCTTCGGCGCTGCCGACCACGGCCACCTCGGGCCGGAAGCGTTCGCATTGCTGCGCCAGCTCCTCAACCTTGCTATGAGCGGTCAGCGCATAAACGCGGTAGCGGTCCGGATGGCGCGCAACCACGTCCAGCGTGGATACGCCGATCGAACCCGTGGCTCCCAGTATGGTGATGGACTGCATGAATGGCGTCGTGATGGCGTGGAAGTCGATGCGTGGGCGGCGGGCGCTGTTTGGCTGCGGCTGCCGTGCTCAGTGCAGGCGCGTGCTGACCAGCAGCACCAGGGGCATCACCGGGATCAGCGCATCGATGCGATCAAGGACGCCGCCATGGCCTGGTAGCAGGTTGCTGCTGTCTTTCATGCCGGCGCGGCGCTTCATCATCGATTCGAACAGGTCGCCGACCACGCTGGCGGCCACGATGACCGTCATCAGCAGCAGCCACAGCGGCCACCCGTAAGCATGCAGCAGCTGGGCCGGGAAGGTGCTGGCGAGCGTCATGGCCAACGTACCCGGTGCGGCTGCGGCTACAGCGGCGGCATCGATCGCCTTCGAACCGGCAAGCGCCACCAGGCCGGCCAGCAGCCATACGGCGACCAGTCCGCCGGCCACACCCTCCCAGCTCTTGCCGGGCGAGATGGCCGGCGCCAGCTTGCGGCGGCCGAACGCACGTCCGGCGAAATAAGCACCGATATCGGCAATCCAGACGATGGCCATTGCCGACACCAGAAAGGCGACCGAGCGCTGGAACAGTCCCGCGATCGCAATGAAGCAACCGAACAGGGCCAACAGGTAAATGGTGGTGAACAGCGAGCCGCGCGCGCCTTCGGCCGGGGGCAGCCCGACCTTCAGCGCCGGCGCAAAGCGCAGCACCCAGACCAGCACGCACAACAGCGACAGCGGCAGCCATTCGGCCGGCGCGCGATCGGCCAGCAAAGGCAGCAGCGCCGCGGCGACCACGGCGACTGGCAGTGCACGCTTCGCATGGAACAGGCGCAGCGCTTCCCAGACGGCCGCGCCAAAAAACACCGCCAGCGTCAGGTGGAAGGCCATCAGCGAACCGGAACCGAGCACCGCGGCCAGCAGTGCCAGCAGCACGATGGCCGTCAATACGCGTTGCTTGAGCATCAGGAAGCCTTTCTCACGTCGACCAGCTGCGCGCTGGTACGGCCGAAGCGGCGCTCGCGCTTCTGGAACGATGCGATCGCGTCGTCGAGCGCGGATGCATCGAAGTCGGGCCAGTAGACGTCGGTAAAATACAGCTCGCTGTACGCCAGCTGCCACAGCAGGAAATTGGAAATGCGCTGTTCGCCGCCGGTGCGGATGAACAGGTCAGGCTCCGGCGCATGCGCCATGCACAGATAAGGCGCGAGGTCGGCCTCGGTGTACTCGGCGAGCCCGGGCTGGTCAGCGTGCAGGCGGTTCATCGCCTGCAGCAGGTCCCAGCGGCCGCCGTAGTTGGCGCAGATGGTCAGGGTCAGCGCCATGTTGCCGGCGGTCTTGGCCTCGGCTTCGGCGATCTGCGCCTGCAGCCGCGCGTCGAAGCGGGTCAGGTCGCCGACGACGCGGATGCGGATGCCGTTGGCGTGCATCTTGTCGACTTCGCGTTCGAGCACCGTCGAGAACAGCTTCATCAGCGTCGACACTTCATCGGCCGGACGACGCCAGTTCTCGGAGCTGAACGCAAACAGCGTCAGAAACTTGATGCCGCGCTCGGCACAGGCCTTGATCACGCCGCGAACCGCCTCGACGCCCTTCACGTGGCCAGTCACGCGCGGCAGGAAGCGCGACGTCGCCCAGCGGCCATTGCCGTCCATGATGATCGCCACATGCTGGGGCATCATCGATGGCTCGGGAATCTGCTGGGTCGAACTGTTTGCTGTCATCGTTGCTGCCTGTGGATTGCACAGTCACTGGATCCCGGCGTGCGCCGGGATGACGCTTTCGGAATCCAGCCACTTTGGCTGTGTCGTCCCGGCGCATGCTGGGACCCGGCGTCTTACCTGGTCAAAGGGAGGCCAGGCCTCCCTTCCCCTGCGCTTTATACGGTCAGGATTTCCTTTTCCTTCTCGATCATCAGCTTGTCGATTTCGGCGACAAATTTGTCAGTCAGCTTTTGCACGTCTTCCTGAGCGCGGCGCTCGTCATCTTCCGACACGGCCTTGTCCTTCAGCAGCTTCTTCAGGCCCTCGTTGGCATAGCGGCGGATGTTGCGCACGGCAACCTTCGCATCTTCGCCCTCACCCTTGACCAGCTTCACCATCTCCTTGCGGCGCTCTTCGGTCAGCGGCGGCGTCGGCACGCGAATCACGTCCCCCTGCGTGGCCGGGTTCAGGCCAAGGTCAGATTCGCGGATCGCCTTTTCGATCACGGCGATCATCTTCTTTTCCCAAGGCTGCACGCCGATCGTGCGCGCGTCGAGCAGCGTCACATTGGCGACCTGGGTGATCTGGGTCGGGCTGCCGTAGTAGTCGACCATCACATGGTCGAGGATGCCGGTATGGGCACGGCCGGTGCGGACTTTCGCCAGATCAGCCTTCAGGGTCTCGATCGACTTCTGCATCTTCTGTTCGGTGTTCTTTTTGACGTCAGCGATGGTCATGCTGCTCTCCTGTTTCCTTGGCCCTGGATCGGGCTTGCTTTCATGTGGGTGGAATCTTGCTTCGGATGCTTTTCGCGGCGCGGCGCCTGCGCAATCGCGTCCTGCACCTGTCCCGGTGCGTGCCGCTTATACGTGCACCAGCGTGCCTTCGTCCTCGCCCATCACCGCGCTCTTCAGCGCACCCTGCTTGGTGATGGAGAACACGCGGATCGGCAGCTTCTGGTCGCGGCACAGCGCAAAGGCGGTGGCGTCCATCACCTGCAAGTGCTTGGCAATCGCCTCATCGAAGCTGATCGACGCATAGCGGGTCGCCGAAGGGTCTTTCTTCGGGTCGGCGCTGTAGATGCCATCGACCTTGGTGGCTTTGAGCACGACTTCGGCGCCGATCTCGGCGCCGCGCAGCGCAGCAGCGGTGTCAGTGGTGAAGAAGGGATTGCCGGTGCCGGCGGCGAACACGACGATCTTGCCCTCTTCGAGGTATTGCAAGGCCTTCGGGCGCACATAGGGCTCGACCACCTGCTCGATGCCGATCGCCGACATCACGCGCGCAGTCATGCCGGCCTGGCGCATCGCATCGGCCAGTGCCAGCGAGTTCATCACGGTGGCCAGCATGCCCATGTAGTCGGCGGTTGCTCGGTCCATGCCCTGCGCGCCCGGCGCCACGCCACGGAAGATGTTGCCGCCGCCGATCACGATCGCCAGCTCGACGCCCAATGCGGCCACCTCGGAAACGTCGGCCACCATGCGCTCGATGGTGGCGCGGTTGATCCCGTAAGGATCGTCCCCCATCAATGCTTCACCGGAAAGTTTCAGAAGGACGCGCTTGTAGGCGGGTGTGGGCATGTTGTCGGGGCTCCCTGGTCGCGCCAGCGGGTAGCCGGCAGCGGTGTTTTTGCGGTGTTCTTGTTGCGGCACCGTGTGCCGCATGTGATGCTGGAAAGCAGCCGCTATTTTAGCGGTTGCCGTCCCGTTTTACTGCCCTGTCCGGCGGCCGCCGGCGTCTGGCCGGCGAACTGTTCAAGACAGGTCAAAAAAACGGGCCTTGCGGCCCGTTGTCAGAAGCTCATCAACCCTTCTGGGCTGCGGCGACCTGGGCCGCCACTTCTGCTGCGAAGTCATCCTGACGCTTCTCGATACCTTCGCCGACGACGAACATCACGAAGGATTTCACCGAGGTGTTGGCAGCCTTCAGCATCTGCTCGACAGTCTGCTTGTCATTTTTCACGAAAGCCTGGTTGAACAGCGAGACTTCCTTCAGGTATTTCTGCACCGAGCCTTCAACCATCTTGGCAGCGATGTCGGCCGGCTTGCCCGACTCTTCAGCCTTCAGCTTGGCGACCGAGCGCTCTTTCTCGATCAGTTCGGCCGGCACTTGCTCGGACGACAGGGCGACCGGCTTCATCGCGGCGATGTGCATCGCGACATCCTTGCCCACTTGCTCGTCGGCGCCGTCGTATTCGACGACCACGCCGATGCGGGTGCCGTGCAGGTACGAGACCAGCTTGGCCGACGTGTCGAAGCGCTGGAAGCGACGGATCGACATGTTCTCGCCGATCTTGCCGATCAGGGCCGAACGGATTTCCTCAACGGTCTTGCCATCCAGCGGCAGGTTGGCGATGGCAGCCACGTCGGCCGGGTTCTTTTCGACCACCAGCTTGGCAATGTCGGACGAGAACTTCAGGAAGTCGTCGTTCTTCGACACGAAGTCGGTTTCGCAGTTGATCTCGACCAGCGCGCCCACGCCACCGGCGATGTGCGCGGCAACCACGCCTTCGGCGGTCACGCGCGAGGCGGCTTTCGAGGCCTTGCTGCCCAGCTTGACGCGCAGGATCTCTTCCGCGCGGGCCATGTCGCCATCGGCCTCGGTCAGTGCCTTCTTGCACTCCATCATCGGCGCATCGGTCTTCGCGCGCAGTTCACCCACCATTGCTGCAGTAATTGCGGCCATGCTTTTCTCCTAGGCTTGGCCATTCCGGACATCGGGAATGGCGTATTCAAATTCACTTCGGTTTGCCGTGGCCGGTGTCGTTCAGACGGGACGGCACGGCAGAAACTTGGTCGAAAAAAAGGGGCAATGGAAGGCATGCTTCCCTGGCCCCTTTCTTTCCGCTCCTGCGCTGAAGCAGGAGCAGGTCGGGACGCCGGCTTTACGCCTGGTCGACCTCGACGAACTCGTCCGAGCCCTTGACGGCTTCGACGATCTCGGCGACCGAGTTCGCGCGGCCTTCGAGGATCGCGTCAGCGACAGCGCGGGCGTACAGCGTGATCGCCTTCGACGAATCGTCGTTACCCGGGATCACGTAGGTGACGCCGTTCGGCGAGTGGTTGGTATCGACCACGCCGATGACCGGGATGCCCAGCTTTGCGGCCTCGGTGATGGCGCCCTTGTGATAGCCGACGTCGATCACGAAGATCGCGTCCGGCACGCCGTTCATGTCCTTGATGCCGCCGATGGCCTTTTGCAGCTTGTCCAGCTCGCGGTTGAACATCAGCGCTTCTTTTTTCGACATCTTCTCGACCGAACCGTCGGCGATCGCAGCTTCCATGTCCTTCAGGCGCTTGATCGAGGTCTTGATGGTCTTGAAGTTGGTCAGGGTGCCGCCCAGCCAGCGCTGGTCAACGAACGGGACGCCGGCGCGCTGCGCCTCGGCAGCCATGATGTCGCGTGCCTGGCGCTTGGTGCCGACCAGCAGGATGGTGCCGCGGTTGGCCGACAGTTGGCGGATGTATTTCATCGCCTCCTGGAACATGACCATGGTCTTTTCCAGGTTGACGATATGGATCTTGTTGCGGTGGCCGAAGATGAACGGGGCCATCTTGGGGTTCCAGAAGCGGGTCTGGTGACCGAAATGGACACCGGCTTCCAGCATTTCGCGCAT
>JACCDT010660541.1_pt1 | contig 18596 bp, 18 predicted proteins | sample 7446291 | NCBI WGS metagenome assembly JACCDT01 (sample SAMN15323446, study PRJNA562643) | freshwater metagenome | isolation source: river surface water | place: USA:Blue River Watershed | collected 2017-08-17 | reverse complement strand
TACACCTTGCTCATGGGCCATGTGGGCACACTCGCTGTGGCCCCTGCGGTGTACCCGAATTTGCCGTATGACCCCATCAAGTCGTTTGCGCCTGTGGCGTGGGTGGCCAAGGTGCCCAATGTGTTGGCGGTTCATCCCTCCATGCCCGCCAACACCGTGGCCGATTTAGTGAAGTACCTCAAGGCCAATCCGGGCAAGGTCAACTACGGCTCGGGTGGCAACGGCAGTGCCGCGCATTTGGCGATGGAATATTTCAAGCTCTCCACCCAAACCTTTGTGGTGCATGTGCCTTATCGCGGCACAGCCCCTTCGGTGACCGATGCAGTGGCCGGACAAATTCAAATGGTATTTACCGGTGCGCCTGCACTGATTCCGATGGTGAAGGCGGGCAAGCTGCGCGCCATGGCCGTGTCTAGCCCCAAACGCTTGGATTCACTGCCAGACGTGCCTACCTTGGCCGAGTCGGGTGTGAAAGGCTTGGAGGGTTTTGAGGCGGACCAGTGGTATGGCTTGGTGGCCCCCGCTGGCACACCCGCTGCCGTGGTGCAAAAACTCAACCAAGTGGTGAATGCCAATTTGTCCACACCAGAAATGGTTGCCAGACTTAAAACCGAGGGCGCAACGGCAACGCCAACTTCACCCGAGGCGTTTGGGCAACTGATTCAGCGCGAGATCAAGCGCTGGCGACCTGTGGTGTTGAATGCCAAAATTTCAGCTGATTAAAGGACCCATCATGATTGTTCAATCCATTCCAGACGTTATTCGCACCCTCAACGCCTTGAGCGGCCTTCTTGAAAAAGGCGCAGCCTCTGCGCAAGCTCGCAAGATTGACCCGCTGGTGCTGACCAGCGCGCGCTTGGCACCCGATATGTTTGCGCTGGCACGCCAAGTACAAATTTCATGTGATGCAGCAAAGAACGGTTTTGCTCGCTTGAGCGGTGTGGATGCACCTAAGTTTGAAGATACAGAAACCACGTTTGAACAACTGCAAGCACGCATTGCCAAGACGATTGATTTTTTGCGCAGCGTGACAGCCGAGAGCTTGGTAGGCAGCGAGGACAAAGTGGTGACATTCCCCGCCGGCCCCGAGCGCGTGCTGAAGATGAAGGGCAACGCCTACCTGACGCAGTGGATGTTGCCTAACCTGTATTTCCACACGGTCACGGCCTACAACATCTTGCGCCACAACGGTGTGGATGTGGGCAAGATGGATTACCTCAAGGGCGCAGATTTTCTGCCTTGAGTTTTAGGCTTTCGCGGGTGTTGCTGGCTTAGAGAACCAAGCCACATACAACGCCGGCAACACCACCAGCGTGAGCAACGTGGCGGTGACCAAGCCACCAATCACCACAATGGCCAAGGGGCGTTGGGTCTCAGAGCCTATGTCTCGACTCAGCGCCATGGGCAGCAAGCCCAGCGCGGCCAGCATGGCGGTCATCAGCACGGTGCGCAGGCGTTGCAACGCACCTTCTTTCACAGCATCCAACACGGTGTAGCCCGCGTTACGCAGCTGCTGAAACACCGACAACATCACCACACCATTGAGCACCGCTTGGCCTGACAGCGCGATAAAGCCAATGGCCGCAGACACCGACAGCGGGATGCTGAAAATCCACAGCGCTACAAAACCGCCAATCAATGCCAAAGGCACGTTGATCAAAATCAGGCCTGCGGTTTTGAACGAGCTGAACGCATCAAACAACAAGACAAAAATCAGCAAGAGCGAGATGGGTACCACCACGGCCAAGCGTTGCATGGCGCGTTCTTGGTTTTCAAATTCGCCCGACCAAGTGAGGGCGTAGTTGCGAGGGATCTCCACCTTCTTGGCTACAGCATCTTTCATGTCGGCCACGATGGAGCCCATGTCTCGGCCCTTGATGAAGATGCCAATGGCCATGGTGCGGCGGCCCGCTTCACGTGCGATGTTCATCGCGCCGCTGCCTTCGCGAATCGTTGCACCACTGCTCAGGGGGGCGCTTCCGCCATTAGGCGTGGGGATCAAGATGCTGTCGAGGTTGACCAAGGCGCGTCGTTGCTCAGACAAACGCACTGCCACGGTGAAGCGGCGTTCGCCTTCCCACAAGTTGGTGGTGGCTTTGCCAGCCAAGGCGGTTTCAACCACGTCTTGAACGTCGCCCACGTTCAGACCAAGGCGTGCAGCACGTTCACGGTCGATGTCGATCAAAAGCTGAGGCAGTTCGCCTTGGCGGTCAATCTCGGCGCGGTAGACGCCGCGCACATGGCGAATTTCTTTTTCCACCGCTTCGGTGGTGTGGCGCAGCACATCAAGGTCGTCGCCGGAAATCTTAATGACGATCTGTCCATCAATCTGTGAGATGGATTCGAGGACGTTGTCACGAATCGGCTGCGAGAAGGTGGGTTGCATGCCGGGCAACACTGACACGGCGCGGTCCATGTCTTCAATGAGTTGTTCGCGTGTCAGGCCTTTGCGCCATTGCTCGGGTGGTTTCACATCCACAAACACTTCGGCCATGCTGATGGTTTTGGGGTCTGTGCCGTCTTCAGGCTGGCCAGCTTTAGACACAGTGGTGCGCACCTCGGGTACGGTCATCAAAGCCTTGCGCACGCTGTGCAAAGTTTTGGCGGCTTCATCGTTCGAGATGCTGGCAGGCAAGCGCACGTTCACCCAAATCGTGCCCTCGTTCAACTCGGGTAAAAACTCAGAGCCCAGTTGTGAGGCGACCACCACTGATAACGCAAAGCCAGACAAAGCGATGGTGACCACCTTGCGTGGCTGTGCGATAGCCCAAGTGAGCACAGGTTCGTACACGCGTTTGGCCCATGCCACCACCGCGTTGTCGCCGTGAGGAATGCCTTTGCGCAGCATCCAATACGCCAACAGTGGCACAAGGGTGAGCGAGAAGATGAGCGAGCCCACCAAGGCGGTGGTCACCGACAGAGCCATGGGCTGAAAGATGCGGCCTTCGTGGCGTTGCAGCGCAAAGATAGGAATGTGCGCCGCGATGATGATGAGCATCGAAAATAAAGTGGGGCGACCGACTTCGTTGGTGGCTTCGGTGATGAGAGTGCGACGCTCTTTCTCGTTCATGCCTTCGCCACGTTCGGCCAAGCGGTGCATGATGTTTTCCACCACGATCACCGCGCCGTCCACGATGATGCCGAAGTCCATCGCCCCCAAGCTCAACAAGTTAGCCGGTACTCCCATGATTTTCAGGCCCATGAAGGTGGCCAGCAGCGACAGCGGAATGACCACCACCACCGCCAGTGATGCGCGCATGTTCGACAAGAACAAGTACAGCACCAGTGCCACCAGCAAAGCGCCTTCGACCAAGTTTTTAAACACAGTGGTGAGGGTCTTGCCCATCAACCAGCTGCGGTCATAAAACGGCACGATCTGCACACCCGCTGGCAACACGCGTGCGTTCAAATCTTCGATGCGTTCTTTCACGCCCTTCAACACTACGCTGGGGTTTTCGCCTTTGCGCATGATGATGATGCCCGTCACCACATCGTCGTCTAGGTCTTGACCCACCGTCCCCAAGCGGGGCACTGCACCGATGGTGACCTTGGCCACATCGCGCACCAAGATAGGTGTGTTCCCACGTGCGGTCACCACCACACGGCCAATGTCATCGGCCGAATGCAACAAGCCCAAACCACGAATGGCATATTGTTGCGAGCCTTGTGTGACATAGCTGCCGCCCGCGTTGCTGTTGCCTCGGCCCAAGGCCTCCGACAAATCTTGTAGCGTGAGCTTGAATTGGCTGAGCTTTTGCAGGTCGGGCTGCACTTCGTATTGTTTGATGAAGCCGCCCATGGCCACCACATCGGCCACGCCCGGTACTTGGCGCATGCTGCGCTCGACCGTCCAGTCTTGCAGCGTGCGCAGCTCGGTGGTGCTCAGGCCATCGCCACGCAGGCGGTAGCGCATGATCTCGCCCACAGGTGTGGCGTTGGGCGCAATCTGTGCTTCCACACCTTCGGGCAGTTGAATGCCGCGCAAGCGCTCGTTCACTTGCTGGCGTACGAGGTTGACTTCTGCGTTGTCGTTGTACGTGACCACGGTGAACGACAAACCAAACTGCGTGTGCGAGAACACGCGAATCGAATTAGGCAAACCCGCCAGTGCGACCTCGATGGGCAGAGTCACTTGCTTTTCTACCTCTTCAGCCGCACGACCGGGGTAGAGCGAGATGACCGTCACTTGCGTGTCGGTCACATCGGGAAAGGCTTCGACGGATAAGTTTTTGAACGCAAACACACCCGCCATGACAAACAGCAGTGTGCCCAGCAAGATGAAAAGCGGCTGGTTGAGCGCATAGTGAATCAGGCGCTTCATTTGGGCTCTGCCGGTTTGTGTGCGTTCTCTTGGGCAATGCGGAACTCGCGTGCCAACAGCAAGCCGTTGTCTTTGACGATTTGTTCACCCGCTTGCACACCTTTGACGATCAGCACCTCTTTGATGCCTTCGTAGCCCAGTTTGACGCGGCGAGGTTCATACACACCGACTTCGGTTTGCACATAGGCCCAGTGTTCAGTCCCGCGCAGTTGCACTGCGCTAGAGGGCACAAGCACGCCCGCTGCTAGCTTGCGTTGAATTCGGGCCGTGCCCAGCATTTCGGCTTTGAGCAAACGCTTGGCGTTGTCAATCACGGCGCGCACTTTGATGGCGCGGGTAGCGCTGTCAATGAAGTCGCCTGTGGCGGCAATCTTGGCGTCAAAGCTTTGGTCGGGGTAGTTGGGTAAAGTCAAAGAGATTTGGGTGCCGGGCTGCAGCGATGCGATGTCTGCTTCGCGTGCGTCGATTTGCACCCACAGCACGCTGGGGTCGCTCACCACAAAGAGCGCCGGGTTGCCAGGGCCGCCTTGGTCGGGGCGCACTTCTTGGCCGGCGCTGAGATTGCGCTCGACCACCACACCTTTGACGCTAGCGGCGAGGCCGAGTTGTTGGTTCACATTTTGGGCGCTGCCATACATGCGGGTGCGTGCTTGTGCGCGGGCCAGCTCGGCGCGGGCACGTAGGGCTTCGGCTTCGGTGGCATCTAGCTCTTTGCGCGAAATGACATCGGCTTCAAACAAGGTGTGGTGTCGGGCCAACGCGCGGTCAGCCACTTGGGCATCGGCCATGGCTTTGGCGGTGTCGGCTTGGGCCGCGCCGAACTCGGGTGAGGCGAGGGTGGCCAGCACTTGGCCTGCGTTCACGCTTTGCCCGATGTCGGCGTTGAGCGTGAGCACACGCCCCGCAAACGCGGGATAGATGCGCTGCGTGCGCTCCTCGTTCCACACCAATCGGGCAGGGAGCTCGATGGTGATGCTTTCTGCGGTTTTGGCCTCGCTGGTCCCGAGCAACGCCAACTGTGGGTGGCCCGCAGGAAAGCGCAGTTGCTGGCCTTGCACAATGGGTTCTGGCACAGGGGGTTTTGTAGGCGTTTGTGGGTTGAGCAACAGAGAGACCAATACGCCAACCGCCAACGCCCCAGCCGCAGTGGCGTAGCGCTTGGTGGGGCTGTTCGTGAGTGCTTGCAGGGTGCGGCGCACTTGGGCGGGAAGGTTCTGTCGTATGCTCATGCCACGTTTATCGTTCACGTTGGCTGACCAGCCCCTGACTTAACTTTTATTTGAATTCTCTCTGTGCGAATTTTGCTCATCGAAGACGATGCCGTGCTGCAAGCGGTGATGGTGCGCAGCCTTGTTGATGCAGGCCATCGCGTGGATGCCGCCAGCCATTTGCAAGAAGGTGCACACTTTTGGCAGGTCCAAGCCTATGACGCGGTGCTGCTCGATTTGAATTTGCCTCTCAACGCCCAACCTCAAGCCAGCCAAGGCAGCGGCTTGCAACTGCTGCGCGAAGCCCGCGCCCGTGGCGACCGCACACCCGTACTGGTGCTGACCGCACGCAACCGCACCGATGAGCGCATTGCAGGTTTAGACGCGGGGGCAGACGACTACTTGGGCAAACCGTTTGACCTTGAAGAGGTCGAAGCCCGTTTGCGTGCCTTGGTGCGCCGTACCCAAGGCGTGGATGACGAAGTGCAAGTAGGGCGCTTGCGCTTGCACCGCAAACTGCGCCGCGTCTTTTTAAACAACGCCGATTTGGCCTTGCCCGCGCGCGAATTTGAGGTGTTGTGCGAACTCATGTCGCCGCCAGGCCGCGCTGTGAGCAAACGCGTGTTGTCTGACAAACTTTCTGGTTTTGATGAGGCTTTGGGTGACAACGCGCTAGAAGCCTTTATTTCCCGCTTGCGCAAAAAGCTGGCTGACAGTGGGGCGGTCATTCGCACCCTACGCGGCATCGGTTATGTATTGGAAGAGCAAGCATGACCGCACATCAGCTTCGCCCCTCGTTGCGCAACCGTTTGTTGCGTCATGTGCTGTTGCCATTGGCCGTCATGTGGTTGGTGGGCTCGGCTTTGGTGGTGGGCATTGCGCTGTATTTTGCGCAGCAGGCGTTTGACCGCGCTTTGATTGACGATGCGTACTCGATTGCCAGCCACGTCAGCCGTTCGGCAGATGCCAGTCGTGGCGGACTAGAGTTGCGCCTCACCGCGCAAGAAATCAGCACGGTGTTGTATGACCAGAACGAGTCTTTGTATTTCGCCGTGTTGCGTGCGGATGGGTCCTTGCTGGCGGGGCATCCCGGTTTGAGGCCAGAGAAGCTGTACGAACATTTCAACCCCGTGTTTGATGAGCTGGAGTACCAAGGGCGCGTGTTGCACAGCGTGACCTTGCATCGCCACAGCCCTGCTGATTTTTATGTGGTCATGGCGCAAACCACAGCCAGCCGAGACAGTTTGATTGTGCGTTTGTTGACCTTTTCTATCATCCCGCAGTTGCTGTTGCTCGGCTTGTTGGCCACTTGGTTGCACCGTGCCATTGAGCGCGACTTGCAACCCTTGGCCGAACTCGAAAGCGCGGTGGACGAGCGTGACGCGCAAGACTTAACGCCCGTGCCCGTGACCGCCACCACCCGCGATGTGCAGCGTTTAGGGCAAGCCATCAATGCCTTGCTCGGACGCATTGCGGCCAGCGTGCAAGCGCAGCGCGAGTTCTCAGGCAATGTGGCGCACGAATTGCGCACACCGCTGGCGGGCATTCGCGCATTGGCCGATTACGGTCTGCGCCACAACGAACCGCAGGTTTGGCGCGAGCAGTTGCAAGGCATTGCCCAAAGCCAGGAGCGAGCCAGCCATTTGGTTGACCAATTGCTGGCCTTGGCCTTGGCTGATGAAGCCAAGCAAACCCTCGAAAAAACGGAGGTGTCTTTGGATGCTTTGGTGAGCGAAGCTGTGTTGCGCTACCTGCCCAAAGCCGATGGGGCTGGCGTGGATTTAGGCGCCAAAGGCATCGACCATGCCGTCACGGTGCAAGGCAATGCCGCTCTGATTGAGGGCATCTTGAATAACCTCATTGACAACGCCTTGCGCTATGGCCGAGCCTCAAATGGCGAGAGCCACATCACCGTGTCGGTCGAGCAAACTGCTTCCACCGTGAGCTTGTGCGTCAGCGACAACGGCACAGGCGTACCCGCCGCCCAGTTGCAGCAAATCAGCCAGCGTTGGGTGCAAGGCTCAGCGGGCGAAGCCTTGAAAGCCGGCCAAGGTTTGGGGCTCGCCATTGTGGGCACCTATGCCAAGCTGCTGGGCGCTCGTGTAGAAGTGAAGTCTGCGCAGCCACAAGGCTTGTGTGTGTGCGTGGTGTGGTCAGCCGATGTGGCTGTTGACCCACTGCACCAAATCAGCCGCTGATCGCGCACCCGACACACGTGCCACCTCGCGCCCACCTTTGAAGATGGCCAGCGTGGGGATGCTGCGGATGTTGTGCTGCATGCCCGCGTCTTGGTGGGCTTCGGTGTCTACCTTCACCAGTCGCGCTTTGGGCTCTAGCACGGCACAGGCTTTTTCGTACTCAGGGGCCATCATGCGGCAGGGGCCACACCACGGGGCCCAAAAATCTACCACCACTGGCACATCGCTCTTGGCAATTTGAGCATTCAGCCCTGCCGTGCTCAGCGCAGCGGGGTGTTGGTCAAACAAGGGTTGGTGGCATTTGCCACACGACAACTCGGCGCTGCCATCGAGTTTGTTTTTGGGGACGCGGTTGGTGCTGTGACAGTGGGGGCAAACAATGTGTTGGGTCATGGCAATGTCCGTTCATTTTTTAAATAAGTAATTTCTAATATATTAGGGTCTGTCGTTTTGAATTCAAGCGCGCTCAGCTTGATAGATGAAGAGGACTGGCATGACGTTTTGGGAACAGTACTGGCCGCTTTTGGCCTTGGTCGCTTGGTTTGGCTACAAGTGGTGGGCCGCCAAGCAGGTGGTGCGCATGCTGCCCGAGTTGCGCCAAAACGGCGCAGTGTTTGTCGATGTACGCTCGGCGGCCGAGTTTGCATCGGGCAATGCACCCGGCAGCATCAACATCCCGCTCAATGAGTTGCCCTCACGTTTGGCCGAGCTGCCCAACGACCGCGATGTGGTGGTGTTTTGTGCCAGCGGCTCGCGCAGCGGTATGGCCAAGATGATGCTCAAAGCCAAAGGCTTTCACAAGGTGCACAACGCAGGCACATGGGGCAATGTATGTTGAGCCGCCTGCGATGGCCCATGGCCGTGGCCGCGTTGGCTCTGTTGTCGGCTTGCTTTGACGCCAAGCCTGTGCATGTGGCGCTTGACGGTGTGGCACGTTCAGGCGCAGAGCCCATGCTCATGCTCAGTGATGAACTCGAACCCGTGGCTGACCCGAGCTACGTGCACAAGAAGCGTGACCTCTACGACTGCGACGGTATGGTCGCCCCTTGGTTCCAAAAAGTGTTGGTGGCCGTGCTCAACTACTTGGCGGATCAAGACAAGTTGGCCCACATCCAGTCGCCTACCTGTTTGCTCATCGTAGACAAAGACCTGGGCCCGAAAGAAGGGCGCTTTAGCGTGCACTTTTACGAAGACGTGCAAGAGTTGCGCGAATGTGCCATCAACCACCGCTGCAAACTCGCCCGCAATGTGAGCTTGGTGCTGAAAAACCAGTTGGTGTACCGCTCGTATTTCTTGTCCGATTTCAAGCGCGAAAAATACTACCAACACTGCATCACGCCAGATGACATGTGGATGCCCAACACCACCTGTTACACAATCCCTTAAACAACTGGAGACACCCATGGACGCTTTTCAAGACCACTACCCCGACAACGTCGCGCATTGCTACGGCTGCGGCCACCTCAATGAGCACGGCCACCAAATCAAAACCGTGTGGGAAGGCGACGAAACCGTCACGCGTTTCAAACCCGAGCCTTATCACACCTCGGTGCCCGGCTACGCCTATGGCGGCTTGATCGCTTCGCTCATTGATTGCCACTGCACCGGCACAGCCTCAGCCGCCATGTACAAGCAAGAAGGCCGCAGCATGGACTCGTTGCCAGCATTCCGTTTTGTCACAGGCTCTTTGCATGTGGACTTTTTAAAACCCACACCGCTCGAAGGCGAGTTGGTCATCCGTGGCCGCGTCAAAGAAATCAAAGGCCGCAAAGTGGTGGTTGAAGCGTTTGTGTATTCGGGCGATGTGGCCACCGCGCGTGGCGAAGTCGTGGCCGTGCAAATGCCAGAAAGCTTTGGCCAGTGAGCCAGCTGAGTGTTGACCCCGGCCAGCTACCGCTGGCGGGCGACGAGCTCGATGTGCTGGCCCAGATGCTGGCCGCACAAGGCCAGCCCTTGCAAGCCCAAGCCGTCATCGAGCTGGGCTGCGGCAATGCCCGTTTGTCGTGTGGTTTGGTGCAACGCTACCCGCAGTGCACGGTCACGGGTTTAGAGGTCGATGCCGTGCAGCACGCCAAAAACTTGGCCCGTGCCCCCGCAGGCCTCACGTTTGTGGCCGCAGGCGCGCAAGACGTGCCCTTTGGCGATGCCTCGTTTGACTTAGCCCTCATGCTCAAGTCGCTGCACCATGTGCCGCTTGATTTGCTAGACCGCGCGCTCAGCGAGGTGGCGCGTGTGTTGCGCCCTGGCAGTTTGTTTTATGTGTCCGAGCCCATCTATGGCGGCGCATTGAATGAGATCGTGCGCCTGTACAACGACGAAGGTGTCGTTCGTCCCGCTGCACAAGCCGCGCTCGACCGCGCCATTGCCAACGGCACACATTGGCAGCAAGTGGCCGAACACCGCTTTGCCCAAGCTGTGCACTACGCCAACTTTGACGAGTTTGCCAAACGCATGCTCTATCCCACGTTTGCCGACCACGGCATCGACGAAGCCATCACTGCACGCGTGCAAGCAGCCTTTGAGCCGCATTGCACGCAAGCAGGCGCATCGTTTGTGCGCCCCATGCATGTGCGGTTGTTGCGCCGACTTTGATGGGCTTTAAGCCTGTGGCCGCCACATCTTGAACAGCTGCTCTGGCCCGATGGTGAAGTAATCGGCAGGCCCGCCGCCACGCAAAATGTGGCCGGCGTTGGCGGTGTCGTACACGCCGTCTTTGAGCAAGTGCTCGGCAATGTGCACGCCCACCACTTCACCTAGTACCAACCAAGTGGGCACCTTTTGTTTGTCCAAGCCTTCGAGCTGAATGATTTGCGTGCTGCGGCATTCAAACGACACAGGGCTGTCGGCCACACGCGGCACATCCACCACGCGCGATGGCGCAGTGGCCAAACCTGCCAACTCAAACTCATTCACCTCAGGCCCCACGGGTGCGCAGGTTTGGTTCATGGCTTCGGCCAGTGGGCGCGTGACGAGGTTCCACACAAACATGCCGTTTTCTTGCACGTTGCGCAGCGAGTCTTTGGGGCCGGTGCTGGAGAAGCCCACGATGGGTGGGATGTAGTTGAACGCTGTGAAAAAGCTGTAGGGCGCGAGGTTCAGCACACCGTCGTTGCTGCGGGTCGATACCCAGCCAATGGGGCGGGGGCCAACAATGGCGTTGAAGGGGTCGTGGGGCAGGCCGTGGCCGTTCTTGGGTTCGTAAAAATGATTCATGCCTCTACCTTAAACGCAAATGAAAACCAAAGCCTGCTGTGGGTTCACTCGGGTGACTGCGCCTAGAGCTGCTGTTGGTTGAGGTGGGCGAAATCAAAGAACAACTGAAAGACGGCGCTCAGTCGTGTAAATAGTTGGGCAGCTTGGCCCCGCACTTGAGGCAGTAAATCGCTTCGGGTAAGTGGCCTTCGCTCAGACACTCGTGGCAGGTGCGGGTGGTGGCGTCATATGACTCTTCATGCATGCCGCCACGGTGCGCGGCCATCTCGGCCGTCACAATGCCCGTGGGCACGGCCAGCGTCCCCCAACCAATCAACATCATGCACGACGCAATGAATTGGCCCAGCGGCGTTTTGGCCGTGATGTCACCAAAGCCCACCGTGGTGATGGTGGTGATGGCCCAATAGATAGACATGGGAATGCTGGTGAAGCCGTTTTCGGGCCCTTCCACCACATACATCAAGCTGCCCATGACGATGACCAAGAACAGCACGAACGACAAGAACACCATGATCTTGCGGCGGCTGTCGGCCAAAGCCAGCAGCAACCATTGGTACTCGGCCACATAAGCGGGTAGTTTGAGCACACGGAAGATGCGTAGCAAACGCATCACACGCACATCGAGCAAGGCATACAGCTCAGGGAACAGCAACGCCAAATACGAGGGCAGCAGAGACAACAAATCAATCACGCCAAAAAAACTGGTGGCGTACCGCATAGGCTTGGGGCAGCAAGCCAAGCGCGCGATGTACTCTGCGGTAAAGAGCAGCGTGAAGAACCACTCCGCGACCATGAACGGTGTACGGTAGCCGTTGTGCAGCGACTGCACGCTGTCAGCCATCACCACCATGACGCTGATCACAATCGCCCAAATCAAAGCAAGGTCAAAGCGACGGCCAGCCACCGTGTCGGCTTCAAAGATGATGGTGTAAATTTTCAAACGCCAGCCGTCTAATGGGCGATCCAAGTTCTCATGGAGCTTGGCATTGAATGCCCGCGTACGTCGGTTGCTGATTTTTTTTGTCATAGGAATTAATGCGCGTTATGGGCCAACGAGGGCCATGCTCAGAAGCTGCGGTACAGTCATTTTATGAATACTTTACTCATTCTTTTGTTTGTCCTGACTTATGCGGCCATCGCGTTTGAGCACCCCATCAAAATCAATAAATCGGCGTCCGCTTTATTAGGCGCAGGGGTGATGTGGGCGGTGTACGCCGTCATGTCCAACGACGCACCCACCATCAACCATGAGTTGTCCGAAACCCTCATCAGCACCGCGCAAATTGTGTTTTTCTTGATGGGGGCCATGACCATTGTGGAAGTGGTCGATGCGCACAAAGGCTTTGATGTGGTCACCTCGCGCATCAAAACCACGCAACTCGCCACCTTGCTGTGGGTGGTGGGCGGCGTGAGCTTTTTCTTGAGCGCCATTTTGGACAACCTCACCACCACCATCGTCATGGTGTCGTTGACCAAAAAACTGCTGCACAAGCGCGAAGACCGTTTGATTTTTGCCGGCCTCATTGTCATTGCGGCCAATGCGGGCGGTGCGTGGTCGCCCATTGGCGATGTCACCACCACCATGCTGTGGATTGGTGGGCAAGTCACGGCGCTGGCCATCATGCAATCTCTGTTCTTGCCGTCCTTGGTGAGCTTGCTTGTTCCCTTGGCTATGTGCGCTTGGATGTTGCGCGGGCAAGTGGTGGAGCCGCCGCACCATGCCGCGGGCGTGCCTCACAGCTTGGGCACCACGGTGTTTGAGCGCAACACCATGTTCTTCCTAGGGCTTGGGGTGTTGGTGGCTGTGCCAGCGGTCAAAACCATCACGCACTTGCCGCCGTTCATGGGCGTGCTCATGGGCTTGGGCTTGTTGTGGTTGGTGGGGGACGTTTTGCACAAGGGCAAATCGGTGGAAGAGCGCAGCCAGTTGGAGCTTTCACATGCTTTGTCGCGCATCGACATGTCGTCGATTGTGTTTTTCATCGGCATCTTGCTGGCTGTGGCCACGCTCGAACACACCCACATCCTCACTGGTTTGGCGAACTGGTTAGACGAGGCGGTGGGCCGTCAAGACATCATTGTGTTGTTGATTGGTTTGTTCAGTGCTGTTGTCGACAACGTGCCTTTGGTGGCTGCCTCAATGGGCATGTACAGCTTAGATGCCCATCCTGCCGACAGCTTTTTGTGGACTTTCTTGGCCTATTGCGCTGGTACGGGTGGGTCTATTTTGATCATCGGTTCAGCGGCAGGCGTGGCAGCCATGGGCCTTGAGAAAATCGAATTTGGTTGGTACTTCAAAAAAATCAGTGGCTTGGCTGTGTTGGGTTATTTGGCTGGTGCTGCCGTGTACATGGTGCAAGCCAACGTGTTGGGCTAAGCCCGCTGCGCCCAGAAAAAAAGCCCCGCTTTTGCAAGCGGGGCTTTTGCTTTGGAGCGACCTGTCTTAATCCAAAATTTTGGAATTGAACATGGTGGCATCGGCATCCAAGGGGTAGTCCATGTCTTGAATGACGACCAACAAGCCTTGGAACACAAAGATGACCAAGAGCTGCACAAACATACCGGTGATGCCAGGCGTGGCCATCATCACCAACACAAAGTACAAGTTGGCCAACAAGCTCAACCAGCCGTAAAACGCGGCAGGGAAAGCAATTTGCGTCTTGGTCAAAAAGCCAGACACACGTTGCACCAACACGGCGTGGAAAGGTACATCCATGCTGGGGCGGGCCTTGACCACAGCGCGCACTTTGTCCAAGAAGGCAAGGGCGCTTTCGTTCATGGCTTTGTAGCTCAGCTTGGCTTGCAAGAACGCAGCCATGTCACGGCGGAAGGTACCAAAAATGCCTTCGCGCTGTTCGGGGCTGACGTTTTCAAACACATCGCGGAAATCGCGCTCAAAGGTGTCGACAGCGTCCATGGTGGCGCGGTGCATTTCGGTCACGTCGTCGCGCTTGCGGTTGACCACACCAAAGGTGATGGCCATCGCAATACCCATCACAGAGCCCACGGCGGTGACCGCCAGCAAGAGCACGGGACGGTCAATGTACTCTTTGATGTTGAGCTGAAAGCTCTTGTCCACAGCGCTCACGAGCACCCGTAGGCCCAGGTGTGTGGCCATGTTGGCAAACACCAAGGTGAACACCGACACGCCCAAAATCTCGGTCAGCATGTGGCTCATGCGCAGCAATTGCATCACGCGCAAGAGTCGGAACAAACGCAAGAGTCCCAAGATTTCAAGGTTTTGCTCTGGCAACAAGTTCCAGTACGCCAACACCACCATGGCCGAGGGCACGATGGCCAAGAAATCGAGGCCCAGCAGTAAAAAGCCTTTGATGTCTGAAAACGGGTGGCTGCTCAAACGCAGCAGCAAGTCCACCGAGAACAGCACCAAGAAAAACAGCTCAAATGCCACCACCCAGCCATGGGTGTGGTGAAACGCTTGAGGCAGTTCGAGGCTGAAAAACAAAAAGAACACAGACGCCACGATGGTGCACAGCAACAGCAGCATGTAGCGCTTGCCTAGCACGGTGTTGGGCGCGTTCAGCTCGTCACGCAAATTAAAAGACATGGTCTTTCCTCCAGTTAAAAAATCAGGGTTTGGCGGCAGGCGCTGCCACGGGGGCGGCGGGCGTGAGCAGGCGCTGCATCAGGGTTTCATACAGGCTCACACGGCACAGCAGTTGGGCGCACCAAGTGGCGCCAAAGCTCATGATGAGCATGGCCAAGATGTGGTCGTACATGCCCGTCATCTCCACCACCACCAAGGTGGCGGTGAGCGGCGCTTGAATCACGCCTGCCAAAAATGCAGCCATGCCGGCGGCAATTAAAAACACGCGGTCTTGCCCATCGACAAAGTGCAGCGACAAGTCTTGGCCCACGCCCGCACCGATGGACAAGGAGGGGGCCAAAATGCCGCCCGGTATGCCGCTGGCAAAGCTCAGGGTGGTGGATAGCCATTTCATTAAACCAAAGCCCACGGTGTCGCTGTGCTCTGGGGCCAGGTTGAGCATTTGGTAGGCAATGGCGTTGCCACTGCCCAAGGTCATGCCTTGGCAAGCAATGGCCAAGATGGCCAGCAGCAAACCCATGCTGCCTGCCAACAGCGCGGCCTGCGCGGGCGTGCGGGTGGTGGGCAAGATGCGTGGCAGGCCAATGCCCATGAGCCACGTCATCGCACCTGCCAGCAAGCCGCACACAATGCACAACAGCACCAACACACCCACGGTGGGCAGGCTTGGCACAGGCACGTTCAGCGCCAAGGGCGAATAGCCATCGAACAAGCGGTAGCTGGCCCATGCCGACAGCACAATGCACAGCACCGCAAAGGCACGCGAGCGGAAATGGCGGCGCGAGCCCAGCTCTTCAAACGCATACATGGCACCCGCCAAAGGCGTGGTGAAGGCCGAGGCCAAGCCCGCCGCACCACCAATGATGACCAAGGTGCGTGGGTCAATGCGCACACGCTTCACAGCCGCAAAACTCCAACCCGTCATGATGGCCGAGCCAATTTGCACGGCGGGGCCTTCGCGGCCAATGGACGCACCACACAGCATGCCCAAAATCACCAGCAGGGTTTTGTACACCGCTTGGATAGGCGAAATGAGGGTCTTCAAAAACGTGCGCACACGCCCCACTTGAATGACCGCCATGGCTTGCGGAATGCCGCTGCCCGCTGCTTGTGGGGCAATTTTCATGGTGGTGTAGCGAATCAGGGCAAAGCCCAAAGGCATCAACACCAACAGCCAGTAGGGGTTGTGTGCAAACAGCAGGTGGTTTTGCGCCAAAGCCCATGCCTCGCCCTTGGCCAGCACATACATGGCCATGGCCACCCACAAGGGGCCAATGGCAATCAAGCAATAGTCAAGTAAGCGGCGAAGGTGTTTGGGCATAAGCGGTGTGCGCAAGGTAAGTTATGAGTGGCTCTTGGACAGGCGTTTCTCTTCTTCCATTTGGGCCACCAAGGATTCCACTTGTTCGTCGGACATGCCGAACTTGGCTTGCATGAGTTTGAGCTTGGCCTGTTCTTCTTCGGTGACCACGCCGTCCGCCAAAATTTCGCGCAGCTCCATTTCGTACAGGGCTTCGCGACGCTCCACTTGGGCGGTGTAGGCCGTGGCCACCACACCCGTCAAGATAGCCGCTAGGGCGATGGACAAAATTTGCGTCACGATGACCAAGATTGAGCCCACAAACGTGACGGGGTCGACGTTGCCCCAGCCCGAAATGATGGTGATCATGAACCAATGCATGGCCGCGGGGATGGAGGGGAACACTTCGGGCTGCTCGTGGCCTTCGATGATGTAAATCAGCGACGAGAACAACAAGCAAGCAATGAACATCAAAAAGACGGCCGAAGAGAACGAATCTTTCTCGGCTTTGACAGCGGCCACCATGTCGTCAAACGCCGAGTTGTAGCGCGAGAGTTTGAAGATACGCAGCAAGCGGAACATACGCAGTACGCGCAAGTCAGCGCCTGGGAAGAGCAGCTGCAAGTAAAACGGCACGGTACTGGCAAAGTCGATGATGCCGTAGAAGCTAAACACATAGTCTTTGCGGCCACTGCACGACTTTTCGCGCGTCATGGGCGAGCCGTTTTCGCAGTACTTGGCGCCATACGACCACACGCGCACCACGTACTCGATGGAGAACACAATGACGCTGAACATGTCGAAGTAATAAAACTCCGAGCTGAAGGCGTCGTGAATTTCAGGCACAGATTCCAAGATGATGCCAATCACGTTGGCCACCACCAAGAGTGCAATGAAGATCTCTAGGGCTTGGCTGTAGGTGCTGGGCACTTCGCCATCCACGATTTCGTAGGTGCGGCGCTGGATGCGCTGCAAAAGCGTAGGGGTATGCACGGGTGTGTTCAGCTCGGTCATGAACGAGCTCCTGCAGATTTGTTTTGTGCGCGCTGCAACATGGCCGCCACTTGCTCATCGGTGAGACGGTAGTGGGCTTGCAGGCGTTTGAGCGAGGCTTCTTCTTCCTCAGACATATTGCCGTCTTTGAAGATTTCACGCAGCTGTGCTTCAAACGCGGCTTTCTTACGTGCCACTTGGTTGGAGAAGGCCGAGGCCACGATACCGGTCATGATCGCGGCCATACAGACGCCCAAAAAGCCGGTGATCAAGGCAATGGCTTCGCCGGCTTTGGTCATGGGGTCGACGTTGCCAAAACCCGACGTGATGGTGACGATGGCCCAGTAAATGGAGTGAGGGATCGTGCCAAAGAACTCAGGCTGGTGGTGGCCTTCGGCAAAGTGCATGAGCGAGGCTGAGACGATGGTGGCAATGGTCAGCAAAAACACGGCCGAGCCAAACGCCTTGCGCTCGGAATACACCGCATGAAACAAGTCTTGCAATGCGGTGTTGTATTTGGAAAGCTTGAGCACCCGCAGCAAACGCAGCACGCGCAAAATGCGCAAATCGAGCGTGGGGAAGAAGATGTGCAGGTAGTGCGGCATGGTGGCAAAGAAGTCCACCAAACCAAACGGGCTGAAGATGTATTGGCGACGACCCTTCCAAGCGCTTTCAGCATACTTGGCTCCGAGCGACCACACGCGCAGCACGTATTCGAGTGTGAAGAACATCACACTCCAAAATTCAAATTCGTGAAAAAAGTCTTTGTATTCGGCGTGGATCTCGGGCACTGAGTCCAAGATGACGGCCGTGCAATTGGTCAGCACCACCACGGTGATGAGCCACTCCACATAGCGGCTGGCTGCGTATTTGGGCGAGCCATCCAGTACATCCATGACCACTTGGCGAATTGGGGGGTTCATGTGTATTGAACAAATAACAAGGGGTTAGAACAAAAAAGAAGCAATCACACGTGATTGCTTCTTTGGGGGAACGCCTAAAAAGGCTTACAGCTTGAACAGCTCGTCAGCCACACGGTGTTGGTTGGCGTCGATCTTCTCGCGCAGAGAGATCATGCTGTCGCGTTGGCTGTTGGCTTCGTCTTGCATATTGCCCAGCTCTTCGGCCAAGGCGTCAGAGCGGTCTGTCAAGGCGGTGAACAACTTGCGGTTGCCCAAAGCGTTGTCACGGATCATGTTGACCATGTCGTAGTTTTCCATCACGCGTGACTCGTTGCTGATGGCAGACGCAGCGTGCATCTTGGCCAGCAATTCACCGTCCAACATTTGCGCGTTTTCGTCAGCAACTTCGTCGACGTGCTCAGACATTTTTTCGCAGATGTCCAAGAAGTTTTGGGCCACAGCCTTCATGCCTTGCAAAGACTCGAGCAAGTTCTCGGAAGCCTTGAGCAATTCGCGGTTCATCTTGCTGCGGTGGTCCAGCATTTCGATGCGTGCGCGGTTGATCATGGAGCGTTGGAACACTTCTTCCACTTCTGAGGTGGGCTTCAAGCACTCGAGCATGAACACGCGGTTGCGGTACACGTCTTCAGCGGCGCGCATGATGAGTTCACGGTTGCCAGAGGCGGCAATGGTGTAAGCCTGCAAGATGTCGGTGATGTTTTCTTCCACACGTGCGCGAGTGGCTTGCACTTGGGCGGTGTTGAATTGCACGTAGGCTTCGGCGTCAAAAATCAAACGCTTGTTGCGTTGGACCAGATTTTTTTGTTGATCGCTCATGGGTAACTCCTTAATTCTTTCAATGGTTTGTGTGCTGAATGGGCTTAGTGCGCTTC
>JACCDT010285628.1_pt1 | contig 18601 bp, 8 predicted proteins | sample 7446291 | NCBI WGS metagenome assembly JACCDT01 (sample SAMN15323446, study PRJNA562643) | freshwater metagenome | isolation source: river surface water | place: USA:Blue River Watershed | collected 2017-08-17 | reverse complement strand
CGGCCTTGGGTACAGACAATGTCAAAGCATTGACAACCACACAAGTGGCCGCTTTGACCGCCACACAACTAGGTGCGTTGACAACGGCTGAGGCATCTAAGCTCAGCACCACCCAGCTCAGTGCGCTGACGGCAGGACAAGTGGGAGCTCTTAGCGCCACTGTGGTGGCGGCATTGGGCACAGACCAAGTGAAGGCCTTGTCGGTAGATCAGTTCAAATCTTTGACGACCGCTTCTGTGGCTGCATTGACAACAGCACAAGCTGCTGTGATCACCACGGGTCAGTTGGCTGGTTTGAGCAAAGCGCAAGTTGGCGCTTTGACCACTGCACAGGTGGGCGCCTTGACCACCACACAAGCCAAAGCTTTGTCAGCATTGAACTTGGCGTCGTTGACGACGGGTCAACTCAAAGCCTTGAGTACATCGGCCGTGAGCGCGTTGGATGCCAAGCAAGTGGCGGCATTGACCACCACACAAGTCGCGGCCTTAGGTACAGACCAAGTGAATGCCTTGTCTTCTACAGGTTTGCAAGCTTTGACAAGTGGGCAGGTAGGCGCATTGAGCACCGCGCAAGTGGCTGCCATGACCACCACCACCATCCAAGCGTTGGAAAGTGCGGATGTGATTGCATTGACTACCGCGCAAATCAACGCATTGACCAGCACCCAAGTAGGCGCATTGACCACGAGCCAAGTCAAAGCACTGGCTTTGGATGATGTAGCCAGTATGGGTACCACGCAGCTCAAGGGACTGAGCACCACACAACTCGGTGCCTTGTCGGTGACGCAGTTGAATGCTCTCACTACCACTGAAGTGGCAGCACTCAGTACAGACCAAGTGAAAGGTTTGAGCAAATCTCAAATCACTGGTTTGAGCGAAACCAACCTCAAAGCGTTGAGCACTGCGCAAGTGGCTGCGTTGACCACCACACAGCTCTCTGGTCTGAGTGATGCACAAGCCAAAGCATTGACGACCGCACAAGTGGGGGCGTTGGGCACCGCTCAAGTACAAAGCTTGACGGCTAACACCATCAAAGCTTTGTCTACAGGGCAAGTGGCCGCACTCAGTACGGCACAAGTGGCTGCATTGACGACGGATCAAGTCAAAGACTTGGCTAGCACCACAGTGGCTGCACTGAGCTCTACCCAAGTGAATGCGTTGGGCACAGCCCAAGTGGCTGCTTTGAGTAAATCAGTGATTGCCGCTTTGACCACGGGTCAAGTGGCTGGCTTGAACACCACGGTGTTGAAAGCCTTGACCACTGACAGCGTGGCTGCCCTGACCAACGACCAAGTGAAAGCTTTGACCACGGCTAGCGTGGCTGCGATGACCACAGACCAAGTGAAAGCTTGGGAGTCTGCTGACATTGCGGTGCTGAGCTCTGCACAAGTGGGTGCGTTGACCACAAGCCAAGTAGGCGTGTTGACGGCAACACAGGTGAAGTCGTTGAGCACGGGTGCCTTGGCAGGATTGACGACAGGTACTGTGCAAACATTGACCAGCACACAGCTGAGTGCTTTGCCTGCAGCCAGTGTGTCAGCCTTGTCTACAGCGCAAGTGGCGGCATTGACCACTTCGCAAGTGGCAGATATGACTGCAGCGTTGGTGTCAGCCTTGACCACCACACAAGTGGGTGGCATGACTACCGCGCAAGTGGCGGCATTGACGACAGCATCTGTGGTGGCATTGACTGCAACGCAAGTGGGTTCTATGGGTACTTCACAAGTGGCGGCATTGACCACCGCGCAAGTGAAAGCCTTGGAAACTGCGGATATTGCGGCCTTGAGCACAGGCCAGGTGAAAGCCTTGACCACCTCTCAAGTGGCAGCGATGGAAGTGGCGGACCTGAAGGCCTTGAGCTCGACGCAAGTGAATGCTTTGTCTGCGACGCAGATTGGGGCTTTGACAGCTGCCCAGTTAATTGGCTTGATGGGTAAGTAATATTTGAATAAATGAAGATGTAAAATCATTCCTAGCTAACGCTATTCGGCATAAATAAATGCCGAATAGCGTTTTTATTAATTTAAATTTAAATAAAAAATTCTATTTCAGAAGGAATTTTTAGTGGCCACTGATAATACCTCGCTTGAACGAATCCGCATCTTCGACCAATTCTAATAATTGAAGTAACGCTAGATTGGGCATGAATCTATAAAAATCAGCCTTTAATACATTAATTGGTGCCGCTTTAGCATCCCAAATTTAGCATTGTTTCAGAATCTTGGTGGCGATGATATGTGACTAGGTCTTCATGGTGCTGAATATTATTGACCATATCTTTATATAGCTCTGCCATTAAACCCGGAATTTTTTCTTGTTGGCTTATAAGCTCATTACGTAGTTTATCTATTGATGTTTTTGCAAGTACATCAATAAACTGAATCTGACAATCTTTCATCAGGTTAATTGTATTTTCAGCATGCAGTGGGTAATTTGGTGGTTCGAAAATTGGTTGAAAATGGTTTAATTCAACCAATTCTTTTACATCTAACGACATTCCATGATCTGCGTAATTGAAGATTTCAATGGCAGTATTATCTAAATTCGAATCATTAATTATTGATTTAATATTCAACGGTCTTTTAAAAGATTTAATTTTTTCATAGTTTGATAATACGCCTGCCTTGCCAGATATGTCGTGTATCAATAATGTATCGGGTTGAAGATCGATTGTGTTGTATAGTTGGCCTAAAGACCAGCCAGTCCCACACAAGTCAACAACTAGTGAGTTATTGCTTAACTTGCTACGCACATATTTCAAATAATCTTCAGATGGGTTTGTCCTAGTTATCCTGCTGGTGTAAAAATACTCATATTTATCTTTGGTATTTTGACCAAAAACAGCCCCATATATTATCCGTAAATTAAAGCAATCCCTACTGCAGAAGAGTATATTTAATCCTTCTTGCATCATGGCCATTGAATTAATATAGGTGGAAGCCAATAGCAAAAATGGAATATTGTTCTGATATTGATTTAATTTTATTCGATTAACTGAGATGCTATCACTTAGATTAACTTGAGTTAATCTAAGTTCGCGCACTAGTCGCGCCAGCGTTTCAAGTCCGTTATCTCTAAAAAATTTTTCATGACCATTTAAATCAGAATCTTTACATAGTTCTGATTTAATTCCAAATTTCCGAGGAGACATTACATCAGAATGAAGATTGTCGCCTAGGTGCGAGCTGATATGAAATTTTTCGTTAATGTGCGGCCATACGGTATAGCGACTTTTGCCATGAGAGCTAACGAACAAACCTGTCTGCTTATTTAGCTTAATTTTATTAAGTAAAGAGAGGATTGTGTCTTTGCTTAAATACATATCGGAAACTAAAATGTCACCATCTTTCACCTTTGAGAGGTTGGACTTAATTGGTATTGCATTTCTGAGTTCGATGGAAATTTCCAATTCTTTTATGGAAAGGACTTCTTCATTTGTAAGGTTAATAAAGTTGGGTAATTTATCGTAGATGTCGTCTAAATCATATTCTGTATCTAATATATCTCGCTCTGCCATTTCACGTGCTGCAGCAATGCCTTTGACGCCTGACAACTCTTCCAGTTCGACGAATACATTTTTAGCTTCAATGCATCGACGTGCTAAGAGTGTGTCAAAAATATCAAATGAATTAATATAAAGCATATTACACCTTATTAATGATACGTTTGAATTCTAGGCGTGGGCCTTTCTCGATTACTACGACACTATCGTAATAATGAACTCCCTGTATTTTTTCATATAATTCGACTAATTCTTTTTGGACATGCGGCCCTTCCGTTTGTCCAACTCCAATTGCATAATGTGTATGATTAGAATGAATTACATCAATCAAATTTTTTGTGTATTCGATGAAGCTTTTTTTGTTTAAATAGCCACCATCGGAAACCCTTACGTTGTTGTAGTAACTGGTGTGTGTATCTTCGCACCAATATATTCCACCGTCGTGTAATAAATTATACGTTTCGATCAGCGTTGTTATCTGGTGTGGATTATCATGGCTTCCATCATCAATTATAATATCAAAATTGATAGGAAAATTTTCTTTGAAATCCATCCAAAATTTTTGGCTTCCTTGATCACCTGTAATTACTCTTAGATAATCTTTTTCATTGCATAGTGGGTTGATATCAATGCCGAATATTTCTGTTCCAGTACCAAAATATTTTCGCCACATTTCTGCACTTCCGCCATACTGAACGCCAATTTCAAGAATTTTTGGGGCTTTATTCTTGAATTTTCCGAACCACTTTTCATAAAGGGGGAAGTAATGCTCAAACTTATCGCATTGTAGATCTAATTCAATAAAAATATTTCTCATTTTTGCTCCTTGGTGATTAGTATTTAAGAATTTGGTTGTAGGGGATAAACTGCCCAGTTAATGAGAATTTATTTCTCGAATTAATTATATTTATAACATCAGAATTCTTTTCCGTGTTGTCAATTGCACCTATCGTGTGAATGCTCATTAGATTTCTGAACTTCACCCAGTCAGCTGCAAGAGGGTGGCTTTCAATAGCAATTTGACTTTTGGCTGTTTCTTCACCTGGGCTTGCTATAAAGGGTATTGTTATGGCTGCATTAATTAATTTTTGTTGATAAGCGGCGCAAAAGACATTGTCTATTGGGATGCCTGCGTGTGAATTTTTCCTTAATATTTCGAATACTTTATATTTGCTTGACTTGTTTATGATGTATGCATGTGTGCCGTACGCAGTTGAGTTTATTTCTAATGGAGTGACATTAATTTCTCCGGAGCTTGTAGAGTTAATTTTTCTGGTGAGTTTAATATAATCGCATGTCTCCACAAATGTGGCATCTAAATACAACACGTCCCAATCTTTTTCAGTGGTTAGTTGAGTTGGATTTACAATCATATTTAGTGATTCATCGAAATACTCGTCATCTTCTAGGATTAGAAGATGATCATCATGTCGCAGTGAATTATGAATAATTTCCAAATGGCTAAGCCAACAACCCCATTGCCCATTAGACAAGGTTTCAGGCTTTGTGGCGCTATTGTCGCTACCTAATATTGCAGGAAACCGATGTAATTCAAAACTTAGATTAGAGTTGAGTATTTGATTTTGAATAATTTTGTTTCTCTTGATGGCTGAGTCAAGATTAATATAATATGCATCCATGTCAGATCCTTGAGTTTATTAAATCAATAATGCTGCTTGCTTGCGTTAAGGGGCTTGGGGGCCAAATGCCTTGTTGCATTTTTTTGTTTAAATTAATTTTATATTGTTCGCGAATATCTATATTATTTGCCATTTGCAAAGCCTTGTCGTGATATTCCTGATAGCTATAGCAAGCCAACTCAGGCATGCCCACGTCATGCAGCAAACTCGCTGCCACGCGTGAGGCAAAGCTGCCGCCGCACAGGCTGACGACTGGCAGCCCTGCGCGCAGTGCGTCGCCAGCGGTGGTGTGGCCGTTGTAGGGGAAGGTGTCAATGAACACATCGGCCAAGCGATAGCGGGCCAGGTGATCTTCCACGCGCGGTAAGCGCGAGGCAAAGATGATGCGCTCGGGGTCCACGCCGTGGTTGCGGGCGCTTTGGGTCAGGTTGGTGTGTGCGCCTTCGTTGAGCTTCATCAGCCACAGCACACTGCCCGGTACTTCTTTGAGCAAGTCCATCCACACTTTGAAGAGTGGTGGGTTGATTTTGTAGTCGTGGTTAAAGCTGCAAAACACCACACCTTCTTCGGGCAAGCCAAAGTCTGATCGTTTGGGTGTTTCTGGCGAGGGTACGACCGAGTCGTCACGCGGCAGGTAGCAGTGTGGCAACTTCAAAATCTTCTCGCCGTAGTGCTGCTCTAGCTCGTCGGGGATGATGCGTGGGTCTGAAATGAGGTAGTCAATGTAGGGCAAGCCCAGCGTGCCGGGGAAGCCCAAGTACGTCACTTGCGCAGGGGCAGGGCGGTGCGCCAAGATGTCGAGACGCGTGCCTTCGGTGTGGCCCGACAAGTCGATGAGCACATCAATTTCCATGGCACGCATGAGTTTGGCCACATCGAGGCTGGTCATGCCGTGGCAGTCGATGTAGTGGTCAAACGCGCAGCGGTAGCGTTTCCACAAGTCGCTGTTGTCGCTCACGCCGGTGAAGAAACCCGTCAGTTCAAACTGTGATTTGTCGAATTGCTCAATCAAGCCAATGAGCAAATAGCCCACAGGGTGCACACGGAAGTCGGCAGACATAAAGCCCACGCGTTTTTTGCGGTGCTGGTAGGTCTCGCCTTTCCACAGCGGGTTGGGCGAGGCTTGGTATTTGTCGGCGGCATACAGCTCGGCACATTTGCGAATGATGGCTGCATCGTCTGTGATGGCCATGATGGTCAAGGGGCCGCAGGTGAGCTTGCCATCTTCAATGTCCGCAATGATGCGGGCCTTCGAGGCTTCAAAGTCGGTCCAATCGCAGTTGCTCAAGCGCGCGCCCATGAGGTGACCTTCGCCATAGGCGTAGTCAGGCGCCACTTGCAAGGCGTGTGCAAAAGCGCGTGTGGCCAAGGTGTATTGCTTGTACTGGCCCAGCAGTTGGCCTTGGCCTTCTAAGGCGCGTACATGGTCTGGGTTGATGTCGGTGGCGGCCGTCAGGCACAGCAGTGCGTCGTGGTGACGGTTCATGGCTTGCAACAGGGCGGCCTTGTTGGTGTAGGCCTCCATGTAGTGCGGGTCAGCTGCAATGGCTTGGTCGTACACCGCCAATGCATCTTCGGCAAGCCCTAGGTCATGCAAGGTTTTGGCTTTGGCAAAGTGACCCAGTGGCAAATGGGGAGATGACTCACAGGCTTGGCTGAAAAATGCCAACGCGCCGGGTGAATCCATTTGCGCAGAGCGTGCCACACCTAATGAGTAAAGCGTTAAAAAATTGTTGGCATCTAAGGCCAAGGCTTGGCGCAGCAGTTGTTCGGCTTGTGCATGTTGGCCAGCACCTTGCAGGGCGATGGCTTGTGTGTTGAAGGTCACTACTTGCGGATGGCTGGGGCTCGCATTGCCACCGCCGTTGCTGGCGTGTGCCAAGCGCACGGTGTCGAGGTGCGCTTGTGCGCCGGGCAGTGTGGGCTCGACCTTCAAAGCCTTCTGCACCGCTTTGAGTGATTCGTCCATGCGTCCCAAGTTAAACAAGATGACCGAATAGGCCAAATGCGCTTGTGCAAACTTAGGTGAACTGGTCACCACTTTTTCGATGTGTGCCAAGGCCTCGGCAAAGTTGCCTTGCCCAGAGGCAATGGCACTGAGTGAATACAGCGCCACGGCATTGTTGGCATCCAGCTTTAAGGCTTGTGCAAACAAAGCTTTGGCTTCGTCGTTCTCACTCGCGTGCTGATGCGCAATGGCTTTGTCCAGCAGGGCTTGCAGTGCGTTGCGGTTGGTGCGTGCGTTCATGTCTCAGATGTCCTTGTTCACAGCCACTCAAGCGGCACGTTTTGTCCGGCAGAGGCCAGCAGCTGTTGGCGGCGCAAGCGCACGTTTTGACTAGGCGCGGGCCACTTTTTGTAGATGGATAAATAGTCCGACACGGTGTGCAAGCCATTGGCTGTGTTGGATGAACCGCGTCGTTGATGGGGGTTGACATAGTCTTTGTAGACCACGGCGCCCACGATGTTGGCGTGGGTAAAGGGGGTATCGCTGGCGACGTTGAGCAAGAAATCCCAATCGTCCAGGCTGCTCAAGTGAGGGTCTTGTTGGCGGCCATGCACGGCTTCACGCGGGAAGATGGCGCTGTGGTTTTGGATGAAGTTTTTCACGTACAACGCTTCCACATCCATCTCGGCCACGCTGTATTCGTTGGTTTGCAAGGGCTTGATTTCTGGCGCTTGTCGGTTTTCTTGCACCACGCGGTAGTTGGTGTAAATCACGCGGCCCGGGTGGGCGAGGGTGGCATGGTGTGCTTTGTCTAAATAGTCAGGCAAAAACGCATCGTCGTCGTCTAGAAAGATGACATAACGGCCACGTGCATGAGCCAAACCTTGGTTTCGGCTGAGGGCCGGGCCAGCTTTGCCAGTGCGTTTGATGAAGGTGTCTTGTTCTTGCAAACCCGCGGCCACCACCTGCAGGGTGGGGGCATCCAGTGTGTCGGCCACCACGATCATTTCGTGGTCAGTGAAGCCGTTGGCACGCACAGACGCCAGCGCACGAGCCAACAACGTGGGGCGCTGGTGCGTGGTGATGATGATGCTGAAGTAAGGCGTAGCCATGTGGCGGTTTTTTGACAAGTTGTAACTTTGGTGAGGTCAATAAGCAAAACCCAAGCCAACTTGATAAACGAGGCTCAGGTGTCAAGCAAAGCGGCAATTCAAGCTGGCACAAAAATCGCTTAGGTCTTTGCAACCTTATTGCACAACCAGGAGTTTTCAAATGACCCTTATCCAAGAATTGATGAACCAAAGCGCAACCGGCAGCTTGCTGCAAGGCGGCAACATCAAGCGTTTCAGCCCTTTGGAAATCCGCGAAACCATCCAAACACTGGTGGCGACCGAACAAATTGACACCGCTTACGCCTTGGGCGAAGCCGGTTTGGCGATCTACCCTGCCAGCGAAGACATGTTGGCGATCTGTGGTCTGTTGGCCGTGATGCGCCAAGACTGGCCAGCTGCCGTTGAGTTGCTGCAAGAGCTGGTCGAAGCTCAAGGCCAAAACATCCAACCCTTCACCTATGTGATGTTGGTGCGCGCCCTGCGTTGCAACCTCGACCCAGCCGGTGCTTTGAAAATGGCGAACCAAGGCCTGCACTACTACCCAGGTCAGTTGGAGTTGGAAGCCGAGCGTTTGGCACTCGACATCTACTCTGACGCTGTGACTAGCTCAGCACACACACACTAAGCGGCAAGTTTGCCGCTCTCGGGCGGCAATGCTTTGCCACTGATGTGCAAAATACATTGCCATGCAAGTGGAAGAAATAAGCCAACTCGGGCTTGACCAAGTCATTCAACTGGCTGAACAAATTCAAAAGGCAGGGCGCACCGCTGACGCGATTGCGCTCTACACCCTTTGGACGCAGAACAGCCCGTCGACTGACCGTCACATCGGTTTGTTCAATCAAGGTGTCATGCAGCTCAACACGGGCGACATCGATGGGGCTGAACATGCTTACCGCTTGAGTTTGGACTTGTATCCGGGCTTTGCCCAGGCACGTATCAATCTTGGGCTTTTGCTGGAACGCAAAGGCCTGTTTGACGAGGCCATGCTGCAGTGGAGCCAAGTGGCCGCTTCTGGCTATTTGCAAGGTGCAGCCAATGTCGAGCTGCAAACCTTGGCACTCAACCACATTGGTCGTTTGCAAGAGCAGCTCAAACACTACGACTTGGCTGAGCACGCGCTCACGCAAAGTTTGCAACTCAACCCGCGCCAGTCCGATGCCCTGCAACACTGGGTGCACTTGCGCAGCAAACAATGCAAATGGCCTGCAATGCAAGCCATGCCAGGCGTTTCGGTGAATGCCATGCTCACGGGCACATCGCCTTTGGCCATGTTGGCCTTGCACGACGACCCCGCTTTGCAGCTCATGGCGGCGCAGTCGTTTGTGCAACGCAAATTCAATTTACCCACACACCGCTTGTGTGTGAACGCACCCTACAAACACGAGCGCATTCGCATTGGCTATTTGTCGGGCGACTTGTGCACGCATGCCGTGGGCCTGTTGATGGCCGATTTGCTAGAGGCGCATGACCGCAGCCAATTTGAAATTTACGCTTTCGACTACAGCATTGAAGACGGCAGCGAATACCGCCAACGCCTAAAAAATGCGTTTGACCATGTGGTCGATATTCGTGCGTTAGATGACCATCAAGCGGCGGCAGAAATTGCCCATGCCGAAATTGATGTGTTGCTCGACTTGCACGGCCTCAGCTCTGGTGCACGCCCTGGCATTTTGTCTATGCAGCCTGCGCCTTTGCAGGGGACCTACCTTGGCTTCATTGGCACCACCGCTTTGCCATGGGTGCAGTTTGTGGTGACCGATCGCTTTGCGTTGCCCGAGGCTTTGACTCCCTATTTTTCTGAAAAACCGTTGTACGTGGACGGTAGCTTTTTACCGCTCAACCACACGCCCACGCCACCGTGCAGCCAAAGCCGTACCGAGCTGGGCTTGCCCGAAGACGCCTTTGTGATGGCGTGCTTCAACAACGTGTACAAATTCAACACCGAGATGTTTGCCACCTGGATGAACATCTTGAAACGCGTGGATGACGCCGTGCTGTGGCTGTTGGACGACAACGCCAGCGCCACCCGTGAGTTGAAAAAACAAATCGCGTACCACGGTGTGCCGTTGGACCGCGTGGTGTTTGCCAAGCGCACATCTCACCCTGAATACCGCGCACGCATGCAATTGGCCGACGTGTTTTTAGACACCACGCCTTACAACTCAGGCTCGACTGCCCGTGATGTGTTGGACTGCGGTTTGCCCATGGTTACGCTCAGTGGCCGCACGTTTGTGTCGCGCATGGCGGGTAGTTTGTTGCATTCAATTGGTTTGGATGAACTCATCACCGACAACCATGCCGACTATGAAAACTTGGTTGTGGATTTGGCGACCGACCGCGCCCGTTTGGCGTCATATCGCCATCACCTGATTCAAGGTCACAAGCTCAGAGAAGCCGCCCCCGCTAAGCTGGTGCTTAGCCTAGAAACCCAGCTGAAGCAAATGGTTCAAGCCCTGTAAAAACAAGGCGTTTGAGCCCTTTTGGGGCTTAAGTATTGGCGTTTGCGACCGATTTAAGAAGATCATTCTTCTTGATCGCAGCGCACGTGTCACTCTTGGTTTCCTCTGTTTCTAGCTTGTCTGCCCTGGGCGGCATGGCTGCGCCGACAGCGGGTGCATTGACGGTCGCACAAGCCATGGCTGATCTCGCGGCCAAGCGCCTCACTCAGGCGGTGGTGGTGGAAGACAGCCAAGCCAACTTGCAAGCCAATTTGGTCAACCTTCAAAAACTGACAGCTGCCGGAAAACTCAGTGCGTTGAGCTTTACCGATAGCGATACCAGTTTGCAGTTCACTGCGGCACAAATCAACACAAGCAGCGCGTTGTTGACGAAAGTCATGGCTTCAGGGGTGACTGTGAAAGTCGCTGACACGGCCATGAACACCGCCCGTATGGCCTCGCGCATCAGCACGGCTTTTGAAGTCACGGTCACCGATAGCGCTGAAAACATTCAGAAAAACCTCACCGGATTACAAACGCTGGCCGTGACAGGCAAGCTCGATACCCTCACATTCACAGATGACTCGCCCGCGCTGACCTTAAAGGCCAGCCAGTTTGGCGCAACGGCCGCCTTGCGCGCCAAGATGCCAGATGCCGCCATCACCATCAGTGACAGTGCTGCGAATGTGGCGAAGATTGCTGTGACAGGTGCCAGTGCAATTGCCGTCAAAGATTCAGCCGCCAATGTGCTGCGCAACTTTGAAGCCATGCGAACCTTGGCGGCTACAGGCCCCAGCATGACGGTCACGCTCACCGACCGTGCGCCCGTCATGACGCTGACCGCTGCGCAATACGTGGGTAGTGCAGATTTACGAGCCAAGTTGCAAGGTGTCACCTACACCATCAAAGACAACGCACAAACCATCGCGGACAACGCCAGCGCCTTGGGTGGTTTGACAGTGTCTGTGACCGATACCGCTGCCAATGTCCAAACTCACATCGAGACACTTCAAACATTGGCCGAGGCAGGCAACCTGAGTTTGCTCAAAGTCACCGATGCGAGCAAAGCCAAGCTGAGCATGACAGCGGCGCAAGCGCTCAAGCTGGGTGCGTTGTCAGGCAGTGCCATCACATTGACCGACACGGCAGCCAACATTCAAGCCAACTTTGATGCTTTGTTGGCGGTCAGAAAAATCAATGCCATTCAGCTCACAGACACGGCGCGTCCTGTGTTGCAGGTCACAGAAGCTCAGTACAAAAAAGGCACGGCTTTGTTGGCCAAAGTGTCCGGTGCCGCCGTGTCCGTGGCGTTCAGCGGCAACATGGCCAATTACAAAATCAAGGCCAATACCGATGGCAGCTTTGCGGTAGGCAGTGCGACCTACAAAAAGGTGAATTTTTTTGCCTTTCAAGACGCCACTGCTTTTGCAGACACTGGGGATGCGAATGTGAACGCCATGCTGCTGGGCGGCACCAACTACTGGTGGCGCGATACGGCGGGTAGCGTGACAACGTCTGACGCTCAAATCAAAACTGGTGTGTACGCCATGGGAGAAGGCAGTAGCCGACAAACGTTCTCTTATAGCTTTATGACCGATTTGCCAGATGGCAACACGTCTGACAGCACAGGTTTTCGAACCATGAGCAACACACAAAAAGCTGCTGTGCGTCGTGCGTTTGACTATCTGTCATCCATCATCAACGTCACGTTCACTGAATCTAATTCAGCAGGGCAGGCCGACATCAACTTCGGGACGAATAACCAATCGACCAGAGGCAGTTCGGGTTATGCCAACGTGCCCAATGGCAGCGGCGACCATCCGGTTTATTTGTTCTTGGACAACAGCGCAGGCAATACCAACACCAACATGACACAAGGCAGCTACGGCTGGCAAACCTTGATCCATGAAATTGGACACACCTTGGGCCTCAAGCATCCAGGCAATTACAACGCCAGTGGTGGCACCATGCCTGGACCGTTTTTACCCAAAGCGCTGGATTCGCGTCTGTACACCTTGATGTCGTACAACAACCCCGCGGGGAGCATGGAGGTGACATTGACCGGTTCGCGTTACAGCGGCAGTACGCTGAACCCAAGTACCTACATGATGTTTGACATGGCGGCTTTGCAGTTCATGTACGGCGTAGGCAGTGGGCAGGGCGTGAGTGATTACCAAGTCACGTCTTTTACCGCTGACTGGTCGGGCATGCAAACCTTGTGGACGCCTGAGGGCGGGGTGATAGACGCCTCGGCTGTCACCAATGCCAACATCATGGATTTGCGTGCAGGTGCGTTTAGCTCAATCAACGTGATCCCTAAAAGCATCACAGATAGCTTTCCAACATCTTTGAAAACCGCTGCCACTTACATGGGCTTGAACAATGTGGGCTTGGCCTATGGCAGTCACATCAGCACAGCCAAAGGTGGCTCTGCCAGCGATGTGTTCTACACCAGCACCACCGCAGATGTGAGCATTGAGGGCGGTGATGGCAATGACACGGTTTATTTGGCTGGCACTGCGGCTGATTGGGTTGAAAGCCAAGGCACATACACCAATGCCAAGCTGGCACGCAGCGTGAGCTTGAGCAGCGTGGAAGCGGTCAAGTACTACAACGCGGATGCGTATGCCATCACACATTCACGTTTGGATTTGCAGGCCTAATTCGGCACGCATCTGAAACGCCCCGTTTGAAAAACAAGAAGAGCCGCATTTGCGGCTCTTCTTGTTTGGGGTAGCAGCCTATTTACAGACCAAGCGTTGCGCGCTGTGTATTGCTGAAGGCGTTGATTTGATCGGCAGTCAATGCCGCAACTTGTTGCGATGTGAATGCCGACAGTTGTGCGGTGCTGAAAGCCACCGTTTGCGTGGTGCCCATGTTGGCGATGTTTTCCACCGGAATGGCAGGCACTTGCCATGATGTAAATGCCGCCACCTGAGCGGTGGTGAAGGCTTGCATCTGGCGGGTGCTGAAGGCACCGATTTCGGTGGTCGTCAAATTGGAGATTTGATCTGACGAGAAGGCCGGAATCTGTGTGTATTCGAAACCACGGATCTGCGAGGTCGACATGCCCGCCAATTGTTCGGTGGACAGTGTGCGAATCTGGTCTGACGACAAGGTTTTGAGCGAGCCGCTCGCAATGGCCTGTACTTGTGCCACGGACAAGGTTTGCAACTGATCTTCGGTCAACACGCCCACTTGGCGGCTGGTCAAGACGTTGATGTCGTCGGTGCCCAAGGCTGGAATTTGCGTGGTCGTGATGGCCTTGATCTGATCGGTCGTCAAATTACTGACTTGCGTTGGACGCAAGGCCACGATCTGGTCGGATGTGAAGGCTGCCAAAGCGCTTGTGCTCACGGCCGGTATGTCGGTGTGTTCGATGGCTGTGATTTGCAGCGTGCCCAAAGCAGGGAACTGCGCAGCCGTGATCGCGCCGATTTGCGTGCTCGACAACGCCACGATGTTGTCTGTGGTCAAAGCCGACAGCAAGCTGCCCGTGATGTTGCTGAGTTGTGTGGTTGACAAAGCCGCCACTTGGTCGGAGACCAAACTCTCGATTTGACCTGTGGTCAAGTTGTTGAGTTGCGTCGATGTCAAAACGGCGATGGACGCAGGACGGATGGCTGGCACCAAGTTGTTGGGCATGACGCTCAACTGATCGGTGCTGAGCGCGCCAATCTGCGTTGGATTCATGCCCCAAATGTCGGCGGTTTCCAAAGCTTGAATTTGCTGGCTTTCCAGTGCAGAGAGCTGAGCGGTGCTCAAACCCACAATTTGCGTGCTGCTCATGGTCGTGATTTCTTCGGCGGTCAAGCTGCTGAGCTGTTCGGTGGACAGCAAACCCACTTGCGCCACGGTCAATGATTGAACCTGCGTGGCACTCATGCTTGGCAACTGTTCGGTGGTCAATGCGGCGAGCTGTGCCGTGGTCAAGGCACGAATTTGTGCACTGTCCAGACCATCGATTTGCTCGGTGGTCAATGCGGCCACTTGCGTGTTCAGCATGCTTGGAATTTGTGCCGTGGTCAACGCCGCCACTTGTGTGGAGGTCAATGCGGTCAGCTTGGTGTTGCTCAAGCTTGACAGCGCCGTGGTGGTCAAGTTGGCCACTTGGGTGTTGGTCAAGGCTTTGAGTTGATCGCCGGTGAACGCATTCATTTGCGTGGTGGTCAGCGATGCCAATTGATCGGTACCCAGTGCCGCCACTTGCGTGGTGCTGAAGTTCGTCAGCTGTGTGTTTGTCAAGTTTGACAGCTGTGTGCTGGTCAAAGCTTTTACCTGATCGGTGGTCAAAACAACCATGTCGCTCGCACTCAAAGACGTCAATGCGCCAGTGCTCAATGCGCCGATTTGTGAAGTGGTCAATGCCTCGAGTTGTTCAGTGGTCATGGCATCGAGTTGGGTACCTGTCAATGCGGCGACCTTGGTGGTGGCGAGTGTGCTGACCTGTGCGGTTGTCAGGTTTTGAATTTGATCGCTGACCAACGCCACGACCTGTGTGGTGGTGAAGCTGTTGAGCTGTGTGCTGGTGAGCGTCGTCAGTTGTGATTCGTTGAGCAGCTGGACTTTGTCCGTTGTCAAACTGGCCAATTGACCAGTGGTCAAGGCTTGGACTTGGTCTGTCGGCAGTGTCAAGATTTGTGCACTGGTCAAAGCATTGAGCTGAGCAGTGGTCAGCGCCGCTGTTTGTGTGCTACTCAGATTCGCCAACTGTTCTTCGCGCAGGGCGGCCATGTCTTGGGTGTCGATGGCCACAATTTGTGCGGTTGAGAAAGCTTCCAACTGCGTGGTGTCCAAAGCAGCCAATTGGTTGCTACTCATGGCGGTGATATGCGCGCTGGTGAGTTTGCCAATTTGGTCTGTGGTGATCGCCAAGACCTGTTCGTTGGTGAACGCAGAGACCACCGCATTGCTCAAGTTGCCGACTAGAGCGGTCGACAAGCCTTCGATTTGGGTCGTCGTCAAACTCGCCACTTGTGTGGCGGTCAACGAATTGAACTGCGTTGATGTGAATGCTTCCAGCTGTTCGGTGGATAGCGTGCGCAGTTGTGTCGATAGCAGGCTGCTGACTTGTGGGTTGGTCAACGCACGCAATTGGTCAGTGCCTAGCACCTCGACTTGGTCGGTAGTGAGGGCTTGCAGTTGGTTGCTGCTCATGCCTGCCAAATCGGCGGTTTCAATCGCACCAATTTGATCGGTGGTCATGGCGGCCACTTGGTTGGTGAACAAGGCGCCGATTTGCGTGCCCGTCAAACTGACGATTTGATCCGTGTCAAACGCCGCAATTTGTTCGGTGGTCATCGACACCAAATCGCGCGTTTCAATGGCTTGAACTTGCGCACTGGTCATGGCGCCAATTTCATCGCTGGTGATCACCGCCATTTGTTGTGCCGTGAATGCAGCAATGTCGCGTGTTTCAATGGCCTTGAATTGTTCCGTGGTGAACCAAGTGACTTGTTCGTTGTTGAGGCTTTCGAACTGAGGCTGTGTCAGCGCTGCAATTTGTTCTGTCGACAAACTGATCAACTGTTCTGAGCTCATCGCCGTCAGCATTTCTGCGCGCATGGCTTGCATTTGCGCGCTGTTGAATGCACTGAGCTGTTCTGTGGACAGGGCTTGCATCTGTGCGCTGGTCATGGCGCCCACATCATGGGTCGGCAGTGCGCCAATCTGTGTGGTCGTCAGTACGCCCACGTTTTCCACACTCATGCTGGCCATCTGATTGGGCGTGATGGCCGCAATTTGACCAGTGGTCAAGGCTTGCACTTGATCAGAATTGAGTGCATTGATTTGTCGTGAAGTCAGACCCACGATGTCAAAGTTTTCAATCGCCACAATTTGTGTGGTGTCCAGTGCGCCCAATTGTTCGTTGGTCAAGCTGCCAATTTGTGCCCGACGCATGCCTGCAATTTGATCGGTGGTCATGGCGGAGACTTGCTCGGCGCCAAATGCCACGATCTGGCTGGTTGCCATGGCGGCAAGGTCTGATGTTTCCAGTGCTGCGACTTGATCGGTCGACATGGCACTGATTTGCAAGGCCGTGAGGCTTTGTACTTGACGTTGACCCAATGCCACGATTTGGCTGGTGTTCAGGGCGCCAATTTGGTCTTGTCCCAACGATGCAATTTGCGCATTGGTGAGGGAGGCCACTTGACCGGTGGTCAAGGCATCGATTTGATCGCTGGTGGTGGCGTTGAGCTGTGTGGCGGTCAGGACCACCAAATCACGGGTTTCAAAGCCCGGCATTTGGTCTGTCGTGAACGCTTGCATCTGATCGGTCGTCAACACGCGCATGTGGTTGCCAGTGAAGGCCGCCAACTGCTCGCTGGTAAAGGCGACGACTTGATCGGTACCCATCGCAGCCAAACCGGTGGTGGGAATGGCCTGCACTTGTGCTGTGGTGAGCGCCGCCACTTGATCGGTGGTGAGTTTGCTCAGTTGAGCGTCGGTCATGACGCTGATTTCTTTGGTGCTCAGCGCGGTAATTTGGTCAGTGGTCAACGCCACCATCGCATCGGTGGTCAGATTCTTGAACTGATACGTGGTCAGCGCAGGCAGTTGATCGCTGGTGAGTGCTTGGATTTGATCTGAACTCAGCACCGCCAAATCACGCGTTTCAATCGAGGCAATTTGGCTCGGTTTGAAGCTTTGAATTTGATTGGTGGTCATGGCCGCAAACTGACCTGTCTCTAAAGCAACAATTTGTGTGCCTTTGAGCGCGTTCAAGTCTTCGGTTTCCAGCGCTACGATTTGATCGCTCGTCAGGTTGTTGATCTGCGCGGTGGTGAACGCCGCCATTTGTTCGGTCGTCAAGGCCACCACGTTGTCGGTTGACAAGGCGATCAGGTCTTGCGTTTCAATGGCCGCGAGTTGTGTGGCATTGAAGGCGGTGAGTTGATCGCTGGTGAGGTTGCCGACTTGATCGGATTGCAAGGCTGCAATTTGTTGTCGGGTCAAACCACGGATATCTTCCGAAGCAATCGCTGCGATTTGATCGGTGGCTAGTGCTGCAATTTGTTCTGTGCGTAGGCCACCGATTTGAACGGCGCTGAAAGCCTCGATTTGTGTGCTGTCTAAACCCGCCAAACCGGTGGTGCTGACAGCGGCTAATTGCGCGGCCTTGAGGTGCGGAATTTGGTCAGTGGTCAGGGCGCCTACTTGGGCGCTGGTCAAAGCACCCATTTGGCTGTTGGTCAAATACGCCACTTGCTGTGCTGTGAACGCGCTGACTTGGCCTGCCGTCAATGCCGCCATGCTTTGGGTCGGAATAGAGACCACTTGCGAGGGCTTGAGTGCTGTGATTTGATCGGTGGTGAGCGCCTGCATTTGCGAGGTGCTCATGGCCGACAGTTGCCGCCCTGTGAGAGCGGCCACATCGGTGGTGCTGATGGCTGCAACCTGTGCGTCTGACAACGCGCCAATTTGCTGCGAGCTCATTTGCACGATCTGGCTCACGCTCAGTGCGCCCATTTGTGTGGTGCTCAGGCCTGCAATCGCTTCGGTGCGCAAAGCACTGATGAGGTTGGGTTTGAGGCTGCTGACTTGGTCTGTTCCCATGCCACCCAGTTGTGCGCTCGATAACGCGGCAATTTGGGCGGTGTTGAACACTTGCAACTGCGATGTGGTCAACGCAGCCACTTGGCTGGTGTTCATCGCGGTCACATTGGCTTCTGCCAAGTGTTGAATTTGGGTGTTTTTCAAGCTGCCGATTTGTTCGGTGCTGAGGGCTTGAATTTGGCCACTGCGCAAGGCGCTGAACTGCGTGGCGCTGAGTGCGGCCAAGTCTTGTGTTTCCAGCGCGGCAACTTGTGCCGTCGAGAGGTTAGAAATTTGTGCTGCATTGAAGCCTGACACTTGACGCACGCCCAAAGCAGCCACTTGTGAGGTACTCAACCCTTGTAGGTCGCGGGTTTCGATGGCGCCAATTTGTTGGCTGCTGAGGCCTGCCAATTGATCTGT
>JACCDT010676121.1_pt1 | contig 18611 bp, 19 predicted proteins | sample 7446291 | NCBI WGS metagenome assembly JACCDT01 (sample SAMN15323446, study PRJNA562643) | freshwater metagenome | isolation source: river surface water | place: USA:Blue River Watershed | collected 2017-08-17 | reverse complement strand
CAGCCTAAAATAATCATTGTGATCACGATTGTGTGTGGTTTATACTAAGCGTTCAGATTCGAACGGCTTGTTAGATCACAGACATCAATGGACGCCATGACCCGCCAAAAGCAGCTGCAGGAAGACACCCACTTCAGGGTGCTGAGCCTGCTCGAGCAGAACCCCGACATGAGCCAGCGCGACCTCGCCAAGGCCTTAGGGGTGAGCTTAGGCGGCGTTAATTACTCCTTAAAGGCCTTGATGGAGCGAGGCATGGTCAAGGTGCAGAACTTCTCCAGGAGCGAGCGTAAGCTGGCCTACGCCTACGTGCTGACGCCGCATGGGCTCACCGAGAAGACCAAGCTCACGGCAAGATTTTTGAAGCGCAAGATGGACGAGTACGAGGCGCTTAAAGCGGAGATTGACTCGTTGCAGGTCGCCCTGAACGGTAAGCGTCAATCAACCCTGATGTTTGATAACGAGCATTATCAAGCCCAAGAGCCAGGTGCCCCTAGGTGAATATCCTGCTGACAGGTGGGACCGGGTACATCGGTAGCCATACCGCGGTCGTTCTTACTGAAGCCGGTCATCATGTGGTCCTGTTCGACAACCTATCTAACAGTCGACCTGATGTGGTCGACCGTCTTATTAAGATTGCCCAAAAAGATATTCCGTTTGTTGAGGGCGATGTTCGTGACACTCCTTTAGTATCTAAAACCATTCAAGATTATAAGATTGATGCAGTCATCCACTTTGCTGGCCTTAAGGCGGTAGGTGAGTCTGTAGAAAAGCCACTTGAGTACTTCGATAATAACGTTTGTGGGACAATTTCTCTCCTCGAGGCGATGCGAGGTAGCCAGGTGAAGGCGCTAGTCTTTAGCTCTAGTGCAACCGTTTACGGTGAGCCACAGTACCTGCCAATTGATGAAAATCATCCAACCGCTTCGACAAACCCTTATGGCCGAACCAAGCTGCATATTGAAGAAATGCTTGAAGATCTAGTGAATTCTGATCCGTCCTGGGGAGTTGTCTGTCTTCGTTACTTTAATCCGGTTGGTGCCCATGATTCAGCCCTTATCGGAGAAAATCCAAGCGGTACCCCTAATAACTTGATGCCTTTTGTATCTCAGGTGGCTGCCGGTGTTCGTTCTAAAGTATCTGTATTTGGCGGTGATTATCCAACGCCAGATGGAACGGGTGTCCGAGACTATATTCACGTAGTTGATTTAGCTGAGGGGCACGTTGCAGCAATAAACTTTTTGGCTGGTGAAAAGGGATGGCATGCAATCAACCTAGCCACAGGTTATGGCAGTAGCGTGCTTGAGATGATTAATCAGTTTTCTTCATCTAGTGGTAGACCAGTCACTTATGAAATTGTCGATCGTCGTCCTGGCGACGTGGCTTCATGTTACGCCTCCGCCGATAAAGCAGAAAAACTCCTCAACTGGAAGGCAAAGCGAGATCTGAAGTCTATGTGCGCTAGTGCATGGAAGTGGCAGGAGTCGCTTAAATGAGCAAGTTGCAAGTAACTCCTGTTATTTTATGTGGCGGTTCGGGTACCAGACTCTGGCCGCTTTCACGTGCGGGCTTCCCCAAGCAGTTCCTTGTGTTGTCCGGAAAGAATAGCCTCTTTCAGCAGGCAGTTGAACGAGGTGCTAGTCTATCTTGTGGGGATGTATCCCTTAGCGATACGCTTATTGTCACTGGAGAAGAGCATCGATTCCTTGTGCTTGATCAGTTGCGTGAGTTGCCTAACGTGAGCGCTAAGATCTTACTTGAGCCTGAGGGAAGAAATACAGCGCCAGCTCTAACCCTGGCTGCCTTGGAAGCCATCAAGAATGGCGACGATCCGATCTTGGTTGTGACCCCAGCGGACCAGACAATTCAGCGTCCAGAAATATTTAACGACGCGATACAAAGAAGTATTGAAGTGGCTACAACTGGCGCCATTGTTATCTTGGGCATTAAGCCGACAGCCCCAGAAACGGGTTTTGGTTATATCAGGCAAAAGGGTACGCCGGGTAAATTTGGTGAGGTTGATGTTGCAGCGTTTGTAGAAAAGCCTGATTTAGAAACAGCACAAGCGTATCTAGCTGCAGATGAATACAGCTGGAACGCTGGTATGTTTGTGGTGCGCGCAAGCGTTTGGTTGGATGCACTCAAGGCTTACAGGAGCGACATTTTAAATGCGACACAAGATGCATTCGGGCACCCAACAATCGACCAACTCTTTATTAGGCCGGACGAAGCGCTTTTTAAAAAGATTCCGAGTGAGTCTGTAGATTACGCGGTGATAGAAAAATGTCCTGGATCAGTTTTTGAGATCAAGATGATCTCACTTGATGCTGGATGGAGTGACCTCGGTTCCTGGGATGCGGTTTGGCAGGTTGGTGAGAAAGATCACAATAATAATTTAGTTCATGGTGATGCCTTGCTCGATCAGTCAAGCGACAACCTGATTTACTCCAGTCATCGATTGGTGAGCGCTGTTGGTGTGAGTGACTTAGTGATTGTTGAAACAGCAGATGCCGTGATGGTGACGGATCGCCGTCAGAGTCAGTATGTTAAAAATATTGTAGGGCAGTTAGTCACGCGAAATAGAGATGAGCATGTGTTGCATCGCAAGGTCTCAAGGCCTTGGGGTTGGTATGACACTATCGACGTGGGTGACCGGTTTAAGGTGAAGCGTATCCAGGTGAATCCGGGTGCAAGCTTAAGTCTTCAAAAGCATGCTAAAAGGGCTGAGCATTGGGTGGTTGTTAAAGGAACAGCTGAGGTGACCTGCGGTGAAAAGGTAATTACTCTAAAAGAAAATGAATCTACATTCATTCCCTTAGGAGAAAAACATCGATTATCAAATCCATCTTCTGAGGTCTTAGAGATTATTGAGGTGCAATCGGGTAGTTACCTGGGCGAGGATGATATTGTGCGTATTGATGATGGCTATGGTCGAAATTAAGCATGAATAAAACAACTAAAATTTATGTGGCAGGCCATCGTGGTATGGTGGGCTCAGCAATTGTCAGAAAGCTTCAAGCCGATGGATTTCACAATATTATTGTTCGCACTCATGCTGAATTAGATCTGACTAATCAAGATGCTGTGAATGATTTCTTTGAGAACGAACGACCAGAACAAGTTTATTTGGCTGCGGCGAAGGTCGGTGGGATTCATGCAAATAATACCTACCCAGCCGAGTTCATTTATCAGAACCTGATGATGGAGGCGAATGTCATTAATGCCGCCTGGAAGTCTGGTGTGCAAAAGCTTTTATTCTTAGGTTCAAGCTGCATATATCCAAAACTTATTGAGCAGCCTATGCGCGAGGATGCATTGTTAACTTCGACCCTAGAGCCAACCAATGAGCCATATGCGATCGCTAAGATTGCGGGGATTAAGCTCTGTGAGAGTTACAACAGGCAGTATGGTGTCGACTATCGCAGTGTGATGCCAACTAACTTATATGGTCCAGGCGACAACTACCATCCAGAGAACTCGCACGTCATTCCAGCACTCATCAGAAGATTCCACGAGGCTAAGGTTTTAAATAAGTCTGATGTCCTTATTTGGGGAACTGGAACACCTAGACGCGAGTTTTTGTACGTTGATGATATGGCGACCGCTAGTGTTTATGTAATGAATCTAGATAAAGCGGTTTATGACAAATATACATCACCAATGCAAAGCCATATTAATGTCGGTTATGGCGACGATGTGACAATCGCCGAGTTGGCGCATGCAGTAAGCGAAGCAGTCGGATACTCAGGGGAAATTAAATTCGATACCAGCAAGCCTGACGGAACTCTGCGTAAGTTAATGGATAGCGAGAGGCTGAGCGCATTGGGATGGAAGCCGCAGGTTGATTTAAAAAGTGGACTCAAAAAAGCTTACGCAGATTTTATGGCGCATGCTGATAGTTTAAGAATGAAATAGGAATCAGAGAGATGACAAAAAAAGTAGCATTGATTACAGGTATTACCGGTCAGGACGGATCTTATTTGGCAGAGTTCTTGTTAGAGAAGGGCTATGTTGTTCATGGCATTAAGCGTCGTGCGAGCTCTTTTAATACGCAGCGTATTGATCATATCTACCAAGATCCGCATATAGAGAATGCTAACTTCAAATTACATTACGGTGACCTAACTGATACGAGTAACTTGGTGAGAATTATCCAAGAAACGCAGCCTGACGAAATTTATAACCTAGGTGCGCAGAGCCATGTGGCGGTGAGTTTTGAGAGTCCAGAATATACAGCCGATGTTGATGCTATGGGCACACTTCGAATCCTTGAAGCCATTCGAATCCTTCGCCTGGAAAAGAAAACACGGTTTTATCAGGCATCGACATCAGAACTTTATGGCTTGGTGCAAGAAACCCCACAAAAAGAAACAACACCATTTTATCCACGCAGTCCTTATGCGGTTGCAAAAATGTACGCATATTGGATTACGGTGAACTACCGTGAGGCTTATGGGATTTACGCATGTAACGGAATCTTGTTCAACCATGAAAGCCCTCGCCGAGGTGAGACCTTTGTCACACGTAAAATCACGCGAGGTCTCGCTAATATTGCGCAGGGCTTGGAGAAGTGTTTATACATGGGAAATATCGATGCGCTTCGTGATTGGGGACATGCAAAAGACTATGTTCGTATGCAGTGGCTGATGCTGCAACAAGAGCAGCCTGAAGATTTTGTGATTGCTACAGGTGTGCAATACACGGTACGTCAATTTATTGAGTGGGCTGCTGCCGAGTTAGGTTTGACATTGCAATTTGAGGGTGAAGGTGTTGATGAAAAAGCAATTGTTGCAGAAATTGAAGGTAATAATGCACCCGCTTTAAAGCGGGGCGATATTATCATGCAGATTGATCCACGCTATTTCCGCCCAACAGAAGTTGAGACTTTATTAGGCGACCCTACAAAAGCTAAAGAAAAACTAGGCTGGGTTCCTGAGATAACTGTGAAGCAGATGTGTAAAGAGATGGTAGCTACTGATATTTTGGAAGCAAAACAGCATGCACTTCTAAAGCAGCACGGTTATAAGGTTCAAGTTTCAACAGAATAATTTAGCCCTAATATATAAAAATATGATGATTTGTATTGCTGGAAAGAATCAAATTTCAATTGATGGACTTAATTTGGCTATCAAAAATTTTGGTCTGAATAACGTTTGTGTTTGTTTGAATGGAAATGACGATGGAATTTCAAGGTGGCAGCCTTCATTAAAGCGTTATGCTCTTGAGCGTGGTGTTAAAATATGTAGTTTGGATTCACTTTATTCTGAGGAAAATTTAATTTTTCTATCCTTAGAATTTGACAGAATTATTTCCCCAGGAAAATTTAAGACTCCCCATTTGTACAATATACATTTTTCACTTTTGCCTGCTTATAAGGGCATGTATACATCTGCTTGGCCAATTTTAAATAGAGAAAAAAATACTGGGGTAACCTTGCATAAGATTGACTATGGAATAGATACTGGAGCGATAATTGATCAGATAAAATTTAAAATACCGGAAGATGCAAATTGTAGAGATTTGTATTTTTTGTACTTGGAATTCGCTAGAAAAATTCTTGAAAAAAATTTTGAGAATCTAGTCAATAACAATTTTCATGAACATGAACAGTCCTCTTTTGGATCCACTTACTTTTCAAAAGATTCTATAAATTTTAAAGAATTGTCATTGGATTTGAATAATACTGCTCATTCAATTCTTGCTCAGATTAAGGCTTTTCATTTTCGGGAATTTCAAATCCCAAAGATAGAGAATTTTCCAATACTGGATGCTGAAGTAACTTCTTTAAGAAGTTCAAATAAAGCTGGTTATTTTGAGTTTATTGACGAAGATAATTTAATGTTGTGCTCAGTAGACTTTAATTTACATTTGCGAAGGGATTATTATCAAGATTTTTTTGATGCTGTTAATTCTGACAACAGTATTAAAGTTGAAAAGATTCTAGATAAAAGAAATCTTGTGAACTCAACTAACAATATGGGTTGGACTGCCCTAATTATTTCTGCATACAATGGATTTTACGATCTTGCTAGAATTTTAATTGAACGTGGAGCTGACGTTAATAAGCCTAATCAAAATGGAACAACTCCTTTGATGTACGCGAAAGATAATGCAATTAAAACTGGTGATTGTAAGATTTTTAACTTACTAATCAGCTATAAGGCTGATATTACTCAGAGCGATAGATTCGGTAAGACATTAACTGATTATTTAGATGTTTCAAAAATCGATACATCCCATTTGGATTGGATTTTAAATGATTGATAAATGTAAGCTCGTAGAGTTGCCTAAAATTACAGATCAAAGAGGAAATCTAACTTTTATTGAATCCTCAAAACATATCCCATTTGATATTAGTAGAGTTTATTATCTCTATGATGTTCCTGGGGGTGCTGAGCGTGGGGGCCATGCACATAAAGAGTTGAGTCAATTGATTATTGCAATGTCAGGAAGTTTTGATGTTGTTTTAGATGATGGATCACAAAAGAAACGTATTCATCTTAACAGGCCTTATCAGGGGTTGTATATCTGCCCTATGATTTGGCGTGAACTTGATAATTTTTCATCAGGTTCCGTTTGTACAGTTCTCGCATCGAATGCTTATGATGAAAATGACTATTACAGAGATTATGCTGATTATTTAAATTCGCTTGGAATTAAGTCATGAAAATACCTTTTTTGAATTTACACTCAAGTTATGTTGAGCTTAAAGATGAAATAGATTCAGCAGTTAATCGAGTATTAGAAAGTGGTTATTATATTTTAGGATCAGAAGTAGAAGACTTTGAGAAGTCATTTGCAAGTTATTGTGGAGTTCGCTATACGATAGGCGTAGCTAATGGTTTGGATGCCCTCCACTTGGGTTTGTTGGCTTTGGGGGTCGGACCTGAAGATGAAGTTATCGTTCCAGCCAATACTTATATAGCAACCTGGCTAGCTGTGAGTGCTTGTGGAGCTATACCAGTTCCAGTTGATGCAGATGAAAACACCAATAATATAGACGTGAATAAAATTGAAAGGGCAATTACTAAAAAGACAAAAGCTATTATTCCCGTTCATCTTTATGGCCAGCCATCAGATTTGGATTCTATTATTGCGATTGCAAAACGACATAATTTAAAAATCCTTGAAGATGCTGCTCAAGCCCATGGTTCAAGATATAAAGGGCAGAAGATTGGGGGGCATGGCGATGCTGTTGCTTGGAGTTTTTATCCTGGCAAGAATTTAGGAGCGATTGGTGATGGTGGTGCTGTAACTACTAATGATTTTGATGTGGCTGAAAAATTAAAGTTGTTGCGTAATTATGGTTCTAGTGTGAAATATAAGCATGATATACGTGGATTTAATAGTCGACTGGATCCTATCCAAGCAGCTATTTTAAAGGTTAAGTTGAATTACCTTGATGAATGGAATGCAAGGAGGCAGCAACTTGCCAGTTACTATAGGGGAGAACTTTTTGAATCTAATCTATTGCTTCCATTTGTGCCAAATTGGGCTGATCCAGTTTGGCATCTATTTGTAGTAAAGCTGGAAAATAGAGATTCTTTTCAAAGGAAATTAGAGGCAGCGAATATAGCAACTTTGATACATTATCCAATTCCACCTCATTTGCAAAATGCTTACTCTTGTATGTGTTTTGCAGAAGGTGACTTTCCAGTAGCTGAGAAGTTAGCCCGTCAAGTTATAAGTCTTCCAATTGGTCCTCACATGACTGAATCAGCTGCGGCTGTAGTTGTTAGGGAAATTAAGAAGATTTTATAAAAGAACGGATTTTGACTATGGTGGTTGTGAAGGTGATGGGTGGTTTGGCTAGCCAAATGCATAAGTATGCTGTTGGTAGAACCTTGGCTGATCAAAAAAACTGTGATTTGTTATTAGATCTTAGTTGGTTCGAAAAGAAAAATAGCGGAGATACTAAACGTGAATTTATGTTGAATAAATATAATCTTCGATTCAATACTGCAAGTAAAAAAATCTTGCATAAATTAAAGGCATCTTTCTTAAGACGTAAACTTTCATCTTTATTGAAGCTATTTGATTTATCTACGAATTTTTTAGAAATTTCCTCTCATTATATAGATGGCACTAGTTCATATAATATTTTAAATTGTAGACCTCCAATATATATTGAAGGTGAATGGTTCGGGGATGAATTAATAAAATCTAATAGAAAAAAAATATTATTAGATTTTCAGTTGGTTGATCCTCTAAGTTCTTATGCATCTGAAACCCTATCAAAAATAATCAAAAGTGAATCTATTTCCATTCATGTTCGTCGTGGTGATTATGTAAGCAATAAATCAGCATCAAGCTATCATGTGTTGACTGGAATTGATTATTATAAAAAGGCAGTTGAACATTTATCTTCTTTGGTTGATAACCCAGTTTTTTTTGTATTTTCAGATGATATGTTATGGGTTAAGAATAATTTCATAGATATTAAAGGGAACTTTATTTTTGTTGAGAAAAATGAACCACATGAGGATTTATTTCTTATCTCACAATGCCGCCATAATGTAATTGCCAACAGTAGTTTTAGTTGGATAGGTGCGTGGATAAATGATCAAGTGGATAAGAAAATGATTGCCCCTAGTCATTGGGTCTATAACAAAAATAATAATCAACTTATATGTGAAGACTTAACTCGGTCTGGATTTGAACTGATTTGCAATGAATAAGCCTTTAGTTTCAATATTGATTCCATGCTATAACCACGAAAAATTTGTGGAAACAGCTATATTAAGTGCTTTATCACAAAGTTATAAGAATATAGAAATAATAATTATTGATGATGGCTCTAAAGACGGTACATGGTCGAAAATAGAAAAATATATTGGAATTTCAAAAGTTAGAGCATTTAGACGACCTAATAAAGGGCTTGTGGAAACTATTATAGAGTTACGTACTTTAGCTAAAGGGACTTATTTAACGGTACTTGCTTCTGATGATAGATTTTACACTAACAAAATTGAAGTTATGGTTGATGCACTACTTGAAAATCCGAACGCTGCCATTTGTGTAGGTAAGACCGATATTATAGATTTGGATAATTTTGTAATAGGTTATGTTAAGGATGAGTATGATGGGAGAGGCGACCTTTTTCGTTTGCTGTTAAATGGTAAAACTTATATTTCCTCTGTAGCAACTCTTATTAAGAGCGAAGTTTACAATGATGTTGATTTTTTTGATCCATATGTAGAAGATTTACCTGCATGGCTTCAGATAGCAAAATCTTATCATTACGTAGAAATTAAAGACATTGTTGCTTCTTACCGGGTTACACCTGGTAGTGTAAGTTCAAATACAGAAAGGATGATTGTATCTGAACAAAATATAATCAAAAAATTCCTTCCTGACGGTCAATTACAGCATCCTGTTGGTTGGGCTTCTCGATGGTTTCGAGGATATTTGTTTAAAGATAAAAATAAAGGAATTGAATATTTGCTCAGCAGGGAATGCCCTATTTCTATATTTTTTACAATTAAATTGTATTTGTATTTAAGTAAATATTTTATAAAAAATGTACTGCATATTGCTTAAGAGTTATTATTTTGTATTCAAATATTAAAAAAAATTTATTGTTAAATTATTCGGGTGCTTTTGTCTCAGCATTAATCCCTTTAGTTGTAATACCGTTGTATTTGAAAAGCTTTGGTGCTGTTGGTTGGGGTTTGGTAAGTTTTGTGATGGTTATTCAATCTGTTGCGTCTCTCTTGGAAGCTGGATTGTCTCAGTCGCTTGTTAGGGAGTTTACACATCGAAGAGTCGAGAAAAATAAATTATCTTCCATCTTGTTTTTGGAATTTGAAATTATCTATTTGTTTTTTTCTTTAAGTTTGATGGTACTTATTTTTTTTAGTGCTAAGTTTATTGTTCTTAATTGGTTAAACGTCCCTAGTAGCCAAGAAAGTTTGGCTGTAGATGTTGTTTCATACTCTAGTATATTTATTGCGTGTCAAATTCATGGGTCAATATATAGATCGGTTTTGATATCCAAAGACTCCCATGCTGATATAAATGTTTTGAATAGCGTTTTTCTTATATTAAAACATCTATTTGGTGTTCTTTTAGCAGTAACAACAAGAAACATTTTTTATTTAATTGTTTGGTTTTCTCTTATAGCTAGCATTGAACTAATTTTTAAAAGATTTTATGCAAAGTTAACATTTGAATTTGATTATTCAGATTTGAGGTATATTTGGTTTTTTGATGAAGCAAAGAAAGTGATTCCATTTGCTCTTAAAATGTCTATTGCAACTGTTATAGGTGCCTTTGCAGTTCAATTTGATAAATTATTGGTATCGAAAATGCTACCAATTGATGAGTTTTCTATTTTCTCTATTGCTTCTATGTTGTCACTAGGATTGATGCAATTTACTCAGCCACTAACTACATCCTTATTGCCGGTCTTAATTGCGTTGAAGACAAATAAAAAATTACTTGTTCAGGTTAATATAAAAACTATCAAGATGCTCGTTTATATTTTATCAATAATATGGGTATTATTCTTTTTACTTGGGGGTAACGTCCTGTATTTTTGGTTGCAAAACGATTATGTAGCTAATAAGGTGGTTTCATTATTTTCTTGGCTTTTACTAGGAACAACAATGAATGTTATATACAGCGTATTACTAAACAATATTCTAGCGTTAGGTTTAACAAGACATATACTTATTCTGAATTGCATGGGGCTACTAACTGTAATGGTAGTTTTGCCTATTAGTGTCCATTTATATGGTTTAAGCGGTGCTGTGTCAGGATGGGTTTCGTTTAATGTGGTCGCATTGATCTATTCAATATTGCTTGTATATTCTAAGTATAAAAAAATGCAATCCACATAGTTTTTGTAAGCATTAGTTACTAATATTTATTTTTTCTCTTTAGGTTTCTGTAATGATTAAATTTTTTAAAAAAATTATAAAATATATTCTACATAAAATTGGATATTCGATTTGTTTAAGTAGTGAGTTGGAAAGATTAAAGGCTAGAGACTCTATAGTTAATGATATTGAATTTCTAAAAAATATGCCTACTGAAAACTTATCTAATTTGATCAATTATTTACCTTTATCAAAATCTCAGCTAAGACAAGATTTGTTTGTGTTGTCAAATTTAAATTTTAGAAAACATGGTTATTTTGTAGAGTTCGGAGCGACAGATGGAATAGGGCTCAGTAATACGTTTTTGCTTGAGAAAGAATTCGAATGGACAGGAATTTTGGCTGAGCCGGCGAAGTGTTGGAAAAAAAACCTTTCTGAAAATAGAAATGTATCAATTGAGAATCTATGTGTATGGAAAAAGTCGGGTGAGACTTTAAAGTTTTCAGAGGTGGATATCGCTGAACTCTCTACGATCGACATTTACAAATCTTCTGATTTGTTCGATAAAGCAAGGAAGAGCTCTTTTAATTATAGCGTCGGAACAATTTCCTTACTTGATCTGCTTGACAAATATAATGCGCCTCAGATTATTGATTATCTTTCTATTGATACTGAAGGTAGTGAATTTGAAATATTAAGTAATTTTGATTTTGATAAATACAAATTCAGAGTTATTACTTGCGAGCATAACTACACAACTGCGCGAGAAAAAATACATTCTTTATTGAAGAAAAATGGATATGTACGCGTCTTGGAGAATATTTCTCAATTTGACGATTGGTATGTATTGGCCTCATGAGATGAATTTTTTTGAAAATATAAAAAATTTATTAACACTCCAGAAAATTGAGAGTTGGTTATTTTTTATTGCTGCAATTTCATTCTTAACTCAACCAACAAATATTAGGTTTTTCGGTTTTCCATTTTCGTTGATTATTTTAACCATCCTAATATTTACAGTCATTTCATCTAGTAAAAGCTTCCTTAGGTCTACTTATATATTAGTTTCTTTATTATTTATTTTACTAGTTGTCCACGATTTTTTAATTTGCGGGCAAAAGAGGGCATTGGTTTTCTTTGAAATGCTCACGCTTACTTGTATATATTACAACAGAGTAACCAAATCGGAACTGTTATATGGGTTTTGGAATGCTCTTGCTTGGGTTTGTTTTGGATTGTTGCTTATAGGAGTATTTAATTTTGCTTGGGGTAATAGCATCTACGCTCAAGCTCTAAGAGATGACTATCAAAATTCTAGTGGTTATATTTATTTAGGCATTTCATATTTTCCAGCCACACGTAATACAGATGCATTTTATTTTAGTGTTGGTACTTTGATTATGTTGTGGAGAACTACCATTTATAAAGATACAGATAAATTAAATTTTTTTCTCTTCTCAATTCTTTTATCCGGATCAGTTCTTTCCATGTCAAGATGTGCTTGGTTGGGTTTGTTGGTTGCAATTATTTTCACATATGAGACTCGTTATGTAATCAAATTTATTTATGGATTATTAGTTGTACTTTTAATAGCAATGTTGAGTAAAGGTCATTATTTAATTAATTTATTCCAAAGTGGATTTCTTAGTCTCACCTCTATTAAGGCCGAAAACTTAGGATTCTCATATAGTAATTTGGATAGAATCAAAATTTATTCTTCTGCAATAGGTGATTTTCTCGAAAATCCATTAGGACATGGCCTTTCCTATTTACCTTCTTATGCCAAATTCACACATGCAACAAGTCTCAACTCAGAAAGTCTTTATATAGATTTTCTGCTGATCTTTGGTATTTTTTCTTTGGTATTATTTTATCTATACATTAAGAAAATATATCAAATTAGTTTCCTAAGAAATGATGATTTCTATCGATTGCTAAAAAGTCTTAGCATATTAATTTTTGTTTATTCTATATTTAATGGAGGAGTTGATTTCGTTTTTTTATGGTTTCTAATTGCGCTGATTTTTTTAACAATTAATACTCGGCTGATATTCATAAAAAATGATTAACCCTCTGATTAGCGTCATCATTCCAGTTTTTAATGGCGAATCTTTTTTAGCTTCCGCTATTGATAGTGTGCTGAGGCAGACGTTTGAAAATTTTGAATTGATTATTATTGATGATGGATCTTCGGATCGTTCATGGGAAATAATTTCTAGTTATTCTGACAATAGAATTTTATGTTTTCGCCAAGAAAACCTTGGTGTCGTATCAACACTTAATAAAGCTATATCAATTTCAAAAGGCAAATACATATCGAGATTGGATCAAGATGATTTAATGACATCTGATAGGTTAAGTATTCAACTTAACTTTCTGAAAAATCATCCAGAATATGCTGCAGTAGGCACTGCAGCAAAAATTATTTCTGACCACGACTTAACTGGAAGAGTAATGAATCATCCAACATCCTTCGCAGCTATTTCTTTATCATTATATTTTGATAATCCTTTTGTACACTCGTCCATGCTTGTAAATAAATCAAGATTGTTAGATGTAGGTTCTTACAACGAGTCTGATGGTAGAACGCCACCAGAAGATTTTGAATTATGGTCGAAATTAGCAACTAAGTATCAAGTGGCAAATATTCCGAGTTTTTTAACTTATTATCGAGAAACAAGAGATAGCTGGTCTAGATCGTACATTGATAAATATAAGCGTAAAGTTGTAAAAATTTCTTGTAATAATATCTTTAGTTCAATCGGTTATAAATATAGTAGAAGTGAATGTTACTCTTTGGCATGTCTGTACCATGCGATAGATAGAGATGGAAAAATTAATTTGGTAACAATAGTTAATATGTTGAGTGATCTTCTAAAAACGATTTGCATTAAAGGGTATATTGAAAGAAATGAAGTTAAAAAAGTTAGCTTAAAAATAAAAACTAAAATTTATGTTTACTATTTTTTTGGCTTTTCCCCAACAAGGTTTAAAAAGTATATCTCGAGAATATTTAAATGATTAATATTGAGTTAACAAGGGTAAGTGAAATTGAGTTCTAAAATCCAGGTGTTAATAAGAGGTGGTCTTGGAAATCAAATGTTTCAAGTTGCACATGCAGTAGTTTTAGCAAAATATTATTCAGTCGAAGCTGAATTTATTGATACAACAAGAATGGCTTTTAAAGGTCGAGCTTGGGAGCTTGGATGTTTTGAGATTGTTCCAGCACAACTTAATCCCCTAAAAAAATATCTATTTATATTATCTATTTTCCTAAAACGTTTTTGTTCTAAATATAAATTACCATTTTTAAACAACGTCCTAGTGGAGGATGGGGGCAAGTTTGATATGCCTTCTAGTCCACCTAGTCTGGTTTATGGATATTGGCAGAAACACTCTATTTATGAATCTTACCAAAATGAGATTTCTCGGCTGTTCAAATTTCCATCATCAAGTTTCTTAAAGCAGTTCAATTCAGACTCATCACTAGTTGCTATACATGTTCGTCGGGGGGATTATGTTGAAGATGAGAAATCAAAAAATATACACTTGGTCTGTGATGTAAATTGGTATAGGAGTGCATGGAATAAAATGCAGTCAAAAATTATTAAGCCACAAGCTATTGTTTTTTCAGATGACCTAGAATGGGCTAAGCGTGAATTAAATTTATCTGGCAATGTTGTATTCAATGACACTGATTTGAGTGCTCCAGCATGGGTTGACATGGCTAATATGTCTCAATGTGATCATTTTATTATTTCTAATAGTTCTTATAGCTGGTGGGCTGCATGGCTAGGTAAAAAGAAAGATAAGGTTGTTATAGCACCTTCAGAATGGTTTAGAGGTAAGTTCACAAAAGATTTAGGTGTTTGTCCAGATGAATGGATTCTTCTTTAGATTAAATGATTGCATTAAAGGTTATTATTGTATCTCGCTCTTGGCCTTCTCATGAGAAGTCAGGTGTTTCATTGGCTGCTCATCAGCATGCTCAGATTCTATTGGATGAAGGCTGTGATGTAAGTATTGTTGGCTCATCTATTACTGTTTTAAAAGAGACTTTAAATGCTACTAATAAGTTTCATGTGGAGTCTTCAGGGTCTGGGACTATTTACTCTAAGTCTAGAGTTAATAAGCCGTTGTTGCATGAAATATTTGAGAGTATCAAGCCAGATCTTGTTATTGTCGAAGGTTGGCAAACTTCTTTGACTGATGCTGCTATCGATATTGCATCGGGACGCAAACTCCCTCTTATGGTTATAAGTCATGGAATATCATTACATCCCTTTAGTAACTCTTTGTTTGATATTGCTCGAAGTTTTTTTTGGGCTCCTTATAGGTTAAGGCTAAAAAAGAGAATCTCAAATATTAACGCGTTGACATCGTTGGATTTGGATTCGAAATCGCCAAGATTTTACGATAGGGATCTTGCTAATCAACTTAATGTTCCAGTTTTTAATTTAGTCAACTCTCCAATTAACTGGAGATCTAATATTAATGACAAAAGCCAGCGTAAAAAACAAATCATAGTCGTTGGTTACTTTTCTTATATAAAAAATCAATTGGCAGCAATTGGGATGCTTGCAGAGTTGCCTGAGGATTTAAAACTTGTTTTTGTTGGGCCAAAAAAAGGTTCATATTACGAAAAATGTGTTCAACTTGTAGTTTCAAAGGGATTGTGTTCAAGAGTTTTATTTTATGATGATAACGAATGCAATCTTGCAGAGGAGATTTCAGATAGCTTGGTTATGTTATGTACTTCAATAACTGAAGTTTTACCAATTTCAATTTTGGAAGCTATGGCTTCTAGAACGCCATATGTTGCGCCCGAAATTGGTGCTATTCCATCTTTACGATCAGGTGTTATCGTAAATGATATCGATTCACAAAAAGATGCAATTGAGCGTTTGATTAATGATGAGAACTATTGGAATGAGATTTCTAATAAGGGAGCTGCAGAATATGAAGCTAGGTTTACATTGAAAAATGTATCTAATCAGTTAATGAATGCAGTTAAAACATTATGCATGCAGAAATCAACAAATGACTAAAAATAAAAATACTCCTAGCTTTACTGTTTTGATGGCGCTTTATTATAAAGATAATCCCAATTTATTTGATAAAGCCTTGGGTAGTGTGTTTGATAATTCAACTCTTCCAGAGTTAGTTGTCCTAGTTGTTGATGGACCAATTGGCCCTGAATTGAGGGAAATTATTGAAAAATATATGTTTGCATATAAAGATTTTTTATATGTTGTTTGGTTGCCGGAAAATAAAGGTTTGGCTAATGCTTTAAATGTTGGCCTGGAGCATGTAAAAACAGAATTCGTCGCTAGGGCTGATGCAGATGATTTGAATTTAGGATTTAGATTTGAAGAGCAATTGAAATATGCTAAGAATGGATTTGATCTTTTTGGATCTTCAATTCAAGAAGTAGATGAGTTTGGGAATAAAATTTCCATTAGATCCTTGCCTATAGATAATGATGGAATTACCAAATTTTTAAAAACAAGAAATCCTTTTAATCACATGACAGTTTTTTTTAGAACTCAGCTTGCTCGAGATTGTGGAGGATATCCTAATCTGGACTTAAGAGAAGATTATGGGTTATGGGTGAAAATGATAAAAAAAGGTGCTAAATGCGCTAACTCTGATGCTATTTTGGTTTTTGCAACAACTGGGCAGGCCTTTTATGAGCGCAGGGGTGGAGTTAGATCAGTTAAGGCTGAGATTGCCATGCAAAAATTCTTAGTTCACCATCAAATAAAAGGCTGGGTTGCAGCCTGTCTAGAGATCATGGCTAAATCGATAGTTTTCTTGATGCCATCTAGCCTTAGGGCTCTTGTGTATAAGACCTTGCTTCGTTAGGCGATTCGATTTTATGTCGCTGCATAGAAATCTCATTATTGATCGATTAAAAGGCTTGGGAATTGCCTTGGTTGTTTTTGGCCATGTCATTCAGATGCAGGCAAATCCTTCCGGATTTGATCAGGATGTCTTTTTTAAGATTATTTATAGCTTTCATATGGCGTTATTTTTCGTATTAGCTGGCATGGTGTTTAAATTAAGACCAGTCAAGGACGAAGTGATCTTAAGTTTTAAAAGACTTTTAATCCCGTTTGTTACCTTCTTTTTTATCGTTAGTTGTAATTTCGATATTGAAGTTTTCTTTTCTAGAATCACATCATATTTCATAAATCCTCAGCTCGGATTTTGGTTCTTTTTCGTTTTGGCTTTTATTCGAATTTTTTCTTCTTTTATATTTACTCAAAAAGGTTTGCGCAATAAGCTTTTAGCGTCATCATTAATTTTGCTTCTAGGGCTTTTTTTAATTAAATACTTTGCGATGCATCTAGTATTTTTTTACTTTCCATTTTTCTTTATTGGTTATTTTTTTATCAAAACCTCTTTTTTTGAAAAACCTTGTTTTAATTTATTTCAAAAAAAACAGAATCAGTATTTTTTATTGGTTTTTTTATTAGCTTTATATCTTGGAGCTTTCCCATATTTTCATAGGAATGTTGATAATCTAGGTTGGCCTATATTTTTAATTCAGAAAACATTGCTGGCATCTTTAGGTGTTGCTATAACTTATCAAACTTTCACTATTTTTAAATTTGGAATGGTAGATAAATTACTTGAAATTGCAGGGCGTCATTCTATGTATATTTACGGATTACATTTGCTTTTCTTGCCGTTGTATAAACAACTTGGTTTTGGCTGCGTTATTCCTATGTTAATTATTCCAATTATTATAGATAATGGATATGCCTTCCTATTTAACCAGGTTGTTAACTGTTGGAAAAGTTGGCATTCTGAACATAACGCATAACAGTATCCGGCTTAGACCATCTTCCCCTGTTCATTATTGCAGGCATGCTTACACCACTGATTAATAGATCTTGTGCAGCTCCAACTCTCATCGAGTGTCCGCTGATATTCTTAACAATTGAATCTGGAATTCTTGATTTAACTGCAATTGCTTTATATATCCTATTTATTTGAGCTGGGCTTAGATTATCAGTAATGACTTGACCTCTTTTAATCCCCCTGAATAAGTTTCCTTTTATTAAATTAGCGGCGCTTATCCATTCTAAAAGTACATTTTGAGTTTTGTCGCTAAGGTACAACCATCTCCCCATTCCGTCTTGGTCTGTTTTGCTTCGTCTTAACTTAATTTTGATAGATTTATTTTCTGGATCAATAATTGCATCTTCTATTAAGAGTGACACAAGTTCACTTCTTCGACACATGCTATCGTAAGCAGTCATCAGAAGGGCTTTGTCTCTAAGGCCCCTAAGGGTATTGTCAGTTGTTTTCAACATACTTCGCAGAAGCTCATCATTAATCCCAGTTGCCTGTTTAGACTCTCGCCCAAGACTTCTGTGCATCCTGCGAAGTTCTATCTTAACGTTTGGATGGCTAGTAGGATCTTGGTAGTTGTTTAAACGATGAATTGCAGAGATTGATGCTACTGCGATACGGATACTCGCGGACTTCAATTTCCCATTTGAAAGATTCTTTATGTAGTTTGCGACGCACTGATGATTAGCGGGCAGGGCGCAAGTCTTTTCAAGATCGCAAAACTCAATAAATCTTTCGAAGTTTGATTTATATGCACGAATCGTTGCTGGGGCATATGCACCGTCTATTCTTTTTATTGTTTCTAGAAGTATTTCTTTTGGTATGATGTTATTCATAATAGAAATCCTAATTAATTAACGATTAAATAATATTTTAAATATCAAAAAGAGTCAATAGTGATAACTTCTGAGCAAATAAGAGCTGCAAGGCAGT
>JACCDT011376921.1_pt1 | contig 18612 bp, 20 predicted proteins | sample 7446291 | NCBI WGS metagenome assembly JACCDT01 (sample SAMN15323446, study PRJNA562643) | freshwater metagenome | isolation source: river surface water | place: USA:Blue River Watershed | collected 2017-08-17 | reverse complement strand
GCGGGCAGGTTGTCGCGGTTGAGGTCGTGGCCGGCGTTCAGGCCCAAGCCCACATCCAACGCGGCCTGCGCGGCGGCGGCGTAGCGTTGCAGTTGCACGGCGTGTTCCGGCGTACCCCAGGCGGCGGCATAGGGTTCGGTGTAAAGCTCCACACGGTCGGCGCCCACGGCGCGGGCGGCCGCCATTTGTTCAGGCACCGGGTCCATGAACAGGCTCACGCGCACGCCCAGCGCCTTGCATTCGGCGATCAGGGGACGCAGGCGTTCGGCGTCCTGCGGGAAGGTCCAGCCGTGGTCGCTGGTGAACTGGCCTTCGCTGTCTGGCACAAAGGTGACCTGGTGCGGGCGCACCGCACGCACATGCGCCATCAGGTTGTGGAAGGGGTTGCCCTCGATGTTGAATTCGCGGTCCGGCCAGGCCTTCATCAGCGCGGCCAGCTCGGTCACGTCGCTGGCGCGGATGTGGCGTTCGTCCGGGCGCGGGTGGATGGTGATGCCCTGGGCGCCAGCCTGCAGGCACAGTTCAGCAGCACGCGTGACGCTGGGGATGCCCAGATGGCGCGAATTGCGCAGCAGCGCCACCTTGTTGACGTTGACGGAGAGCGCCACACGGGAATTGGAAACGTTCATAGGCTTTGGATGTCCAGCATCATCTGGCGGGTGCGGAAGGCCCCCACCCCGCAATGGTAGTTGAGCAGGTGGCGCAAAGGCCGCTGCAGCAGGGCCAGCAGGTCGGCACACTCGCGCAGCAGCGCGGCAAAGGGCACAGGATCGTCGAGGGCCTGCTGCAGAGCCTGCCACTGGGCACCGGTCAGGGCTTGGCGCTCCTCGGCGCTCACCCATTGCAGCCCAGCCTCGGGCACCAGCGCATAACGGTCTTCGGGTACAAGCGGCTGCAGACTCAGCGTCTGCACATCCAGCGCAGGCAGAAAGCCCAGCTCGCGCAGCAGCAGCAACTCGAAACCACGCAATGCCCATTGCAAGGCTTCTGGTTCGCCGCTGGCCAGCAATCGCACGGTGGCGGCGTACACATCGAACAAGACCGGGTGCGGGTCGTCGCGCGCCAGCAGGCGCATCAGCAGTTCGTTGAGGTAGTAGCCCGAGAGCAGCGCCTCTCCCGTGGGCATGACGTGGCCGCCCACCCATTCGGCCCCCTTGAGGGTGCGCACATCGCCCTCGCCGCCATAGGTGATGGACAACGGCTGCAGCGGCAGCAGGATGGGACGGAAACTCGAAGTCGGGCGCTTGACGCCCTTGGCCGCCAGCGCCACGCGCCCATGCTGGCGCGTGAAGACTTCGAGGATCAGGCTGGTTTCGCTCCAGTCGTAGCGGTGCAGCACATAGGCGGGTTCGTCGCTGATGCGTCGGGTGGCCATGGTGGTCAGGAGGTTTTGCCGCCGGGCCGTCCCAAGGCAAAACGCACCCCCCCGGGGGGCAGCGCAGCACACGCAGTGGCCAGCGTGGGGGCATACATCTTTCCGCCGGGCCGTCCCAAGGCAAAACGCACCCCCTCGGGGGGCAGCGCATTACACGCAGTGAAAAGCGTGGGGGCACACATTTATTCGTAGCCGAAGCTGCGCACACGCGCCTCGTCATCGGCCCAGCCCGACCGCACCTTCACCCACAGTTCGATGAACACCTTGGCATCGAGCAGCTTTTCCAGCTCCACGCGCGATTCGGTGCCGATGCGCTTGAGCTTTTCGCCCTTCTCGCCAATCACCATGGCCTTGTGGCCGTCGCGCTCGACCACGATGGTGGCGGCGATGCGCACCATGCGGCTGGCAGTCTTGCCCGGTTCTTCGTCGAACTTCTCGATCACCACGGTCGAGGTGTAGGGCAGCTCGTCACCCGTGAGGCGGAACAGCTTTTCGCGGATGATTTCGCTGGCCAAAAACTTCTCGCTGCGATCGGTCAGTTCATCGTTGGTGTACCACCAGCCCTGCTCGGGCAGGTATTTCTCGCAGATGTCCAGCAGCCGCTCGATGTCCTTGGGCTGCTTGGCCGACATGGGCACAAACTCGGCAAAGGGGTGGCGCTCCTGCATGCCCTTGAGCCAGGGCGCGACTTCGGCACGGCGGTTCACCATGTCAAGCTTGTTGGCCACCAGCAGCACCGGGATGCCAGGTTTGAGCAAAGAAAGCACCTTGGCATCGGCCAGCGTGAAGTTGCCGGCCTCGACCACAAAAAGCACCAGATCCACATCGCCCAGCGCGCCCATCACGGTCTTGTTGAGCGACTTGTTGAGCGCAGCACTGTGGCGGGTCTGGAAACCCGGTGTGTCCACAAACACATACTGGGTTTGGCCTTGCGTGCGAATGCCGGTGATGCGGTGGCGCGTGGTCTGCGCCTTGCGCGAGGTGATGCTGATCTTCTGGCCCACCAGTGCGTTGAGCAAGGTGGACTTGCCCACGTTGGGCTTGCCCACGATGGCAATCAGGCCGCAGCGCTGGCCTTCAGAAGACGCCGGCTGCGCGGCGGCGGGCACCTCGATGCCGGCCTGCACGGCTTCGTCGGCACTGCGTGGCTGCACCGTGACGCCAGGAATGTCGACCGCACGGCGGTGCACGGGAGCAGACGGCTGGTCGGTGGGGCGGGGATCGTTCATGCGTGGGAAGCCTTGAGTATTTCGAGCAATGCAGCAGCGGCGGCCTGTTCGGCCGCCCTGCGCGAGGGGCCCAGACCGCGCTGCGACTGGCGCAGCTCGCGCACCTCGCAGGCCACTTCAAAGGTCTGGCGGTGTGCGGCGCCGGTGGTGGCCATCACGACGTACTGCGGCAAAGCGAGCTTGCGCGCCTGCAGCCACTCCTGCAACTCGGTCTTGGGGTCCTTGGCCGCCGCTTGCATCTGCGGCTGGATCTCGACGTTCTTGAACAGGCGTTCAACCAGGCCCTGGGCAGCGGCATAGCCCCCGTCCAGATACACCGCACCGATCACCGCTTCGAGGGCGTCGGCCAGGATGGAAGGACGCTTGCGGCCACCGGACTTCAATTCGCCTTCACCCAGGCGCAGCACATCGGGCAGCTGCATCTGCAGTGCCAGGGCCTGCAGGGTGTCCTGTTTGACCAGGTTGGCACGCACGCGTGACAAGTCACCTTCGGGCAGCTCGCTCAGCTGCACATACAGCAGGTGGGCCACCGCCAGGTTGAGCACCGAGTCCCCGAGGAACTCCAGCCGTTCATTGTGGTCAGCGCTGAAGCTGCGGTGCGTGATCGCCTGCTGCAGCAAGGCGCGGTCACGGAAGGCGTAACCGATGCGGATCTGCAGGTCTGACAGGGCGTCTCGGGTGCTCACGTCATGCCTCAATCGAAAGAGCCGATGCGCTTGAAGTTGCCAAAGTTCATCCAGACAAAGAAAGCCTTGCCCACGATGTTCTTGTCCGGCACAAAGCCCCAGTAGCGGGAATCGAGCGAGTTGTCCCGGTTGTCGCCCATCATGAAGTAGTGCCCCTCAGGCACCTTGCAGACCACACCCTCGACGCTGTAGCGGCATTGGTCCCGGAAGGGGAACTCGTCGGCACCGGCAATGAAGCCCGGACGCTCGCTGTCGATGATGATCTCGTGGTTCTTGCCAGGCAGGTTTTCGCGCTCGTGGCGGAAATAACGCATGACCGACTCGTCAAAATAGTCGGGCAGTGCCTCGCTGGCCACCGGCTGACCGTTGATGGTCAACTTCTTGTTCAGGTAAGCCACCTCGTCGCCGGGAATGCCGACCACGCGCTTGATGTAGTCCACACTGGGCTTGGGCGGGTAACGGAACACCATCACGTCGCCGCGCTGCACTGGAGTGCCTGCCGTGAGCTTGGTGTTGGCCACCGGCAGGCGGATACCGTAGTGAAACTTGTTGACCAGGATCAGGTCACCGATCTGCAACGTCGGGATCATCGAGCCCGAGGGAATTTTGAAGGGCTCGAACAAAAAGGAACGCAGCAGGAAAACCGTCACGATGACGGGAAAGAGCCCTGCCGTCCAGTCCAGCCACCAGGGTTGCATCAGCAGTTTCTGCTGGGCTTCGCGGGTGTCGGTATCGACCTTCTCAATGCCCATGCGCTGCAGCTCTTCGCGGCGGCTGACCGTCTCGGCTTGCAGCCGGGCAGCAGCCGCCTGACGCTGGGGCAAGAAATGAAATCGCTCAGCCAGCCAGTAAATGCCGGTGACCACGCTGGCCAGAAAAAGCAGCAAGGCAAAGTTGCCCTCGATCACGTCGAGGTACCAGCCGGCGATATAGCCGCCAAAAGCGGCCAGGATGATGGCGGTCAGGATGGGCATCAATCTTCTACCTGCAGGATGGCGAGGAAGGCCTCTTGGGGCACCTCGACCGAACCGATCTGTTTCATGCGCTTTTTACCCGCTTTCTGCTTTTCCAGCAGCTTGCGCTTGCGCGTGATGTCACCGCCATAACATTTGGCCAGCACGTTCTTGCGCAGGGCCTTGATGGTTTCGCGGGCAATGATGTTGGCGCCAATGGCGGCCTGGATGGCCACATCGAACATCTGGCGGCTGATGATCTCACGCATCTTGGCGGCCACCGCACGTCCGCGGTACTGCGACTGGCTGCGGTGCACGATGATGGACAGGGCGTCGACCTTCTCGCCATTGAGCAGGATATCGACCTTGACCACGTCGGACGCACGGTATTCCTTGAACTCGTAGTCCATCGAGGCGTAGCCGCGGCTGACGGACTTGAGCTTGTCGAAGAAGTCCAGCACGATCTCGCCCAGAGGCATCTCGTAGGTGAGCATGACCTGGCGGCCGTGGTAGGCCATGTTGATCTGCACGCCGCGCTTCTGGTTGGCCAGCGTCATCACCGGGCCCACATAGTCCTGCGGCATGTACAGGTGCACCGTGACGATGGGTTCACGGATTTCCTGAATGCGTCCCTGCTCGGGCATCTTGGAGGGGTTTTCCACCATGATGACTTCGCCGTCGCCCTTGACCACTTCGTAGACCACGCTGGGCGCGGTGGTGATCAGGTCCTGGTCGAACTCGCGCTCCAGACGCTCCTGCACGATTTCCATGTGCAGCAGGCCCAGGAAGCCGCAGCGGAAACCAAAGCCCAGCGCCTGCGAGACTTCAGGCTCGTACTGTAGCGAGGCGTCGTTGAGCTGGAGTTTTTCGAGCGCATCGCGCAGCGCGTCGTACTGGTTGGCCTCGGTCGGGTACAAGCCGGCAAACACCTGCGGCTGGATTTCCTTGAAGCCGGGCAGCGCCTCGGTGGCCGAGCCCAGGTTGTTGGGCAGCTTCTTTTCCAGGGTGATGGTGTCACCCACCTTGGCGGCCTTGAGCTCCTTGATGCCAGCGATGATGTAGCCCACCTCGCCCGCTTCCAGGCTCTCGCGCGGCTGGTTGGCCGGTGTGAACACACCGAGGTTGCCGGCTTCGTAGCAGGCGCCGGTGGCCATCAGCTTGATGCGCTCGTTTTTGGCCAGACGGCCATCCACCACCCGCACCAGCATCACCACGCCGACATAGCTGTCGAACCAGCTGTCGATGATCATGGCGCGCAGGGGTGCGTCAGGGTTACCGCGCGGTGCGGGCACTTTGGCCACGATCATCTCAAGGATCTCATCCACCCCCATGCCGGTCTTGGCCGAACACGGCACGGCATCGCTGGCGTCAATCCCGATCACGTCCTCGATTTCGGCCTTGGCGTTGTCCGGGTCGGCCTGTGGCAAATCCATTTTGTTGAGCACCGGCAGCACTTCGACACCCAGGTCGAGCGCGGTGTAGCAGTTGGCCACCGTCTGAGCTTCCACACCCTGGCTGGCATCGACCACCAGCAAGGCGCCCTCGCAGGCCGACAGTGAACGGCTGACTTCATACGAGAAGTCCACATGGCCGGGCGTGTCGATCAGGTTGAGGTTGTAGGTCTTGCCATCCTTGGCTTTGTATTGCAGCGCAGCAGTCTGCGCCTTGATGGTGATGCCGCGCTCTTTCTCGATGTCCATCGAGTCGAGCACCTGGGCTTCCATCTCGCGTTCAGCCAAACCGCCGCAGCGCTGGATCAGACGATCCGCGAGTGTTGATTTGCCATGATCGATGTGCGCAATGATCGAGAAGTTTCGAATGTGATTCATCAAGGACGACTTGCAAGTGCTTGTGGGTGAATGACCCACACAAGAAAAAAGGGCGCGTCGAATGGTGACGCGCCCTGAACCAACAATCTATGGCAACTGCGATAGTTGGGACTTCATTGTAGGCAAATTGCCCAGATCAAACAGCCCCGCCACTGCGCATTTCAGGTCGTTGCAACACTGCAACAGCATTATTATCCACATGTTGTCCACATTATCTGAGGTCAGTTTCTGAACAACTTGTGGGCTTGCTGTGGATCACTGGTGGACTGTTTCTGAACATCCCGCATCGTGAATCCAGACCTGCCTTCGATGCCATCAATCATCGGTCAAGGTACCGAATTTTAACGAAAAGAGGATGCAAAGCCCCAGAAAGTTAGCTTGTACAAACTTCGGAAAGTGAAACAATTATCCGAAAAAAAATTTTCAGCCTGTTGCAAATCCCCCGCCGGCAGACGCAATGCCCCCGTAAAACTCTGGGGGTATTGACAGCTGGCGATCAACGTCCCGGACGGACCAGTACGTACTGCGCCACATCCCCCCGGCGAATCAGCAAACTCACCGGGCGGCTCTTGTCCACGCGGGCCATGATGGTCTCGAAATCGCGCACACCCAGCACCTCGGTATTGGCGATCGCAAGAATCACATCGCCTTCGCGCAAGCCAGCACGAGCGGCCGGCTCCGCCGCAGACTCGATGCGCACGCCACCACGCACACGCAACTCGCGCTTCTGGCCATCACTCAACTCAGCCACCACCAGACCCAGCGGGGCGACGGCAGAACCCTTGCGTTCTTCTGCGGGCTTCTGGGCCACGTTCTTCTCCGGCTGCACTTCGGCCACAGTGATGTTCAGATCCTTGCTGGCCCCGCGGCGGAACACCGTCACATTCACCCGGCTGCCCGGTTTGGTGTTGCCCACCAGACGTGGCAGGTCAGAAGCCTTGTCAATGGCCTTGCCATCGAATCTGGTGATGATGTCGCCGGCCTCGATGCCAGCCTTCTCGGCAGGCGAGCCCTCCTCCACCCCTCGGATCAAGGCCCCCTGTGGTTTGCCCAGACCGATGGACTCGGCCACTTCCTTGGTCACCTGATCGATCTGCACGCCAATGCGGCCGCGCGTGACACGGCCGCTGGCGCGCAGCTGGTCGCTTACACGGATCGCCTCATCCATCGGGATGGAAAACGAGATGCCCATGAAACCGCCCGAGCGTGAATAGATCTGGCTGTTGATGCCCACCACCTCACCGCGCATGTTGATCAAGGGCCCGCCCGAGTTGCCCGGGTTGATGGCCACATCGGTCTGAATGAAAGGGAGGTAGTCGCCCGTGTCGCGCTGCTTGGCACTGACGATGCCGGCAGTCACCGTGTTTTCCAGTCCAAAAGGCGAGCCGATGGCCATCACCCATTCACCGACCTTGAGGCGGCTGACGTCGCCGACCTTGACGGCCGGCAGACCGGTGGCGCTGATCTTGACGACCGCCACATCGGTGCGCTTGTCGGCACCCACGATCTTTGCCTTGAACTCGCGCTTGTCGGTCAGCGTGACCACCACCTCGTCGGCGCCATCGACCACATGCGCATTGGTCATGATGTAGCCGTCCGAGGTGAGGATGAAACCGGAACCCACACCACGCGGCTGGGCCTCCTCGGGCTGGGGACGGTTCTGGCGCGGGGCCTGACGCGGCATGTTGGGCAGGGGCACACCAAAGAAGCGGCGGAAAAACTCCTGCATCTCTTCATCCGGACCGCCATTGGCTGCGTCGTTCTGGCGAACTTTTTCCAGCGTGCGGATGTTCACCACCGACGGCCCCACCTGCTCCACCAGCTCGGTGAAGTCAGGCAGCCCACGCACCGCCGCAGATGGCTGCTGCGCGTGGACATGCGTGCCTTGCAGCAGCACAGCACCGCTGGCGCCCATCAATACCAGGGCCGCCGCCACCACACTTTTTTTCCAGACGTGTTGAACCATGGATCACTCCTTCATGGGTACAGGCAGAACGCCCGAAAGATAAGGCCAAAAACCATCAACTCAAGGTGAACGCCCACCCAGGCGAGTTACAAAGTGTCGTGACCGTACACGGCACACCGCAGCGCGTGCCACTGCAAGGGCAGGCGACAGGCCTGCAGCCAGAGGTATTGTGCCCGCCAGCCCCCCCTCGGTCTGGCCTGCACGCGCAGCAGCATGGCACGCCCGGCATCCCAGTTCAGCGACACGCGGACCCGTTGGCTCTTACCATCAGCGGGCCTGTACCACCAGTCCTCACCGTCCCAAGCCAGCTCTCCGGAGGGCAACTGTTCCCGCTGCCATGCGAGCCAGGACAACCCCGCAGCGAACAGGCATGCCAGTGCCAGCAGCGCCATTCGTGCGGCAGACATGGCCTGCATCCTCGCCAGAACCAGCCACACCAGAGCGGTCAGCAGCGCAAGCATCAGCGCGATGCGCCCGCCCCAAACAAAACGCCCCACCGGGACAAGCACGGGTGGGGCGTTGCGCATGGAGAGAACTCCGCGATCAGACGCGTTTGAACACCAAAGTGCCGTTGGTGCCGCCAAAACCGAAGTTGTTCTTGACGGCCACATCGATCTTCAGATCGCGCGCAGTGTTGGCGCAATAGTCCAGATCGCACTCAGGGTCCTGGTTGACCAGGTTGATGGTTGGCGGCACTTTCTGGTGGTGCAGCGCAAGGACGGTGAACACGCTCTCGATGCCACCGGCGCCACCGAGCAGGTGCCCCGTCATGGACTTGGTCGAGCTGACCACCATGTTTTTGGCGTGCTCGCCCAGAGCAGCCTTGATCGCATTGGTTTCGTTCACATCGCCCAGCGGGGTGGAGGTGCCATGCGCATTCAGGTAGTTGACCTGGTCGGCATTGACGCCGGCGTTGCGCAGTGCGTTCAGCATGGCGCGGCGCGGGCCGTCCATGTTGGGCGCGGTCATGTGGCCGGCATCGGCACTCATGCCATAGCCTGCCAGTTCGGCGTAAATCCTTGCGCCACGGGCCTTGGCGTGTTCGTACTCTTCAAGCACCAGCACACCCGCGCCTTCGCCCAGCACAAAGCCGTCGCGGTCCTTGTCCCAGGGACGCGAAGCCGCAGCGGGGTCGTCGTTGCGGGTGGAGAGGGCGCGCATGGCGGCAAAGCCACCCACACCCAGCGGCGACACAGTGGATTCAGAGCCACCCGCGATCACCACATCGGCGTCGCCGTATTCGATCAGGCGGCCGGCTTCGCCGATGCTGTGCAGTCCGGTCGTGCAGGCGGTGACCACGGCCAGGTTCGGGCCCTTGAAGCCGAAACGCATGGACACATGGCCCGAGATCATGTTGATGATCGAGGCCGGCACGAAGAACGGCGAAATGCGGCGCGGGCCGCGGTTGGTGTACTCGGTGTGGGTCTCTTCGATCATCGGCAGACCGCCGATACCCGAGCCGATGACCACGCCGATCCGGGTCGCTTCTTCTTCACCCAGCGCCTCGCCTGTGGCCAGACCTGCGTCCTGCACCGCCTGTGCAGCAGCAGCGATGCCATAGTGGATGAAGGTGTCCATCGTGCGCGCTTCTTTCGCGCTGATGTAGGACTCCAGATCGAAGTTCTTGACCTCGCCGGCAATCTTGCAGGCAAGTGCCGAAGCGTCGAACTTCGTGATCAGACCGATGCCGGACTGGCCGGCAAGCAGGTTGGACCATGCATCCGCCACCGTGTTGCCCACGGGGCTGATGCATCCCAAACCCGTGACAACAACGCGGCGCCGGGTCATGGGCGATCAGGCCTTTTTGCTGTTGGCGTAGTCGATCGCGGCTTGCACCGTGGTGATCTTCTCGGCGTCTTCGTCGGGAATCTCGATGCCGAACTCGTCTTCGAGTGCCATCACCAGTTCCACCGTGTCCAGGGAGTCGGCACCCAGATCGGCCACGAAGGCTTTTTCATTGGTGACCTGGGACTCTTCCACGCCGAGTTGCTCGGCGATGATTTTTTTGACACGTGCTTCGATATCGCTCATGGTTTCCCTCTGGGGGTTGTGAAAAAATGTGATTTTACCCGCTTGTCCAGTGGCTTCGTTCCGGTGGCCTATCAGGCCATGAACATGCCCCCGTTGACATGCAGCTCCTGACCGGTGACATAGGCAGCCTTGGCGCTGGCAAGGAAGGCCACCGCATGGGCGATGTCCTCGGGCTTGCCCAGATGGCCCAGCGGGATCTGGCCCAGCAAAGCCTGCTGCTGCGCTTCAGGCAAGGCAGCCGTCATGTCGGTCTCGATGAAACCGGGGGCCACGCAGTTGACGGTGATGCCGCGGCTACCCAGTTCGCGCGCCAGGGCCCGGGTCATGCCGGCCACACCGGCCTTGGCGGCGGCGTAGTTGGCCTGCCCCGGGTTGCCGGAAGCGCCCACCACGCTGGTGATGCTGATGATGCGGCCGTAGCGCTGTTTCATCATCGGGCGGATGACGGCACGGCTCATGCGGAACACCGCCTTGAGATTGGTGTCGGCCACGGCGTCCCAGTCCTCGTCCTTCATCCGCATGGCCAGCGTGTCGCGGGTGATGCCGGCGTTGTTGACCAGCACCTGCAGGCCACCATGCTCTTTGACGATGCCGTCGATCAGGGCTTCAGCGGCTGCGGCATCGTTCACGTTCAGGTTGGCGCCACGGCAGCCGGGAAAAGCCGACAGGGCGTCGCTGATTTTGGCGGCACCGTCGTCGGACGTGGCAGTACCGATCACGATGAAGCCTTCGCGCGCCAGCTGCTGGGCGATCGAGGCGCCGATGCCACGCGAGGCACCGGTCACAAGGGCCACTTGCTTGTCGCTCATGCGAGGATTCCTTTCACTTCGGCCAGCGTGGCCGGGTCGTAGAGGGCCAGACCGCTCAGTTCGGCGTCGATGCGCTTGGTCATGCCGGCCAGCACCTTGCCAGGACCGCACTCGACCAGGGTTGAAATGCCACGCGCCTTGATGGCCTGAACACATTCGACCCAGCGCACCGGCCCAAAAGCCTGGCGGTAAAGGGCGTCGCGGATGCGGTCGGCTTCGGTTTCGACGGCCACATCGATGTTGTTGACCACCGGGATCTGCGGCGCGGCCAGCGCCAGCGTGGCGAGCTTCTCGCGCAACTTCTCGGCGGCGGGTTTCATCAGGCTGGAGTGGAACGGGGCCGACACCGGCAGCGGCAGCGCGCGCTTGGCGCCCAGGCCCTTGAGCACTTCGCAGGCCTTGTCCACGCCGGCTTTGGTGCCGGCGATCACGGTTTGCGCTGCATCGTTGAAGTTCACGGCCTCCACCACTTCGGCGCTGCCCGCACCAAAGCTGGCCTGCGCCTCTTTGCAGCCTTCAATCACCTTGCTGGACGCCAGGCCCAGGATGGCGGCCATGGCGCCCACGCCCACCGGCACGGCTTCCTGCATGGCGGCAGCGCGCAGGCGCACCAGCGGCGCGGCCTGCTGCAAAGTCAGCACGCCCGAAGCCACCAGCGCGCTGTATTCGCCCAGCGAGTGGCCGGCCACCACGGCAGGCTTGGCGCCACCCTCGGCCAGCCAGGCGCGGTAAGCCGCCACGCCGGCCACCAGCATCACCGGCTGGGTGTTGGTGGTGAGCGCCAGCGCCTCTTTGGGGCCTTCCTTGATCAGCTGGGCGATGTCTTCGCCCAGCGCATCCGAAGCTTCCTTGAGCGTTTCGAGCACGGCGGGGTGGTCGCCCCAAGCGTCGAGCATGCCCACCGACTGCGAGCCCTGACCGGGGAATACAAAAGCGAATGTCGTCATGTTGTTTGTCTGAAAGCAGTGAATCAGTACTTGACCAGCACCGAGCCCCAGGTGAAGCCGCCACCCACGCCTTCGAGCATGAGGTGCTGGCCACGCTGGATGCGCCCGTCGCGCACGGCCGCGTCCAAGGCCAGCGGAATCGATGCGGCCGAGGTGTTGCCGTGCTGGTCGACCGTGACCACCACTTTCTCCGCGGGCATCTTCAGCTTTCTGGCGGTGCTTTGCATGATGCGGATGTTGGCCTGGTGCGGGATCAGCCAGTCGATGTCGCTGTCCTGCAAACCCGCCTTGGCCAGACTGGCGCGCGCGGTTTCCTCGAGCACGCCCACAGCCAGCTTGAACACGGCCTGACCGTCCATCTTGAGCACCGGATCGCCCAGCACATTGCCGCCAGACACGTGACCGGGCACACACAAAATGTCGCGGTGCTTGCCATCGGCGTGGATGTCGGTGGCCAGAATGCCCGGCTCGTCCGACGCACCGATCACCACGGCGCCGGCACCGTCGCCGAAAAGCACACAGGTCGTGCGGTCCTTGAAATCGAGGATGCGGCTGAACACCTCGGAGCCGATCACCAAAGCTTTTTGGGCCGAACCGGCGCGGATCATCGAATCCGCCACGGTCAGCGCATAAATGAAGCCGCTGCACACCGCCTGCACATCAAATGCCGGGCAGCCGGCCGTGCCAAGCTTGTGCTGCACCATGGTGGCCGTGGACGGGAACACCATGTCGGGGGTGGACGTCGCCACAATGATCAGGTCCAGATCGTCGGCACCAATGCCTGCGGCCTCGATGGCGCGGCGGGCTGCCTCAACCGCCAGATCGCTGCAGGCCACTTCGGGCGCAGCAAAGTGACGCGCACGGATACCCGTGCGTTCCACGATCCATTCGTCAGAAGTTTCAACGCCTTTTTGGGCCAGATCGGCCGCCAGATCGGCGTTGCTCAGGCGCTTGGGGGGCAGGTAGCTGCCGGTACCCAGAATGCGGGAATAAATGCTCATGTCAGAGTGGCTGTCGCGGCCTCCGGCCCTTGCGTCTGCCCTGCAAGCAGGGGCGCCGCATGCGCGATCCGGGTGCGGACACGGTCCAGCAATTGGTTTCGGGCTGCATCATAAGCCCGGATCAGGGCCTGCTCAAAAGCCACCTCGTCGGCCGAGCCATGGCTCTTGAACACCAGCCCGCGCAGGCCCAGCAGCGCTGCGCCGTTGTAGCGGCGGTGGTCGACCTTCTTCTTGAACGAAGATAAGACAGGAAGCGCGACGATGGCCGCCATTTTCGTGAAGATGTTGCGGGAAAACGCCTCTTTCAGGAAGCCCCCCACCATCGTGGCCAACCCTTCGCTGGCCTTCAGGGCCACATTGCCCACAAAGCCGTCACAGACCACGATGTCGGTCGTGCCCTTGAAAATGTCATTGCCTTCGACATTGCCAAAGAAGTTCAGATCGCCGGAATTACCGGCAGATCGCAGCAACTCGCCCGCTTTTTTGATGACTTCGTTGCCCTTGATGACTTCTTCGCCAATGTTGAGCAAACCGACCGAGGGCTGATCCTTGTCCTGCAAGGCCGACACCAGGGCCGAGCCCATCACGGCAAACTGCAGCAGGTGCTCGGCGGTGCAGTCAACGTTGGCCCCCAGGTCCAGCACCGTGGTCCCACCGCCGGCAGCATTGGGCATCTGCGTAGCAATCGCCGGACGATCGATGCCATCGAGGGTCTTGAGCAGGTAACGGGCCACCGCCATCAGGGCGCCGGTGTTGCCGGCTGAAACGGCAGCATGCGCCTCGCCGGTCTTGACCTGCTCGATGGCGATCCGCATCGAAGAGTTCTTTTTCTTGCGCAGGGCCACCTCGACCGGATCATCCATTTCGACCACTTCAGTGGCCTCAACCACCCGCACACGCGGATCGGACAGAGCACTCAAGGCTTCCGGGCGCCCCACCAGCAACAGACGTGCATCGGGGTGCTGGAGAAGAAATCGGCGACAGGCCGCCAGGGTAACGCGGGGACCATGGTCGCCGCCCATGCAGTCCACAGACAAGGTGATGGGAGAGGATGAGGTCATGCCAGAACAAACAAGAAGCAGGCCTGAAAAAACAAAAGCCCGATGCTACCGGATGCAGTAGCTTCGGGCCTTCAGGCCTTGGATGGCTCGAAACGGGCCGATCAGGCCTCGTTCTTGGTCTTCAGGACCTTGCGACCACGGTAGAAACCGTTGGGGCTGATGTGGTGACGCAGGTGGGTTTCACCGGTGGTGGGTTCGACAGCGATGCCCGGCACCGTCAGGGCATTGTGCGAACGGTGCATGCCGCGCTTGGAAGGCGACTTTTTGTTTTGCTGAACAGCCATGATGGCTCCTTGATTGCTGACGCCGCGCTATCAAAAGCTGGCGCAGCTTCGGGTTGAACAGATGACGCAGCGGTGAGGGTTATCCCGCGCGAAGCCTGCCATTATAGACCAAGCCGGGCGATCGGTCCAGCACCGGATCACTGCCCCTTTTTCAAGGCCGCCAGTGCGGCAAAGGGATTGGGGCGTTGGCTTGCGGCTTCAAAGGCCTCATCGGCCGCGCCGACAGGCAAATCCTGCGGACATACTTCGTGACGAGGCACCAAGGGCAAGGCCAGAATCAGCTCATCCTCGACCAGCGACAAAGCATCAAAGTCGCGGCTGATGACCAGCACATCCTCTTCCGACTCTTCGTCCATCGCCTCGGCCGTCGTCTCATCGGCCACGAACACAAAGGCGCGCTCGGCCTTCACCGTCTCGACCACCGGGGTCAGACAGCGCTGGCACTGCATAGGCAAGTCCACTTCAGCCGTGAGCAGCATGCCGATGCGCGACGGCCCGCCGGTGACTGGCGTCAACTGGCCCTGAAGATGCCAGCGCACCAGGTGCTCCTGCGTCTGGGTGCCCGCCATCTGCTCGTCCAGCAAACGGGGCCACTGCGACAGCGGCGACTGCCCCTGCAGCTCGGCGCCGGCCTGCGCAAAAGCCTTGATGTCGAGGCGCCGGGGATCGAAGGTTTTGTCCATTTCTCGAGTGTAAGAGAATCCCCCCATGACCTCGAATGCCCCTGCCCTGCCCCGCACCGTGGTGCTGGGCTCCACCTCGCGCTACCGTCGCGAACTGCTGTCGCGCCTGAACCTGCCGTTTGAAGTCGCTGCCCCCGAGGTGGACGAAACCCCGCAGCCCGGCGAAGCTCCCCGCAAGCTGGCCCTGCGGCTGGCCTTGGCCAAAGCCCGCGCCGTGGCCGCACGCCACCCCGAGGCGGTGGTGATCGGCTCGGACCAAGTGGCCGATCTGGCCGGCCAGGCCCTGGGTAAGCCGGGCGAACATGCGCGCGCCGTGCAGCAGCTGCGCCAGATGCGCGGACAAACCGTGGTGTTCCAGACGGCGCTGGCCGTGGTGTGTCTGGCCACCGGCTTTGAACAGGTGGATCTGGCGCCGGTGCGTGTGCGGTTCCGCGACCTCAGTGACGAAGAAATCGAGCACTACCTGCAGACCGAGAAACCGTACGACTGCGCCGGCAGCGCCAAGAGCGAAGGCCTGGGCATCGCCCTGCTCGACGCGATCGAAAACGACGACCCCACCGCGCTGGTGGGCCTGCCGCTGATCCGCACCGCCCGCATGCTGCGCGCCGCCGGGGTGAAGCTGTTGTGAGCGCGTCCCAAAGCACGTCCAAAGGCCGCCTTCTGCTGGTCCCGACCCCGCTGGATTTTGGCTGCGCCACGCTCGCGCCCATCACCGATGTGCTGCCCACCACCACGCTGGTGGCCGCCGCGCGGACCACGCACTGGATCACTGAAAACGCCAAATCGACCCGCGCCTTCCTCAAGCGCGTGGACGAACACCAGCCGCTGGCCCTGCCGCTGCAGCAGCAAACCATCACCGAGCTGCCGCGCGAGGTGCACAAGAAAGGCGACCACAAAGCCGGGCAGCAAGGCGGCTTTGACGCCAGGCCGCTGCTCCAGATGGCTCTTGAAGGCCACGACGTCGGACTGGTGAGCGAAGCCGGCATGCCCGCCGTGGCCGACCCGGGCAGCTCGGTGGTGCGTGCGGCGCACGATCTGGGTCTGCAAGTGGTGCCACTGGTAGGTCCGGTGTCGCTGCTGCTGACGCTCGCCGCCAGCGGTCTGAACGGCCAGAACTTCGCCTTCGTCGGCTACCTGCCGCAGGACGCCGGCGAACGTGCTGCGCGCCTGCGGCAGCTTGAAAGTCTGGCCCTCAAGACCGGCCAGACTCAGCTGTGGATCGAGACGCCCTACCGCAACCCGGCCATGCTGGGCGCCCTGCTGCAGACGCTGCAGCCCAGCACTCGGCTGGCGATTGCCTGCGGCCTGACCTTGGACAGCGCCAGCATCCAGAGCCGCAGCGTGGCGGCGTGGAAAAAGTCACTCAGCGGGCCAGATGCGCAGACACCTGCGGTGTTTGCAATCGGCGCCTGAACATCTTGTAGGAAGTCGCCCTTGCGGCCGAAAGTCGAATCGCGCGCAGGGGCGCGCTCCCACAAGAAAAGGAATCAGCTCAGATCAGCGCAGTGCCATGCCCTGACGAAGCGCCTTGACCGAGGCCTCGCCCATGGCCGCACCAAAGCGCTTGGCCAGACGCTCGGCCACGTTTTCGTGGCGGGTGTAATCGATCACCTCGGACGCTTTGACCACGTCGCGGGCCACGCTGTCAAGACTGCCCAGCGCATCGGCCAGGCCCATGTCGACGGCCTGCTGGCCGGTCCAAAACAGGCCCGAGAACATTTCGGACGACTCTTTGAGTCGATCGCCCCGCCCGGCCTTGACCACACCGATGAACTGTTCATGAATCTGGTTGAGCATGGCCTGCGCATGCTTGCGCTGCGCCTCGGTCTGCGGGCTGAAGGGGTCCAGAAAACCCTTGTTCTCGCCGGCCGTCATCAGGCGACGCTCCACCCCCAGCTTGTCCATCAGCCCGGTGAATCCAAAACCATCCATCAGCACGCCGATGCTGCCCACAATGCTGGCCTTGTCCACATAAATCTGGTCAGCGGCAGCAGCGATGTAATAAGCCGCCGAGGCGCAGGACTCCTCCACCACCGCATACACCGGCTTGCCGTGCAGTTTTTTCAGGCGGTGGATTTCGTCGTTGATGAGGCCCGCCTGCACCGGGCTGCCGCCTGGCGAATTGATCAGCAGCACCAGCGCGCGCGAGCCGGTGTCTTCCAGTGCAGAGCGCATGGCAGCCATGATGTTTTCGGCGCTGGCGTCACCTTCCGGGGTGATCTCACCCTTGATCGCCACCATCGCCGTGTGCGGCATGCTCGGGCTGGCGGTGGGCGCGTTGTACGACCAGCCCAGCCAGAACACCAGCAACGCAAACAGCAGCCAGGCCAGACGCAGGCCGTTCTTCCAGCGGCGTGCTGTCTGTTGCTCGCGCAGGGTGGCGAAAGCGAGTTGCTCAAGGGTTTTTCGCTCCCAGTCTGAACGTGCGGGTTCAGCAGAAGCGGTGTCTTGGGGGTCAGACATGTCAGAACTCAAAGGGTTTCAGGTTGTAGGCAGTATGCCAGTGCACCACGCCATCACGCTCTGAAAGGTCAATCTTGATGAGCCCGCCGCGGCAAGGGCCGCCCACGCAGTCACCGGTGTCAGGCGCATAGGTGGCGCCGTGGGTGGCGCACATCAGCCAGCGGCCGCTCTCGTCAAAAAAACGGTCGGGCTGGTAGTCCATTTCCATCGCGACATGGGTGCAGCGGTTCAGGTAGGCCTGCACCTGCCCCTGGTGGCGAACCGCAAAGGCGCGGCAGGTCTGGCCGGCATAGACCACATCGAAGGGTACGGCGCGGCCCCCGTTGACCAGATCGGCGCTGTTGCACAAGGGGATCAGGCTGTCCATGGCGGCTCCGGTTCAGGCATGGGCCAGCAGCCAGTCGTGCAGCTCGCGCACCGAATGCGCGATGTGGCGTGGCTGCAGGGCATGAAAGGCGTCGGGCTCATGGGCACCGTAGCTCACGCCCACGCTGGCGCAACCGGCGTTCACCGCCATCTGCAGGTCGTGGGTGGTGTCACCGATCATCAAGGTGCGCTGAGGGTCCGCACCAAACTCGCGCATCAGCTCGTGCAGCATGCGCGGGTGCGGCTTGCCGGCGGTTTCATCAGCCGTGCGTGAGCCGTCGAACACGTCGCGCAGCTCCACCGCGTGCAGGGCCTCGTTCAGGCCGGCGCGGCTTTTGCCGGTGGCCACCGTCAGCCAGTGGTGGCGCGACTTCAGTTCGGCCAGCATGTCCAGCACGCCGTCAAACAGGCTGATGTCGTGCTGGTGTGCCAGATAGTGGTGTCTGTAGCGCTCGCCCAGCAGCGGGTATTTGTCTTTGGGCACATCGGGCGCGGCATGGGCCAGCGCTGGCATCAGCGCCATACCGATCACATACGAGGCCTGCTCGCGCGAAGGCACGGCGCCGCCCACATCCTGCACCGCCAGCTGGATGCAGCGGGTGATGATGGCGGTCGAATCGAACAGGGTGCCGTCCCAGTCGAAGGCGATCAGGTCAAACTGACGGGGTCGGAAGCTGGACATGGGAGATGTATTGCTCAAGTTCAGGGGGCAGCTCGGCCTGCAGCGCCACGCGCTCGCCGCTGGCCGGGTGGTTGAACTGTAAACGCCAGGCGTGCAGGAACATGCGTCTGAGACCCTGCTTTTGCAAGGCCTTGTTCCATTCGAAATCGCCGTATTTGTCGTCGCCCGCGATCGGGTGGCCGTTGCTCGCGAGGTGCACACGGATCTGGTGCGTGCGCCCGGTCTTGATGGTCACTTCGAGCAGCGT
>JACCDT010658245.1_pt1 | contig 18638 bp, 17 predicted proteins | sample 7446291 | NCBI WGS metagenome assembly JACCDT01 (sample SAMN15323446, study PRJNA562643) | freshwater metagenome | isolation source: river surface water | place: USA:Blue River Watershed | collected 2017-08-17 | reverse complement strand
GCGTGCAGTTCTCTACGCTCTTTAATGGGGGACATCTGATGCGGCTACCTTGTCTCATGTCTATACTTCAGGTATGGGTGTAAACGGTGAGTACAAGACTAATCTTATTTATGTAAGTGGTGTTTAGTACTAAGTCTTAGATAGCACAAACAGCAAAAAACCACCCATCCAGGTGGTTTTTTGCTATACTGATGCACATGACATGGGCAGAACAACGTAAACTTTCATATATTACAATCGTGTTCCTGGTGATAGCGGCAATACTCTTTGTGACGATCAGACAAGCGACCAAGGAAACACCAACCTGTATGGATGGCAAGAGAAATGGTGGGGAAGTCGGCGTCGACTGTGGTGGTCCATGTACCTACTATTGTCCCAACGAGCTTGCCAATCCAAAGGTTCGATGGTCGCGGTCTTTTCAGATCACTCCGGGTGTCTATCAGGCGGTTGCGTATGTTGAACACAGTTATCCTGCGGCGGCCGCGCAGCGAGTCAGATATACATTCAAATTCTTCAATGACAACGGTACACTGATTGGGAAAAAGGACGGCACAACATTCCTTGGTCCAATGGGTCGAACTGCAATTGTCGAGCCAACCGTACGACTTGGAACGAGCGTAACTCCATCAATGACCCGTCTTGAATTTTTACCACTATTGCCATGGGAAAAAATCTCCCCGACATTTTCGCAGGTTGTCATCAAGACCGATCGTAATGTGCTTGAGAGCACAGCGCTTGGTACCAGACTCACTGCAACGATTGAGAACACTTCACGCTATTCATTCCGTGATATGGAGGTCACTGCTATTTTGTATAACGCTGATGATAATGCAATCACCGCATCAGAGGCACTTCTTCCATCCCTCCTTGGTGAGCAGAGTACGACGATGACATTTACCTGGCCGTTTCAGCTTCCTGAGAAGGCGGTGCGCATCGAAGTGGTGCCACGTTTCAATCCGTTCACAGCGGTAGCATTATGATCAGACGTATTGCACAGGGTATAGACTGGATACTGCTCGGGGCGATCGCTCCGATGATTCTCGGCGGGCTTGCAACGATGACGAGCTTTGGGTCTGAGGGCGGATTCTTTGCAAAGCAGCTGCTATGGGTTGCTGTCGGATTAGTCGTTATGTTTACCATCGCATCCGTAGATATGCGATTTTTCCGTGATTCGAGATACATCACACTCTTTTATGGTATCTCCATCAGTTTTCTCGTGCTGGTGCTTCTTGTTGGAAAAACAGTCAAAGGCTCGCAGAGCTGGTTTAGTTTCGGTATCTTTTCATTCCAGCCGACCGATATCGTGAAGCTCATGGTTATCGCCATGCTTGCAAAGTATTTTTCTCGTCGTCATGTTGCTATTGCACAGTTCAAGCACCTTTTTATTTCAGTACTCTATGCTGCGCTTCCGGTCGGGCTTATATTGCTCCAACCTGACTTTGGTTCTGCGATGGTTATCACAGCCCTCTGGCTCGGGCTTGCACTCATGGCAGGTATTTCAAAGCGACACATCCTCATCGTAGCCGGTGTTGGACTTGCCATTTTCTTGGTGGCATGGGTGGGATTATTTAAACCATATCAAAAGGCCCGCATCATAAACTTTATCAATCCGACTGCGGATATCCGTGGTTCAGGATATAACGCGTATCAGTCAATGATTGCGGTCGGATCCGGAGGGCTTCTTGGCAAAGGGTTTGGATATGGGACGCAGTCACGACTCAATTTCTTGCCAGAGTATCAGACTGACTTCATCTTTGCGGCATTTGCAGAAGAGTGGGGACTCTTTGGGGGACTGATCATCATCGCAGGATTTTGTGTATTTCTCTGGCGTATCATTCTGCATGCCAAGCGTGGCGCAACAAACTTTGAGACACTTTTCTGTGTCGGCTATGCGATCCTTACTTTTTCCCATGTTGCGGTCAATATCGGTATGAACATCGGTATCATGCCGGTGACAGGTATTCCGCTTCCGTTCATGAGCTACGGAGGGTCACACTTGTTGGGGGAATGTATCGGATTGGGTATCGTTCTTTCAATGGCGAGATTTGAACGACTCAGTCACCGCGATGATATGCGCAATGAATTTCATGGATATGCATAATCTCAACACGACACTCTTTTATGCACTCAACGATGCAGCACAGGTGTATCCGTGGCTCGATCAGTTTTTTATTTTACTGACACAGTACGGTATTCCCGTCATGGCGCTTGGGTTGGTGTGGCATCTTTTTCATGTCGTTCCACGTCGGGCATCTACGGCAGGTACCAAGCTCTACGCCTATCTCCAAGGGATAGAAGTCGTGACAAGTACGATGATTGTTTGGGCGGTAGTACACATGATCAAGGTAGTAGCAGTGATAGCGCGACCATTTGCAACACTATCTGATGTGCGACTGGTTGTGCTTCATGAGCAAACGTACTCATTTCCTTCAATGCATGCAGCTCTTGCTATGGCGCTTGCGACTGCAGTGTATCTCCATCATCCACGCCTGGGGAAGAACCTCTTTTTACTTGCGGGCTTTATCGCATTGTCACGGGTGTATGTAGGGGTGCACTATCCAGTAGATATCGTAGTCGGCGTATTGATCGGGTGTATCATTCCTGTGGTAATCTACCGTTTGTTTTCAACGCAAAAAGTCGATACTGTCAACTAAGGTTGTCTATTGCCCAAATGCTCAAAAAAGACTAGAATTGCCGGTACTATGACCAAAAGAATTATTGCGCTCGTTATATTACTCGCAGGAGTTGCCCTCGGATATGGACTATTCCATTCGACTACTCATACCACTGGATTCCTTTCGAAGCACCCGTTTCGTCTCGGACTCGATCTCTCGGGAGGTAGCTCACTGCTGTATACGGCTGATATCAGCCAGCTCCCTTCAGACCAGGTAAATGACTCAATGGAAGCATTGCGTGATGTTATTGAGCGCCGTGTCAATATGTTTGGCGTCGGTGAGCCTGTTGTGCAGGTGCAGACCAGCTCTCTTGGAGGTGAGAAAGAACACCGTCTCTCGATTGAACTTCCAGGTGTGACTGATATCACCAAGGCAATCGCGATGATTGGACAGACTCCTTCACTGGAATTTCGTGTTCAGTCCAACACACCATCAAAGGCGACCGTGGACGAAAAGGGCATCCTTTCTGTAAATGTGGATCAGCAGTTTATACCAAGCGGTTTGAATGGAAAATACCTCAAGCGTGCACAACTAATCTTTGCTCCAAATACTGGAGAGCCACAAGTCTCAATTCAGTTTGATGACGAAGGTGCAAAACTTTTTGAAAAGATAACTTCAGAAAATGTCGGCAAGCCAATTGCAATATATCTCGATGGTGCAATGATTTCTGCTCCAAATGTTAATGAGGCGATTTCTGGAGGTACAGCACAGATCACGGGAAACTTCACCCCCGCTGAAGCAAAGACACTTGTTGGTCGTTTGAACTCAGGCGCATTACCAGTTCCTATTTCACTTGTTTCTACACAGACAGTTGGTGCGACACTGGGCGCTGATGCTATCCATGCGGGAGTAAAGGCTGCGCTTGTTGGTTTTATCTTGATCGCATTGTTCCTCATCCTTTGGTACCGTCTTCCGGGTATTGTGGCTGTACTCGCGCTTTCGCTCTACGTTGTTATCACACTTATTTTGTATAAGTTGATACCTGTCACACTCACTGCTGCGGGTATTGCAGGGTTCATTATTTCGATTGGTATGGCGGTTGATGCGAACATTCTTATCTTTGAGCGATTCCGCGAGGAACGCGCAAGAGGCAAAAGTATCAGTGATGCTATCACTGCTGGATTTGATCGAGCATGGCTTTCAATCCGTGATGCAAATACTGCAAGTTTGATAACCTCTGCTATCCTCTTCTGGTTCGGTACGTCACTTATCAAAGGTTTTGCGCTCACGCTTGGACTTGGGGTGCTCGTGAGTTTGCTCTCAGCAATCCTTATCACCCGCGTGTTCTTGCGTGCACTTCCGACGCTTCAGAACAGTCGGATCGGGCGATTCTTATACAGTAGTGGTTTCAATAAATAATATGTTTATCATCAAATACAAACGATTCTTCATCTCACTTTCAATTGCGTTCGTCGTTATCTCGATCGGACTGTTGGTTGTATTCGGACTTCCGTTCGGTATCGACTTCAAAGGTGGTTCACAGCTTGAGCTTACCTATACGACTGAGCGACCAGCTGTTGAGTCAATCAAGACCTCTCTCACAACCGCTGGTTTTGCTGATGCAATCGTACAACCTGCAGGGGACAAGGGAATTATCATCAAGAGTCATGCACTCGTCGATAGTGATCGTGCAAAAGTGACAGCAGCACTTGTTGCAAATGGAAGTGTTCTCACTGAGAATAGCTTCACAACCATCGGTCCGTCTGTCGGGAGGGAGCTGAAGAGCAAGGCTATCCTCTCAATCATTCTTGTTCTTCTTGCTATTATTTTCTTCGTAGCCTATGCATTTCGCAAGGTTTCAAAACCGGTTTCTTCGTGGAAATTCGGGATGGCAGTCATCATTGCGCTTGTCCACGATATTGCAATCCCGCTTGGTGTGTTTGCATTCATCGGTCATTACTACGGTGCTGAAGTAGACACACTCTTTGTTGTTGCCTTGCTCACGACACTTGCACTCTCGGTCTCTGACACAATTGTTGTATTTGACCGTATTCGTGAGCACTTGAACACTGAAAAGAACGCACCCTTTGATCAGCTGGTCGGACGCAGTCTTTCCGAGACATTTGTTCGCTCGATCAATACATCGCTCATGGTGCTCATCATGGTTATTACACTTGCAATAGTCGGACCAAAGTCTACACAGTTGTTCGCAACAGTATTGGCAATTGGTATGTTCTTCGGAACGTATTCATCGATCTTCCTTGCGAGTCCGATCCTTGTACTGTTTGAACAGTCTCAGAAAAAGAATAAGAAATAAAAAAAGCTCCCGTTTATTCCGGGAGCTTTTATATTATTCCATATTTGGTTTAATCCCTAAAATAGGTCCGATAAACATATAGAGAAAGGTTAATACGCAACATTTCTCTAAAGAAATCTCCTTATTTAAATACTTTTTTAGGTAGTAGTCTCTTATTTTCATAAAGAAAGGTTTTGGTTGAAGGATAATCTACACCTATTTGACTATTTTGTCAAGTGTTGTAAAAGGTGTATACTGATGACATGACTATTATATTAATTATTGTTGCATTATTGGTTATCTGGTTCATTGCAGGCTACAACGGCTTTGTGAAGGGCAAGCTTCGTGTAGAGGAGGCCTGGGCTGACATAGAGGTACAGCTCAAGCGTCGCTACGACCTTATTCCGAACCTGGTCAATACGATCAAAGGCTCAACTGCATTTGAACAAGGCACGCTGACTGCGGTGGTAGAAGCAAGAGCAAAAGCAACTTCCATACAGATAGATCCCACTAAAGTCGATGCTGCAACCATGGAGAAAATTTCAGCTGCACAAGGTGAACTTTCAAATGCGCTGGGCAGACTACTTGTTGTATCAGAGCAATATCCTGACTTGAAATCAAATGCCAATTTCTTGTCACTTCAGTCTGAACTCTCTGATACCGAGAACAAGATCCAGGCTGCTCGTCGTTTCTACAACGGCAACGTTCGCGACTTCAACACTCGTATCAGAGTCTTCCCATCCAATGTGATTGCAGGTATGTTCAACTTTACCAAAAAGGACTTCTTCGATATCGATGACAATGGTGTAGAGAGTCAGCCGGTTGAAGTGAAGTTCTAATATGACATACATAATTATTGCTGTTGCGATTATCATCATTCTCAGTTCACTTCGCGTCGTCAAAGAATACGAGCGGGGAGTTATCTTTTTCCTTGGTAAGGCTACGGGTGTACGCGGTCCAGGACTCATCTTTGTCATTCCAATATTTGAAAAGATGACCAAGGTCATGTTGCGTACAGTGACAATGAACATTCCATCTCAGAAAATCATCACCAAGGACAATGTCTCAATCGACATTGCGGCAGTTGCATACTACAAGATTGTCGATCCGATGAAGTCGGTTGTTTCTATTGAGGACGTCTATAATGCAGTAAATCAGATCAGTCAGACAACAGTGCGAAATATTGTGGGACAATTCATGCTCGACCAGGTACTCTCACAGACCAGTGACATTAATGCGCAGATCAAGGATGTGATTGACGCACATACTGAACCATGGGGTGCAGAGGTCACAGCAGTTGAGATCAAGGACATCGCACTCCCTGAGAACATGCAGCGCGCGATGGCAAAAGAAGCAGAGGCAGAACGTGAACGTCGTGCAAAGATCGTTGCAGCAGAAGGTGAAATGCAGGCTTCAGCAAAGCTTGCAGAGGCATCTGACATTATGGCTGCACATCCGGTTGCGCTCCAGCTCCGAACACTTCAGACAATGGCTGAAATCTCTGTTGAGAAAAACTCAACCATTATTTTCCCAGCACAGTTTATGACGACTGTTCAGGAGGCATTCAAGTTGATTGGACAGGATAATCAAAAATAAATACGGTATACTTCACCTATGATAACCCCCGAAATGTTTCGTTATGTTCAGGACGGTCTTGCAAATGGCAAGACGAAAGATCAGCTCCAGAAAGACCTGTTGCTTGCAGGTGGCTGGCAGGTGAGTGATATCGATGAGGTGTTTGCTGCCGTGGAAGGACGAATGGTCACCCGACCAAAGAAAAAATCGCCACTTGCAGGGATTCTGGTATTTCTGATTATACTGGCTGCTGTTGCATATGGGGCATGGCATTTTTATGGTCCACAGATACAGGCTCGTATTGAGGCATTTACAAACCCTGCACTTACTGCCGAACCTATAGTTGAGACTCCAACACCTGAACCTATTGTTGAACCAGTCGTTACCTCTGAAGTAGCACCAGATCCATATGCCGTGGGTACTCCTGCGTACATAGCCATTGAGGCTCTTGTGAAAAAAGCGAATCCCGATGCAGGTCGTGACCGTTCGATCGGTATTGGTGAGCGAACAGATATTACCGGAGATGGTATCCCTGAATTAATTGTAAATGATGGTGTTGTCGGAGCAGAAGACCATAACTACATAGTACGATTTGAAAATGAGATTCCAGTGCTTGTAAAAGTAAATTATAAAGGAAAAGTCAGTACGTTCTCAGGAATGTCTGGCAGTGCTGCGGTTGGAAAAAAGGCAGACACCGTTCAATTATTAGCACAACAGCAAGCAATCCTTGTTACCTCATATTCAGTGTATGGCGAGCAAAAGGATTATTGTGTAGCTATCGCTTATGTTTGGAATCCGACCACTAAAATTTTTGAATATAATAAGCAGCTAAGTGATCAAAAAATCTCGGAACTTATGACGACTTGTTTGCAAGTTGCAACTGACAATGGCGTAACATACAAAGGCAAATAATTTATAGCAATAATGGCAACACTTTACACTCATCGCTCTGAAAACATCACCAAAACCTGGATACTCGTCGGGGTGTTTTTGGCTATCGTGCTTGGTCTCGGATATTTTCTTGCCGGCTACTATAACAACCCAGGAATTCTCACTATCGCAATCATATTCAGTATCGTGATGAATATCACGAGCTACTGGTATTCGGACAAGATTGCGCTTTCCATGGCAAAGGCAGTGCCAGCTGACCAAAACCAATACAAGGATCTGCACAATATCGTTGAAAATCTTTCAATCACAGCAGGTCTTCCAAAACCAAAGCTCTACATCATTCCTGATGTTGCACCAAACGCATTTGCAACAGGCAGAAATGCAAAACACGCATCTGTTGCAGTCACTCATGGACTCCTCCAGATACTTGATCGCAGTGAACTCGAAGGAGTGATCGCGCACGAGCTCTCACATATCGGCAATCGTGATATTTTGCTCCAAAGCATGGTTGCGGTACTGGTCGGTTTTATTTCCCTTCTTGCAAATATGTTCACTCACAGCATGGCATGGGGAGGGGGACGAAATAGTGACAGTGATAATCGTGGCAGCAACATTCTTGCAATCGTCGGTATTATTTTCATTATACTCTCACCGATTATCGCTACGCTCATTCAGCTTGCCATCTCTCGCAAACGAGAATTCCTCGCTGACGCCTCCGGCGCATTGCTTACACGATATCCTGAAGGTCTCGCATCTGCATTAAAAAAAATCTCCACGCATGGCCGTCCGATGGCGACTGCAAATAATGCGACTGCACATATGTATATTGCAAACCCATTTGGTGCCAAGGCATTCTCTGGTCTTTCGAAACTTTTCATGACGCATCCGCCGGCAGAAGATCGCATCAAAGCCCTGACTGATATGTCAGTATAGGTATTTGCTAAAAGGGGTAATGACAGTAGAATAGGGGAACTTGGAAACGTCGCATAGTGGTCGAGTGCACTACCTTGGAAAGGTAGCAAGGTGTTACAGCCTTCGAGGGTTCGAATCCCTCCGTTTCCGCACTAATATTGACAATCTAGTATTTTACTATATAGTAAAGAAAAAATTGTCAACTATGAGTAAGTTAATTAAAAACATGGGGATGTTTAGCATCCTAACGCTTATTGGAGGATTAGTAGCGTACCTCTATTCATCAGATACTCGTCATTGGTTCCAGACATATATGCTCTGGCATACAAACTGGATACATTGGGTTGCTTGTGCAACGCTGTGCGTAGGAGCCATCTTACTTTTTATTTCAGTAGCAAAACATGACCAGGTAGCTATTTCTCAGCAAAATGTCCCAAAATGGGTATTGTGGGCGTATGATTCTGGTATATTGTTCGTCTTTTGTGGCACTGTTTACTTTGGTGTTCTTGTTTTTTTGGTACATCTGCCTCCACACATATCATTTGGGAGTCTAAAAACGCTGCCAGGGAAAACTGTTGGAGTAGTCGGAGGTAGTCTAATTGTTATTTCTTTGGTTTATTTCTTTCGTTCTAACGAAGAAAAAAAACAAGGTAAGTGGCTTTTTCTTCTACTTCTTTTTGTGTGTGCCACAGCAGGATCATTTGTGTATCTTCCATATGTATTTAGGAAAGGATCAGATGCCGATGTTCTTGCAGATGCAAAAATAGATTCTCTGAATCATTCACAAGCTGAGGAGATAGCAGATGGACAAGGAGATAGTATTACAGTGGCACCACAGGATCTTGATAATCAACGAGTTACTGTTGATTCGGTTGCAAATAAAAAGCTTATTGTAGATGCTGTTGTATGTGCCGAAACAATGAATTTGGTGGATAGTTTTAAAAATTTGGTAATGGATTTGCGAAACAAAAATGACCAATTGAGCGGTACCGCTACAACAAGCAACAAAGTAGTTGCTGAAAAATTGGCTGCATTTACTGAGCAAGTAAAAAAGTTCAACGCCCAGGCAAAAAAGGATTTACGAATTCTTGCTGCAACTACTCCAGCCCCACCAGTAAAAGAATTGCAACAGCCCGATGAAAAAGTGTCTGGTGCTACCACATCAAAAGGTACAAAACGCAATGCGACCTATCGCAAAGGCACAAAGCAGGGGGGTGCTGTTACCCACAGTGACGTTGTGGCTAATGTTGAGAAAGGTATCCAGAGGGCCCGTCAGAGGAATTAGAGTAAATTACAAAAAGCTGAACAACAGGTATCCATCGGATGCCTGTTTTTTTTGTGCAATCCACTGTGTAATCCACCATGCTACACTCTACCCATGGATGCATTTGGTGACGCCTACAAAAGTCTCAATACCCAGCAAAAGAAGGCTGTCGACAGTATCGACGGGCCGGTTATGGTCATTGCAGGGCCGGGCACGGGCAAGACGCAGGTGCTCGCACTCCGTATTGCACACATCCGCAAACAGACTGACACTTCTGCGGATAGTATTCTCTGTCTGACATTTACCAATGCGGGGGTCAAAGCAATGCGTGAACGACTGTTGCGCTATATGGGCTCTGATGCGACCAAAGTCAAAGTCTCAACCTTTCATGCATTTGCACTCGAAATGATTGAAGAGTTTCATGAAGTGCTCGGCGAACAAGGAGTGCCAACACTGATCGAAGAAGCAGCAAGTGTTGCGCTTTTTGATGAACTGCTCCATTCCCAGAACTGGAAATATCTGCGACCTCGTGCCAATCCGTCGATGTACTTTAGAGATCTTAAGTCACTCATTTCAGTATTGAAGCGTGATCGTATTACACCAGAGCAATTTCGTACACTTGTACAACAAGATATCGAACGCATCACTGATGATCCGGATAGTATTTCGTCCCGTGGTGAGTCAAAAGGGCAACTCAAAAAAGAAATACAAAACAAACTTGAAAGCTTGGAGCGCAGTCTCGAAGTCGCAGATTTTTATGAAGCATATGAGTTACTCAAAACAGGTCGCAATCTTATCGACTACAATGATGCACTCACGCTACTCGTGCGTATTGTTGAGAGTAGTGACGATGCTGCGGCAACGATTCGCGAGCGATATCTGTACGTCCTCGTGGATGAACACCAAGACTCAAGTGGAATACAGAATGAATTTCTCTCACAGGTGTGGCAAGAAACTGAACGACCAAATATATTTGTGGTGGGGGATGATCGACAGTTGATCTATGGATTTGGCGGTGCCTCCCTTGCATACTTTGAAGGGTTTAAACATGCATTTGGAACAGCTGAACTCATCACGCTCACTGAGAACTACCGCTCAACACAGACGGTGCTCGATGCAGCCGAAGTCTTGCTGCAGAGTAGCCTTGCCAATGGCAAGCTCACGGGCAGTACAACAGAGGCGCACCCGATCCGGCTGATCGAATGTGACTATCCTCGTGATGAAATATTACTTGCTGGTTTGGATATTAAAAAGAAAATAACTGAAGGTGGAGACGTAAATGATTGTGCAATATTAGTGCCAAAAAATCACCAGGTAAAAGCAGCTGTTCAGACACTGCGAGATATGGGTATACCCGTTGCTGCTGCATCTGCATTAAAACTGTTTGAACTCGCTGACACACAAACATTTTTAACCATATTGAAATGCATCGCATCACCCTTTGATAGTATTTCACTTTCTCGCACACTGCTTGATCCTGTTGCAAATATTCCAGTACTTGCTGCGCATCAATTCCTTGCGGCAACCAATCCGCGTAAACTTACACTTGATCAGCTTGTTGCATCAGAAGATGAACACATTGTCGCATGGGGTACTGCACTCAATGGTTGGCTTGAACTTTCAACTACAGCTGACGCGTATGTACTCATCCAAACTATCGGTACTGATGCGCTCCTTGCACATGCAACTGATGATGAGACGATGCGACGACGTGTCGAAGTCATTCGTACATTGCTCCATCTCGCGCTCTCGCAATCGCAAAAGGGAGATGTGGTTATGCTTGCTGATTTCCTCTCATTCATCAAGCGTCTCGAAGACTATGAAGAAGATATTCCGCTTGCAGTGTTTGGTGCGCAACAAGGGGTGAAGGTGTTGACGCTCCACGGTTCAAAAGGACTTGAGTTCGACAGTGTATGGATTGCACATATGGATGAGAAGTCTCTCATGGGAAGCAAACGTCAGGCATTTTCTCTGCCCCAATCAATCACTGACAGTCTTGAAGAAAATAATGAAGATGTCGCAAAGCGTCAGCTCTATGTTGCGATGACTCGTGCAAAGCGCCACCTTGCTATTTCGTACGCACGACAGAGCTATACCGGTACTGACCAACAACTCGCATCGATTATTCTTGCACTTCCCGAAACAATTTTTGAAAAAGAAAGTAGGGAGGCAAGTGAGGCAGTAATATTGGCAGCTGATACTGGGCTCTATGTGACGCGCACTGAACCTGAGGTGGTAGATCAGGCAATACAAATTGCTGAGCTTGTCGCGACTGAATACGAGAAGAAAAAGGTATCAGTCACGATGCTCAACAACTTTTTTGAGTGTCCATGGAAATGGTATTTCCGCAACCTGTTGCAACTGCCGGAACCGTTGACTGAATCTCTCCATGTCGGAAATGTCGTGCATGAGACTATCGAGTATGTATTGAAAGGCGGACATGATACAGAGGTAGAGCTCATGCGAACAGCGCTGATCGAGGCACGCAACGATGACGTCTATGCAGAGCGACTGGTGCATCAGGCCCGATCAATTGTGGAGCACTGGCAGCGCACCTATGCAGATGAACTCGCACAGCCTTTTACTATCGAGCAAAGTTATTCGTACCGAGATCCTGATATTGCCCACCTCACTGTTACAGGAAAAATCGATGTCGTCGAGACAATCATCTCAGAGGAAGTCCGAGTGACTGACTGGAAGACGGGAAGTGTAAAGACTAAAGGTGAGATTGAAAAGAGTGATGACGAGGGGCGCATGTCTGGGCACCTGCGACAGCTTGCGATGTATTCGTATCTCATTGATGGTTCGACACATGGCAATACGTCGGCGACTGAATCACGGCTTATATATCTCGAAGCAAAAAGTGGAGACAAGAATGCAATCCAGTCACGCCGTATCACGTATGAAGAGATTGCGCGATTGAAAAATGATATTATCGACTACGATAATTTTATAAAAAGTGGTGAATGGATGCAGCGTCCATGCTGTGCGAAGACATATGGAGCAGGGGATACGTGTGAGTATTGTGCACTGGCGGAGAAGTTTGGAGTATTGAAGAAATAAAAAACCATCTTATATGATGGTCTCAATTGAGTTAAATTTAATAATTACTTTTTAAGAGAGGATAGATTTCGGTTTTAATTCCAAACCTTTTCAATTGCTGAAAAGATACCATCTTCGTGACTAAAGGTAAACCTTTCTCCATGTTCTTCTGTTATTTTTTTCTTAAAGATTTCAAATAACTCTTCATTTGAAACTTGCTTAAGAATATCTTCCCGTTTTCCGGTTATTGCAATTTCTGTCTTCATAAAATTTTATTTTAAGGTGAATTTGAACAAACCTTATCATATATAGTGAGAATGTCAAGTAACACGAAGACGTAAAAACTGCTATAATAAGTCGTTAATAAAACCTTATTTCATCACTATTAAATGGCTAAAAAGGCAGGGGAAAAAGAATACGGAGCAGAACAGATTTCGGTCCTTGAGGGGTTAGAGCCGGTTCGTAAGCGTCCTGGTATGTACATAGGTACAACCGGTGTTGATGGTCTGCACCATCTCGTATGGGAGATCTTTGACAACTCACGCGATGAAGCGATGGGAGGCTATGCTGATCGTATTGAGGTGACCTTGCTCCCTGGTGAGCGTGTACGAGTAGTGGACAACGGCCGTGGTATTCCGGTTGATATCCATCCCAAGACAAAAGTATCTGCACTCGAAACAGTCATGACGACACTCCATGCCGGAGGAAAGTTCGGAGGTGACGGATCAGGGTACAAGGTATCTGGAGGTCTTCACGGTGTGGGTGCGTCTGTAGTGAATGCGCTCTCAACCTACACTCGCGCAGAAGTGCACAAAGGAGGCGATATCTGGATGCAGGAATATGCAATGGGTGCAAAGAAGGCATCTGTAAAGAAAGTTGGTAAGTCAAAAGAAAATGGAACAATTATTACATTCCAACCAGACCCAACTATTTTCAAGGACACAGTTGTGTTTGATCTCAAGACGATCATTGATCGACTCCGCCAGCAGGCATATCTCGTGAAGAAATTGCGCGTGACGGTTATCGATGCTCGCAATACTACTGACAACGTTGATCCGACGAGTGTGTTCTGGTTCAAAGATCTTAATGTTGAAGCGCCGACAACGACATACTATTTCGAAGGGGGACTCAAGTCGCTCGTCGCTCACTACAACCGACTTCAGAAGCCGATCCACGACACTATTTTTTATGTAGAAAAAGATCAGGACAATGTTGGTGTTGAGATTGCACTCCAGTATGTCGACGACATGAACGAACGCATCGTTCCATTTGCAAACAATATTTATAACCCGGAACAGGGAACACATATCACCGGATTCAAGACTGCACTCACTCGTGTCATCAATACATACGGCAAGAAAAATAATTTTATCAAGGAAGCAGATGGTGCACTCACGGGTGACGACGTACTCGAAGGTCTTACTGCAGTGGTTTCAGTAAAGCTCGAAGAAATTCAGTTCGAAGGGCAGACAAAAGCAAAACTTGGTAGTACTGAGGCACAAGGTGCGACAGCAACAGTGTTTGGTGAAGCATTTTCAACATTTTTGGAAGAGCATCCTGATGAAGCAAAGGCAATGATCAACAAAGGATTGCTCGCACTTCGCGCCCGGAAGGCCGCAAAAGCTGCAAAGGACTCCATCCTCCGTAAAGGCGCACTCGAAGGTATGACATTGCCCGGCAAACTTGCTGACTGTCAGACCAAGGATGCGAGTGAATCAGAAGTATTCATCGTAGAGGGAGACTCAGCGGGTGGTACTGCCAAAATGGGACGTGACCGTCGCACACAGGCAATCCTCCCACTTCGTGGAAAGATCCTCAACGTTGAGCGTGCACGACTCGACAAGATGCTTGCGTCACAAGAAATCAAAAACCTCGTCATTGCGATGGGTGCATCGATCGGCGATACATTTGATATCGACAAGATGCGCTATCACAAGATCATCATTGCAACAGATGCGGACGTCGATGGTTCACACATCACGACTCTCATCCTCACACTCTTCTATCGATATTTCCGTCCGGTCATCGATGCAGGATATATCTACATCGCACAGCCACCACTCTATAAGATAAAGAAAGGAAAGGAATTGTTCTACGCATACACTGATGCTGAAAAGGAAATTATATTGAAGTCTATTGGTGCTGGTGCAGTACAAGAAATACAAGAAGATGAAGATCTCGGTGAAGAAGAAGCAGAGGAAGCAGAAGTTGTAAAGGCAAAGCGCGCTGCAAAGGTCACGATCCAGCGATACAAAGGTCTCGGAGAAATGAATGCAGATGAACTCTGGGAGACAACTATGGATCCAGGACGTCGCGTGCTCAAGCAGGTGATGATTGAGGATGCTGAAGAAGCAAATCAAATCTTTGACATCTTGATGGGTAGTGAAGTCGCTCCACGAAAGAGCTTCATTCAGTCAAATGCGAAATTGGCAAATCTCGATATTTAAGTAATAAAAATCCCTTCTCATTATGAGAAGGGATTTTTTATTACATATGTAACTTGATAAGATTTTTCAATTCAGTGATTGTCGCCTCCTTCTGTTGGGCGAGCTTCATCCAAAATTGATTCTCCCCATCTGAGGATGTCTCGGATTGATAATTGTTCTTGATACGCCAGAGACTCTTTGATTCCTGGGTAAGCTGGTGCATCAGGTTGTATACATTATTATTTTCCATATCTCTATACTACCACAATTAATTATTGGTGCGATTTTTTATCTCTTCAGAGATTTGAGTTACAAAATCAGCAATAGTGATACCTTCGAGTTTGAGATCATTTCGACCTTCGACAGTGAGTGTCTGTGCATCGCGCTCCTTGTCTCCGATGACAATCTGATAGGGAACCTTCTCAGTCTTTGCTTTGCGGATACGCTTGCCAAGTCCGTCATTTGCCCACAATTCAACACGTACACCTACCTTTTTCAATGCAATGAGTACTTCTTGTGCATATGCTTCATGCATTTCTCCGACTGGAAGTACTGCGACTTGTAGTGGTGAGAGCCAGACAGGGAATGCGCCAGCGAAGTGCTCGATCATGACACCCATGAAGCGCTCAAGAGACCCACTGATCGCGCGGTGAATAACGACCGGTCGTTCTTTCTCACCTTTCTCATTTGTGAATTCAAGTTCGAAACGCTCAGGAAGATTGAAGTCGCACTGGATGGTTGCAAGTTGCCATTCGCGGCCGATCGCATCTTTGAACATGAAGTCGAGCTTCGGACCATAAAACGCCGCCTCGCCAACACCGATAAAATACGGAAGACCTTGTTCTTCACAGATCGTTTTCAACGCACTTTCTGCAGTGTTCCACACTTCATCAGTACCGAGCCATTTCGATGCATCATCATCACGTAGTGAAAGACGAACTTCATAGTCATTGATCATTCCCATGGTCGTATAAAATTCCTTGATGATCGCGACAATGGTTTTGATCTCGTCTCCGATCTGAGAAATACGACAGAACAAATGTCCATCGTCTTGAGTGATAGAGCGTACACGGGTGAGTCCGCCGAGTTGTCCAGTTTTTTCATCACGATAGACAGTCGCTGGTTCAAAATACCGTACAGGCATATCGCGGTATGAGAATTGATTGTCAGCAAAGATCTGCATGTGGTGTGGGCAGTTCATTGGCTTCATGATGAATGCGTCTTCCTTTCCTTTTACCCGGAACAACTCGTCGCCAAACTTTGCAGCGTGACCTGATGTTTCGTATAGCACTTCCTTTGCAATGTGTGGTGTCCAAACACGTGAGTAGCCCTTGTCAGCATGCAGTTCCCAGAGATAGTCCTCGATTGCTTTGCGTACGATCATGCCATTTGGCTGAAAGAGCGGAAGGCCTGCACCGACGAGATCTGAAATAGTAAAAAGCTTGAGTTCACGGCCGAGTTTTCGATGGTCACGCTTTTTTGCTTCTTCAAGTTGCCATTCATGCTTTGCAAGGTCTTCTTTTGTAGTAAATGCCAAGCCATAGATACGGGTGAGCATCGGGTTCTTCTCATCTCCGCGCCAGTATGCGCCTGCGATGCGATCGAGCTTGAAACTTTCAGGATCAATACTGCTCAAGTCGTCAATGTGTCCGCCGCGGCAGAGGTCAGTGAAGTTGCCCATTGTGTAGAGTGTAATTGTTTCGCCGCGCTCAGCGATTTCGTTGATCAGTTCTGTTTTAAATACGTTGCCACTGTAGTGAGCAAGGGTTTCGTCTTTTGACACTTCTTTATGAATGACACTTTTCCATGTCGGAAGGATAGCTTTCATTTTCGCTTCGATCTTTGGAAGGTCATCACTGCTCAGTGGTGTTGAAAACTTCACGTCGTAGTAAAAACCGTCATCAATCGATGGTCCCAAAGTGAGCTGTGCATCAGGATAGAGCTCCATCACAGCAGCTCCGAGGAGGTGGGCAAGGGAATGGCGCTGGTTGGCGAGTTGGTCAGTGTTTGATGCATGTGTCATGGATAGGACTATAGCAATTTTGCACGTTTTGCGAAAGTAGTGTAGTATAGTGGACATATGGTAGTACGAATGAGACACACCCGCGCGCATACGGCAAATCGCCGCAGTCACCACGCGCTCAAGAGCCCAGCACTTTCAACCGACAAAGCCGGTACTGTTCACTTGCGTCACCGCGCATCTATAGACGGTGTCTACAAAGGCCGCACTGTCATCGGTGACCCTGTAAAGAAAGTCATGAAAAAACAAGGCAAGACTATAGCCAAAAAAGCTCCAGCAAAGAAAAAAGCAGCAACTAAAAAGAAAAAATAACCACTATTATGGCAAACAGGCACCTTTCACGGTCCATCGTTCTTCAATCATTATTCGAATGGGATTTCTCCGGTAAACCGGAGGATTTGAAGGCGATTATTGATCGAGATACTGCTGAGTTTGCACCAGGACACAACGACGGTCCTTTCATGTACACGCTTGCTGAGACAGTACAGCGCAAGCAGTCAGTGATTGATGACATCATCATGAAGGCTGCACCTGAATGGCCACTTGAGAAGATTTCAAACGTTGATCGCAATATCCTTCGTATGGGTCTCGCTGAGCTTCTCTTTGGGGATCGCGAACAAGTACCTCCGAAAGTTGCTATCAATGAATCTATTGAACTCGCAAAAACATTCGGTGGTGAAAATAGTGGCAAGTTTGTTAATGGCGTACTCGGTGCTGTCTATAAGGAAATAGGTGAACCAGGCAAGGACCAAGTCTCAAAACCAAAGACTCCCAAGGTAAAGGCACCGGAAGAGCCAATCGACATCACCAAGCTTCCGATCGAGGCAAAGGGTGGAGGTATTGTTCATGCTCGTCATGATGGAGTGGACTATGTCGCACTCGTACATGACGTATTCGGCTACTGGACATTGCCAAAGGGTGGATCTGAAGGAGAGGAGACAATCGAGCAGACTGCAAAGCGTGAAATGGAAGAAAAGCTCGGTATAACTATCGACACAATCGGTCCAGAGATTGGATCGATCGATTATGTCGCATCTCACCCTGAAAAAGGAAAGATTCGAAAGATGGTTGTCTTCTATGTGGCAGAGGCTGCGTACCAGGAACTCGATCTTCACACCAACGGAGGTCTGGATAAGGCACAATGGTTCCAACTTCACGAGGTGGTTGACTTGACCATTTATGATGATATATTGCCTCTAATCGCAAAGGCGATTGAACACATTACTACTAAATAGGTCTTCGTTTGTAGGCTTTCTCTCTAATCAGAAGAGCATAGAAACGAGCATCTCATCTTTATAATCATGAAAGACTTTACTCCATTTGAGCAAAAGCTCGGTATCAAGTTTATTGATATTGCACTTATCACTCGCGCATTTACGCACCGTTCCTATATCAATGAAAATCCACGAAGCGGCCTCGAACACAACGAGCGTCTTGAGTTTTTGGGCGATGCAGTGATCGAGCTTATTGTTACCGACTATTTGTTTCGCAATTATCCGGCTTCTGCAGAAGGTGAGCTGACTGCGTACCGTTCAGCACTGGTGAACGCCATCATCATGGGTGACGTTGCAGTAGAGCTCGGTATGAACGACTACCT
>JACCDT010459401.1_pt1 | contig 18666 bp, 20 predicted proteins | sample 7446291 | NCBI WGS metagenome assembly JACCDT01 (sample SAMN15323446, study PRJNA562643) | freshwater metagenome | isolation source: river surface water | place: USA:Blue River Watershed | collected 2017-08-17 | reverse complement strand
TACAGGCCAGGTGCCCAGCCGCTGCGGTACACGCGGTCTTTGAGTTGTTCCCACTTGCTCAAGGCTGCGAATTCTTCAGGGGTGTATGGGGCCCACACGAAGTCGAAGTTTTTGAGGTTGGTGTAGCCGTGGTGCACCACGTTGTGGCCAATGTCCCACAGGCTGTAGGCGGTCAATGAGGGCAAGAAAGCAATGCGGCCCAACCACTTGTTGAGGTTGCGGTGCGGTGTGAGGCTTTGGTGGCAAGCGTCGTGGCCAATGATGAACAAACGGCCAATCACGAAACCTGCTGCACAGCCGCTCAAGAGCTTGGCCCACCAAGATTCAAATAAAACAGTGCCAGCCATGAGAGCGCCCCACAGCACGAGGTCGACGACGAGCATCACAATGGCGCGCACGGTGGTGCGTTCAGCCAAAGGAATCAGCCACTCGCGCATGACTTTGCGGTGTGGCATGGGCTCGCCGGGGAGGATAGGTTGGATATGTGTGGTCATAGAGAATGAATCTTAGGTGGTCGGTGCAGATGTGCACTGATTTGCATCAATTACTCCTGCAATTATCGCCGCATCTGCCTAAAAAATGGGTGTTTACCCGTTGGTTAGCCAAGGCTATCGCACATAAAGGAGGTCTAAAGGGTGCGTCTGCAAGGGTTTGTGTGCTGAAAACCAACGCGAATACGGCTTTCAAACATGTAAAAATCAAACAGATAAAACCAATTAGGAGAGACCCACATGGCCCGTCACGCCACCAAGATAGTTGCCACTTTAGGCCCTGCATCCAGCGATCCCGCTTTGCTAGAGGCCATGATTCGTGCTGGCGTGAATGTGGTTCGTCTGAATTTCAGTCACGGCAAAGCCCAAGACCACATCGACCGAGCCCGTTTGGTGCGTGAGGCCGCAGCCCGTGCGGGGCGCGAAGTGGCCATCATGGCCGATTTGCAGGGTCCCAAAATTCGCGTGGGCAAGTTTGTGGATGGCAAGGTCATGCTGGAGAACGGCGCGAAGTTTGTGCTCGATGCGTCACGCACCGAACCTGGCGACTTACAAGGCGTTGGTTTGGACTACAAAGAGCTCCCCCGTGATGTGAAGCCTGGTGACTTGCTGCTGCTCAATGACGGGTTGATTGTGTTGACGGTTGAAGCTGTGCGCGGTGAGCAAGTGCACACCACCGTCAAGATTGGTGGTGAGCTGTCTAACAACAAAGGCATCAACAAACAAGGCGGCGGCCTAACTGCCCCAGCCCTGACTGGCAAAGACATGGAAGACATCAAAACCGCGATGAGTTTCCAAGCCGATTACCTTGCGGTGAGCTTTCCTAAAAACGCCACCGACATGGAAATGGCGCGCCAATTGGCCAATGTGGCTGGCGCGGAATACAAACACAAGCCAGGCCTGATTGCCAAGATTGAACGTGCAGAGGCCATTCCGCTGCTCGAGGAAATATTGCGTGCCAGCGACGGCATCATGGTTGCGCGTGGCGACTTGGCCGTGGAAGTGGGAAATGCAGCTGTGCCCGCGCTGCAAAAGCGCATGATCAAGCTCGCACGCGAACACGACAAGGTGGTCATCACAGCCACCCAAATGATGGAAAGCATGATCACCAACCCCGTGCCTACACGCGCCGAGGTGAGTGATGTGGCCAACGCGGTGATTGATGGCACCGACGCTGTGATGCTCAGCGCCGAAACCGCCGCAGGCAAATACCCGCTGGAAACCGTGGAAGAAATGTCCAAGATTTGCGCAGCCGCCGAAGCCGCCGAAGACGTGGAGTTGGATGCCGATTTCAAAGGCCAAACCTTCACCCGCATTGACCAAACCATTGCCATGGGGGCTTTGTTCACCGCCCACCACCTGGGCGCCAAAGCCATCGTGGCCTTGACCGAGTCGGGCTCGACCGCGCTGTGGATGAGCCGCCACCGCATTCACATTCCTATTTACGCGTTGACCACCAAAGTGGCGTCGCAGCGCCGCATGGCCTTGTTCCGCAACGTGCGCCCCTTGTTGATGGACACCAGTGCCGACCGCGACACAGCCCTGGCGCAAGCCGAAGCGCACCTGAAACTGCGTGAAATCGTGGACACTGGCGATGTGTATGCCATCACCTGCGGCGACCCCATGGGCACGCCTGGTGGCACGAACATGCTTCGTATTTGCGAAGTTCGCTGATACGCCCTAAGCCCCCAGCCTACTCCTATACGCACAGCTGATGGCCGTGATGCCTGTCAGCAGGGCGTGATGCTGCCGCCTTTAAAATCGTCAGCAGTTACATCCGTATTTAATTTTTGAGGATTCCCCCATGGCACTCGTATCGATGCGCGAACTTCTGGACCACGCTGCAGAGCACGGTTACGGCATTCCAGCTTTCAACGTCAACAACTTGGAGCAAGTCCAAGCCGTGATGGCCGCTGCCGATGCGGTGGGCGCGCCCGTGATCTTGCAAGCCAGCGCGGGCGCTCGCAAATACGCAGGTGAGCCTTTCATCAAGCATTTGATCCAAGCCGCCACCGAAGCCTACCCCCACATTCCTTTGGTCATGCACCAAGACCACGGCACATCGCCCAAGGTTTGCCAAGGCGCGATTGACCTCGGTTTCGGCTCCGTCATGATGGACGGCTCGTTGATGGAAGACGGCAAAACACCGTCTAGCTTTGAGTACAACGTGCAAGTCGCCCAACAAGTGGTGGCCATGGCGCACAAAGTGGGCGTGTCAGTCGAAGGCGAATTGGGCTGCTTGGGCAACTTGGAAACTGGCGAAGCTGGCGAAGAAGACGGCATTGGCGCTGAAGGCAAACTTGACCACAGCCAAATGTTGACCGACCCCGAAGAAGCCGCACAGTTTGTGAAAGCCACCCAGCTCGATGCCTTGGCCATCGCCATTGGCACCAGTCACGGCGCGTACAAGTTCACCCGCGAGCCCACGGGCGACATCTTGGCCATCAGCCGCGTCAAAGAAATTCACGCGCGTATCCCCAACACCCACTTGGTCATGCACGGCTCTAGCAGCGTGCCGCAAGACCTGTTGGCCATCATCAACCAATACGGCGGCAAGATGAAGCAGACCTTTGGTGTGCCCGTGTCTGAAATTCAAGAGGCCATCAAGCACGGCGTGCGCAAAGTCAACATCGACACCGACATTCGCTTGGCCATGACCGCAGCAGCGCGCAAGTTCATGTTTGAGAACCCAGAAAAATTTGACGCCCGCGAATGGCTCAAGCCTGCCCGCGAAGCCGCGATGAACATTTGCAAACAACGCTATTTGGAATTCGGTTGCGAAGGCCAAGGCAGCAAGATCAAAGGCGACAGCCTCTCGGTGGTGGCGGCGCGTTACGCCAAGGGCGAGCTCGCTCAGTTGGTGAAGTAATACATGACAGCTCTGCATACCTCCGCCCTCACATCTTTGCCTTTGCTCGCACGCGGCAAAGTGCGCGACAACTACGTCGTGGGCGACGACCGCATCTTGATGGTGGCCTCAGACCGCATCAGCGCGTTTGACGTCATCATGGGTGAAGCCATTCCAGGTAAGGGCGAATTGCTCACCCAAATGGCGTTGTTTTGGTTTGGCAAGCTCGGCCATATTTGCCCCAACCATCTCACTGGCGAAGCCCCCGAGAGCGTGGTAAGTGCGGACGAAGTGGCGCAGGTCAAAGGCCGCTCGATGTTGGTCAAACGCTTGAAACCCATCCCCGTGGAAGCGGTGGTGCGTGGCTATTTGGCGGGCAGCGGCTGGGCCGAATACCAAGAGAACCAAGCCGTGTGCGGCGTACCACTGCCCAAAGGTTTGAAGAACGCCAGCAAGTTGCCAGAGCCCATTTTCACGCCAGCTGCCAAAGCGGCTGTGGGTGACCACGACGAGAACATCACTTACGAACAAGTGGTCGAGATGATTGGCGGCGGCTTGGCCGAGAAAATCAAAACTGTCAGCATCGCCTTGTACGAAACCGCGCGCGACGTGGCAGCGGCCAAAGGCATCATCATTGCAGACACCAAGTTTGAGTTTGGTTTGGATGCCAACAACAACCTCGTGCTGATGGACGAGGTGCTCACGCCCGATTCCTCACGCTACTGGCCAGCCGATAGCTACGCGCAAAGTTTCAAAGACGGTGTGAATCCACCCAGCTACGACAAGCAGTTTTTGCGCGATTGGTTGGAAACCGCCCAAGTCCAGGGCAAGCCTTGGAGCAAGTCACCCCCCGCGCCGCATCTGCCGCAAGAGGTGATTGCGCAAACCGCCGCCAAGTACCAAGAGGCTTGGGAGCGGTTGAAGGACTGATCAGTTCAGCGCCATGCTGAGCTTGCGGCGGTAGCGAGAGATCAACTCCAACACGGGGTCCACTTGCACCGCAGCTTTGCCCGTTAACTCGATGCCGCCAGCGGTTTTGCCGAAGGCGGCATCGTCCGTTTTTGGCTTGGGGGGTGTCATCAACTCCAAGATGGACACATAGGTTTTGCGTGCCACATCGTTGTTCCATGCCTTGTCGCGCATGATGATTTCTAGCAACTCTTCCATCGCGTTCTCAAACAACTGAGCGGCAATCAACACACGGGCTTTGGCTAAGCGCGTGTCGAAGTCGCGTTTGTTTTGGGCGATGGCGGCATCAAACTGCTCCAAGCTCCACTCCGCGCGTGGGTCAGTCGATACAAACACCAAGGCTTGCAACCAGTAGTGGAGCGCATCAAAACGCAGTTGCAGCGGAATTTCGCTCAGCTTGGGTGCCAATGCCGCTTGCGCCTCTTCCAGCTCGCCCACCGAAATAAGCAATTTGACCAAGTTGTAGCGGGTTTCGTCGTCACCCGTGTTCAGGCTCAACGCCTCTTGCAGCTTGGCGATGGCGGCTTGCGCGTCACCTGCTTCCATCAGTTGCTCGGCCTCTTGGGCATCGGCTTGAGCAGCCACTTCGTTGTCAGACGGCAAGTGCTTGTCTAAAAACTCCCGCACTTTGCCTTCGGGCAACGCACCCATAAAGCCGTCTACAGGGCGGCCACCCATCAGCAAAATGCAAGTGGGCAGGCTCTTGACGCCAAAGGCACCCGCCAGCTGTTGCTCGGTGTCGGCGTTGATCTTGACCAGTTTGAAGCGGCCTTGGTAGTCGGCTTCGAGTTTTTCGAGCACAGGGCCGAGCGATTTGCACGGGCCACACCAATCGGCCCAGAAGTCCACCAACACGGGGGTGGTTTGTGAGGCGGCGATCACATCGGCCTCGAAATTTTCCATCGTCACATCAATCATGGGGGTCCCGTCTTAAAATTCGTTTTTGCTCACACACAGCCTTCATCATGACCCAGTGCCAAGTCGGTGTCGTCATGGGTTCCAACTCTGATTGGGACACCATGCAACACGCAGCCCAGATTCTCCAAGAATTTGGCGTCTCTTTTGAAACTCGCGTCGTTTCAGCGCACCGCATGCCCGATGACATGTTTGCCTACGCTGAAGCCGCCCAAGGTCGTGGCTTGCGCGCCATCATCGCAGGTGCGGGCGGTGCGGCCCATTTGCCCGGCATGATTGCCGCCAAAACCATCGTGCCCGTGCTGGGTGTGCCCGTGGCCAGTAAACATTTGCAAGGCGTGGATTCATTGCACAGCATTGTGCAAATGCCCAAAGGCATTCCAGTGGCCACCTTCGCCATTGGCAATGCAGGTGCGGCCAACGCGGCTTTGTTTGCGGTGGCTTTGCTCGCATCGACCGACGCTGCCTTGGCTGAAAAGCTGCAAGCCTTCCGCGTGGCGCAAACCGAAGTGGCGCGCAACATGGCGTTGCCACCTGTATGAGCCAAGCCCTGAAACCTTTGCTACCTGGCTCGACCCTAGGCGTGTTGGGTGGTGGCCAGTTGGGCCGTATGTGGGCGCACACCGCGCAACGCATGGGCTACAACACGGCGGTGCTCGATCCTGATGCACACAGCCCCGCTGGGCTGGTGAGTCACCACCACATTCACACCGACTACTTAGATGCCGCTGGCTTGAAGCAACTCGCCACCGTGTGCCAAGCTGTCACCACCGAGTTTGAGAATGTGCCCGCCGACGCACTGGCGCAACTTGCCGCCACCTTGCCCGTGTCGCCCGCTGCGTCTGCCGTGGCTGTGGCGCAAGACCGTGCGCGTGAGAAAGCCCACTTTGTGGCGTGTGGTGTGCCTGTTGCACCTCATGCCGTGATCGACACCGCAGAGCAACTCGCCGCTGTGAACGACAGCTTGCTGCCTGGCATTTTGAAAACATCCCGCATGGGCTACGACGGCAAAGGCCAGTTGCGCGTGACCACGCGTGACGAGCTCAATGCTGGCTGGGCCAAGCTTGACCAAGTGCCTTGCGTACTCGAAAAAATGTTGCCCTTGGCCAGCGAGTGCTCGGTCATCGTGGCGCGTGGCCGCGATGGCGCGATGGTGAACTTGCCTGTGCAACGTAACTTGCACCGCGACGGCATCTTGGCGGTGACCGAAGTGTTTGCCAGCAACGTGCCTGAGGCGCTGGCCAGCCAAGCCATCACGGCCGCCAAAGCCGTGGCGCAAGAGCTGAACTACGTGGGCGTGTTGTGCGTCGAGTTTTTTGTGTTGTCTGACGGCGCGTTGGTGGTGAATGAAATTGCACCCCGCCCGCACAACAGCGGCCACTACAGTCAAGACGCGTGCGACGTGTCGCAGTTTGAATTGCAAGTCCGCACCATGGCCGATTTGCCTTTGACGCAGCCGCGTTTGCACAGCCCCGCCATCATGCTCAATGTGTTGGGCGATTTGTGGTTCGATAAATTGGGGTCAGAACCTCATTCTTTGATGCCGCAAGTTGAACCCGCATGGCACGAGGTGCTGGCGTTGCCCGGCACGCATCTGCACTTGTATGGCAAGCGCGAAGCGCGCAAAGGCCGCAAGATGGGCCACCTCAACATCACGGCAGCCACGCCCGAAGCTGCGCGTGCGGTGGCTTTGCAAGCCGCTGCTATTTTGGGCATCGCGCCGTTTTAACGACGACGTATTCACCCCATGATTCTTGACGGTCAGTCTCCTCCATCCATCGCGGCGGCTGCGCTATCTTTGCAGCGTGGTGATTTGTTGGGCCTCCCCACGGAGACGGTGTATGGTTTGGCTGCAGATGCAGGCAACGATGTTGCGGTGGCCAAAATTTTTGAAGCCAAGGGCCGCCCTGCGAACCACCCCCTTATCGTGCATGTGGCCAGCGTGCAAGGCCTGCAGCGCTTCGCCAGCCATGTACCTGATTTCGCACAAAAACTGATCGACACCTTCTGGCCTGGCCCTTTGACCCTTATCCTGCCGCGTCGACCTGAGGTGGCCGCCGTGGCCGCAGGTGGACAAAACTCGGTGGGCCTGCGTTGCCCCTCACACCCCGTGGCGCATGCTGTGCTGCAAAGTGCGGAGGCTTTGGGCGTGTTTGGTGTGGCCGCACCCAGTGCCAATTTGTTTGGCCGTGTCAGCCCTACCACCGCAGCGCATGTGGCGGGTGAGTTTGGCGATGGTTTGCTCATCATCGATGGCGGCGCGTGTGATGTGGGCATCGAATCCACCATCGTCGACTGCACCCGTGCCGCACCCGTGTTGCTGCGCCCTGGCGTACTCACGCCTCAGCAGCTCAGTGATGCATGCGGTGTGACGGTTGTCACGCCCGATGTGCCCGATGCCGATGCGCCCCGTGCCTCGGGCACGCTGGAATCGCACTATGCCCCGACCGCCAAAGTGCAGCTGATGCCAGCGATTGAGTTGCAAAAAGCGATAGATGCGCATGCCAAGGGGCAGGCCCATGGCGTCGTCGCCGTTTGGTCCCGCAGCGCAGTGCAAGTGCCAGCAGCTCTTGCTGAGCAGTTCAAGTGCCAGCCCATGCCCGCATCGGCCCAAGATTGCGCGCATCAGCTTTTTGCTCAGTTGAGACGCTTTGATGCGCAAGGTGTCGCCTACATTTGGGTTGAAACCCCGCCCCTCACGCCTGAATGGGCGGGGGTGCGAGACCGCTTGACGCGGGCCGCCACGCCAACTCGTTAAACTAGCACAGTACTCAAAAGAGAGCCAGTGATGAACCCAATTTTTAGCCGAACCCTCAAAGCCCTTTGCGCCGTCGTTGTTGCAGGGGTCCTTGTCGCGTGTGGATCGAGCAGCACCGTGGATCCGTTCAAGCCCACGCGAGTGATTGGTTTGGGCGACGGCTACAACGTCACAACCGCCACAGTTCGCGTGACTGGCAGCACGACAGGGACTGTCGTTGGACAAGTCGCTGCGTACTTTGGGCAAACCAACATCGTGTACCAGGCAAGTGCTGGTGCGAAGGTTGCTAATTTAGCGGCACAAATTGATGCACTCACGGGTTTAAACAGTGGGGACTTGGTCGTGATTGCGGTCGGTACGTTTGATGTCAAAGAAGGCACCAATGCGACGACTGCTGCCGCAGCTTTGGTGACGCAGGTTCAACGGCTTTTGAATGCAGGCGTCACGCACGTTCTGATCATGCCAGTGCTAGAGGTCTCTAGAACGCCTTGGGGCCGCGCCAACAGTTTTGACCCCACGGCAACACCAACGGCATCGTTGACCAACACGTTCAACACGGCGGTCAACCTAGCGATCAGCAATACATTCGGTGGTAGCACGCCAAACCGCGTCATTTACGCTGGCTCCTCTAATGTGGCGCCTACGTTTTTGACGGCCACATCCAGCGCAACCTACAGCCCATTCACAGACACAGGCTACAGCAGCACCGTGGCGGCAGGAACGACGCCTGCTTGTGGTGACGCTACTCTCTTTACAGGTTGTGATGAGAGCGTCCCGACAGCAGCGAGTCGTCCCTATACCACCATGCTGTTTGCCGATGGCATTCACCTCACCCCAGCCGGCAACAGCTGGGTGGCGCAATTTTTGTATGCCTCTACAGCCTACGGCTGGCGTTAATCTGCGATGGGTGTCTTGCGCCCAAAGCGCAAGCGCATCGCCAAAATACTGGCTGCCAATGCCAGTGTGATGATGTTGGCAATCACCACGGGCCAGGCTTCGATCAGCAAGCCATAGGCCAACCACAGCGCAATGCCGAGGGTGAAGGCGCTGTACATCCCTAAAGAAATACCGCTCACGTCGCGGGTCTTAAAGGTCAGCCACGCTTGTGGCACAAAGCTCGCGGTGGTCAGGCTAGCTGCGGCATAGCCGATCCATTCGGTGTAGTTCATGGGTTTTCTGAAATTAAGGCTGCTTACCTGCCCAGTCAATCATGGCGTCCAGTGCAGGGCGCGCGGCATTGGCATTGGCGTGGTGCAGGATGGCGACCACCACCAAACGTTTGCCGCTGGCTGTGTCTACAAACCCAGCCACGCCTGCCACATCGCGCAAGCTGCCAGTTTTTAAGTGCGCGCTGGCTTGTGCTTTGCTGCGCTTCATCGTGCCGTCTAGGCCCGTCACGGGCAACGAACTCATCAGCTCAGACATATGGGGCGAGGCCCACGCCACTTGTAGCAAACGCGCCAAGGCTTGTGCGCTGATGCGCTCTTCGCGGCTCAGGCCAGAGCCATTGTCAAACGTGGGCACGTCGCCGCCCACGCGCTCGCGCCACCAGCGCTGCATCATGTCGCGTGATGCATCAAAGCTGCCCACGCCGCGTTGCTGTTGGCTGAGTGTGAGGAACACATGCTGTGCCATCACGTTGTTGCTGTACTTGTTGATGTCGCGGATGGTCTCGGCCAAGGTGGCCGATTCCACGCTGAAGGTGGGCTGCAAGGTGGCGGGTACGCTGCCCTCGCGCACTTGGCCGCTGAGCTGACCACCGATTTGCTGCCACATGCCTGCGATGGCACGCTGTGCAAATTGCTGAGGTGCGGCATAGGCGATGGGCCACATCTTCTCGCCGCACACGGTGGGGAAGTTGCCTGCAAAGCGGATGCGTGTGGGGTCACTCCAGTCGGCACGTAGGGCGCTGCGGTAGTCGCTACAGTCGCCACCGCTCAACGGCACGGTGGCGGGGAATTGCACGCCAGCCAAGGGCGGTTCGATCTGCACACGCGCCACATTGGCGGCACGGTCGGGCACCAACTGAATGAGCAGCGATTTGAAGTTGAGCAGCAGCGCATCGGGCGCAGCGTTGTAAGGGCGCAAGGGTTCGCCGTCAAAGCTGGCGGCGTCACGCGCAGGCACATCAAATGCGCTGCGGTCGAGCACGATGTCGCCTTGAATTTTTTGAATGCCCAAGCCTTGAATGCGGCGCATCAGCAGCCACAAGCGCTCCACCACCAAACGTGGGTCGCCGCTGCCCTTGATGTAGACGTTACCGTGCAACACACCCTCGCGCACAGTGCCGTCTACATACACAGGCGTGCGCCACACAAAAGCGGGGCCAAGGGTGTCGAGCGCGGCGGTGGTGGTGGCCAGCTTCATCAGCGAGGCGGGGTTGACGCGCTCTTGGGCTTGGTGGCTCAGGCGGGGTGTGCTGCCCGTGTGTGTGTCGATCACCATCACATGGAAGTTGTCGCTTGGCACTTTGGCGCGTTGTAGCGCGGTTTGTACTTCGGCGGGGAGTTGGCCAATATCACCTGCTGTATGTTTGGGCGGGTCACCGCGTACGGCTTTGGAATGCGGGGCTGCATGCGCATGCAGCATGGCTGCGCACATCACGGCTGTTGTGACGGCATACGCGAAAGACAAGCGTACAAAGGGCCTTCGAGCGACGCTGGTGTGAGGGGCGTGCGGGTCCAAAGAGGGCATGTGCGTGCAGTTCATGGGCAAATTATCACGGCTGGGATAATCACCCCATGCACACCCACCAGTGGCTGGCTTTAGAGACCAGCACCGACACCCTTTCTCTTGCAGTTGCACGCGGCACGCAGTCGTGGACGCGCACCAGCGCAGGCGGTCCGCTCACGTCCACGCACATGATTCCGCAAACCTTGGCGCTGTTGAAAGAGGCAGGCTTGGCCTTGACCGATTTGCAAGCCGTGGTCTTTGGCCGTGGGCCAGGCGCGTTCACGGGTTTGCGCACAGCGTGCTCGGTGGCGCAGGGTTTGGCTTTTGGCGCGGACTTGCCCGTGTTGCCGATTGACACCTTGCTGGCCGTGGCTGAAGAGGCGCGTGCGGTCAATGCATCCACAGGCGCGGCACCCGTGACACGCGTCTTGGCTGTGATGGATGCGCGTATGGAGCAGGTGTATGTGGCGGCTTATGAGTTCACGCCAAACGTCACTGACACGGCAGGCGAAGCAAACCAGATGCACGGCACCTGGCGCTGCGTACAAGAGCCCGAGCTGCACAGCCCCGAGTCTTTGCGTTGGCCTGCTGATTGGACAAATGAGGCAGCGCAAACGGCAAGCTCTGCTTTTATCGCCGCAGGTAACGCATGGCCCGTGTATGCAGGCCGTTGGCCCGCTGCCCTGACAGCGCCGCAAGTCACGGCTTTGCCAACTGCCGCAGCATTGCTGCGCTTGGCCCCCGCCGCATGGGCCGCAGGTGAAGCGGTGCCCCCCGAAGAAGCGCTGCCGCTTTACATCCGCGACAAAGTGGCGCAAACCACGGATGAGCGCATGCAAATCAAAGCGCAGCAAGCAGCAGACCAATGAATGCTGTGTTGAAACCCGAAGTACGCCTAGAGCCGCTGACCGAAGCGCTGCTTGACGACGTGCTGCGCATCGAAAAACGCGCTTATGCCCATCCGTGGACACGCGGCAACTTTGCGGACTCGCTCAAGTCAGGCTACCAGCTGCTGGCGCTGATGGGTGGTGACACCTTGATTGGCTACTTTGTGGCCATGGAGGGCGTGGACGAAGTGCATTTGCTCAACATCACCGTGGCACCCGAGTTTCAGGGGCAAGGCTATGGTGTGCTCATGCTTGATGCTTTGTCGGTGTGGGCGCGCAGCCGTCAAGCGCAGTGGCTGTGGCTGGAGGTGCGCGTGGGCAACGCCCGCGCCATGCGCGTGTACGAGCGTTATGGTTATGCCACAGTGGGCGAACGCAAAAACTATTACCCCGCCGACCATGGCCAACGCGAGCATGCGGTGGTCATGTCGCTCAAGCTGTAAGCTATCGCACCATGACAGACACCTTGCACCTCGACAAACGCCAACGCGCCATGCTGGCCGAGATGGGTGTGCGCGTGTGGTCGCCCATGTCAGAGGCCGCGGTCATGGGGGCGCCTGCTGTGGAAGCTTTGGCGGTGGATACCTCCGCTTCAGCACCTGCCGACGTGGTGATGCAAGCCCATGCCGAAGAAGCACACAGCTTTGCCGCTGCCAGCGAGTTGGCCACACAAACTATTGCCAACGCAGCCAGCTATGAAACAGCAGCGCGACACATGTCAGCGCCAGTGGCCAAGGCCCAACCCGAAAGTGCACCAGCACCTATCATCATTCAACGCCCCGAAGGCATTGACCAAATGGATTGGTCAGCCTTGCACAGCACCGTGTCGGGCTGCCAAGCGTGCACTTTGTGCGGCTCGCGCCAAAACACCGTGTTTGGTGTGGGTGCGTCCACACCCGAAGGCGAAACGCCGCAAGTCGATTGGCTGATCGTCGGCGAAACACCAGGCGAAGAAGAGGATCGCCAAGGCGAACCGTTTGTGGGCCAAGCGGGCAAGCTGCTCGACAACATGCTGGGCGCTATGAAGCTCTCACGCACTGGTGCGCGCACCGCAGAGGGGGGGGGCGTGTACATCGCCAACGTGCTCAAGTGCCGCACACCGGGCAACCGCAACCCCAAGCCCGAAGAAGTGGCGCAGTGTTTGCCCTACCTCGAACGCCAAGTGGCCTTGCTCAAACCCAAAATGATTTTGGCCATGGGCCGCTTTGCGGTGCAGGCTTTGTTACGCGACAGCGTGCCCGAGTTAGAAGGCACGCCTTACGGCAAACTGCGTGGGCGCGTGTACCAGTACCAAGGCGTGCCCGTGGTGGTGACTTACCACCCCAATTACGTGTTGCGCAATTTGCCTGAGAAGGCCAAGGTCTGGGCGGACCTTTGCTTGGCCATGGCACACCTCAAGGGTTCTGAGTAGTCCTTGCAGGCCAAAGCACCGATGCAATGGCCAGCACCATCAGCACCACGGCGGTCCAGTCTTGCCAGTGCAGCACCTCGCCTAGCCACCACGCGCCGCTGAACACCCCGAGTACTGGAATGAACATCACGCTCAAGGTGGACGCCACAGGCGGCAGCCCGCGTGCCAGTGTCAGCCACGCGGCCTGCGCAAACGCAAACACGCCCAACGCGTTGTAAAGAATCGCCCACTGCGTGCTCTCGGCGGGCATTTGCCAGCGGTCTTGCTCAAACACGCAGGCCAACACTGTCAACAACACCGTGGTCATGCACGTCATCCAAAACGCAATGGTCAGCGTGGGCACGGGCATGGGCGTGTGGCGCAGGCGCTGCGTGCCATAGGCCCATGTGGACGCGGCCACCAACACCATCAGCACACCCACGGGTTGGCCCGACAAGTGGCTGAGTTCGTTCCACAAAAGCAGCAACACCCCCACCCCCGCAGCGACCACGCCCAGCCATTGGCGCGCACGCAGCGGGGCGTTGAACCAGACCACGCCCCAAATGGCCGAGAAGATGGGCATGGTGTAGCCCAAGATGGCGGCGCGCCCGCTCGACAACATGGGCAGCGCCAAGATCACCAGCACATGCCACACAAACATATTGAACACAGCCAGCGTGAACAGCTCGCGCCAATGGCTGCGTGGAATACGAAACGGAATTTTCATCAGCATCAGCGCGAGGCCCAGCACTGGCAAGCCAACCAACATGGACAAGCTGCGAAACGTCAACGGCGGAAAACCCGTCACGCCAAACTTCATGATGGGCCAGTTGATGCCCCACACCAGTGTGAGCGTGATGAGCGTCCAAAGTTGACGACGTGTGAGGTTGGGTAAGGCTGACATGGGGTGCATGGTAAGCCTTCTAAAATCAGCGCATGACCTTCCTTGACATGCTCAGCGCCGCAGAGCGCCAAAATAACTCCATGCTCTGCGTGGGCCTTGACCCAGAACCGACCAAGTTCCCTGACCGCATCAAGGGCGACTCGAACAAGATTTACGATTTTTGCGCGGCCATCGTCGACGCCACGGCCGATGTGGTGAACAGCTTCAAACCTCAAATCGCTTACTTTGCGGCGCACCGTGCCGAAGGGCAGTTGGAGCGCTTGATGGAGCACATGCGCCGTGTTGCGCCCCATGTGCCCATCATCTTGGATGCCAAGCGCGGCGATATTGGCAGCACTGCTGAGCAATACGCCATCGAAGCGTTTGAGCGTTACGGCGCAGACGCCGTGACCCTCTCGCCCTTCATGGGCTGGGACTCGGTGGCCCCGTATTTGAAGTACCACGGCAAAGGTGCGTTTTTGTTGTGCCGCACCTCCAACCCTGGCGGTGATGATTTGCAAAATCAGCGCCTCGCGTCTGTCGAGGGTCAGCCCTTGATGTACGAACACATCGCTAAACTCGCCCAAGGCCCTTGGAACCTTAACGGCCAATTGGGCTTGGTGGTAGGCGCGACTTATCCCAAAGAGATCGAGCGTGTGCGTGAACTCGCACCCACTGTGCCTTTGCTTATTCCAGGCGTGGGCGCACAAGGCGGCGATGCGGTGGCCACCGTGAAAGCTGGCTTGCGGGTGAGCGGCGACACGACCACTGGCCCCATCATCGTCAACTCATCGCGTGCGATTTTGTATGCGTCCAAGGGTGACGACTTTGCAGACGCTGCACGTCGTGTGGCCTTGCAAACGCGTGAAACTTTGCAGGCTGCACGCGCTTAAGCAAAGGCTTGATGCGCACTCAAACTGTGCTCGGGTGTTCGGCAATGTATTGACGCAGCGCAGCGTCAATGCGCGTTTGCCAGCCATCGCCGCTGGCCTTGAAATGGTCAATCACTTCTGACGACAGGCGAATCCCTACGCGTACTTTTGTTACTTCGGCTTTGGGGCGACCCCGAGGTGTAAGCAGTGCCTTTGCACGCGCTTTGCTGAAGATTTCGGGCAACACCTCATGCGCAGGGCGAGCTTGCGCGAAGTCCTCTGCCGTCCATGCTGGGTTGTCAGTGTCGGGTGTGTGCGGTTGAATTTTGCGTTTGCTCATAGTGTTTGACCTCTCGTGCATTGGCTTTGCGCAGACTGATGACATGGACTTTGTCACTTCGCGGCGTAAACACCATGGCATGCAGTCGTCCATCGATGTGTCCGAGCAGTAGAAAGCGACGTTCTCCGTAGTCCTTGCGTAAGTCCTCTTTGATCAATGCTGTGGTCCATTCCAGCTGGAGCGCGAGCGAGAAAGGTAATCCGCGCTCGGCTTCATTGCGTAGACTTTTCTCAGGATCAAAGCTGATATCTGGATGCATTTATTGTGGCCACAATAAAATAAATTGTCAAATAGTCAAATGCCCATCCGTTTGGGTGGGCTGGTGCACATCATCTGCGCGGGCCTTGGATAAATGCGTGGATAAAAATTACAAACTTTGAGGCTTGGGCTTAAGCGCCCACAAGGCCATGCCGCGCTGTGCCTTGCTCGCGTCGGATGGCGTGAGCGCAATCGCACCGCTAGGCGTTTGGCGCAGCGCATCTGCCAGCGCATGCAGCGCAGCTTCTGGCCCACTCAGCAGTTCAAGCTCCAACTCCAAAATGCCTTCGCTCAACGCTGTGCTCGGCACGGTGATGTGGCCTTGGTCCAGCGCCACTTCAATGCTGGCGCTGTTGTGCGTCAATACCCAGCTGTGACGTTCAAAGTCGGTGCGAAACAAGGGTTTGAGTTCAGCACGTAAGGCCATCAACGATGCGGCCAATTCGGCGTCATCTACCAGCGCTGCAAAGTCCAACGCACCTGGCGTGGTGGGTGCTTCCCACTCTTGGCGGCGTGACAAACCATTCTCGCTCTTGCCAGCGGTCTTCACCGTGAGTAACCATTGATCTCCTGCCAAACGCTCGCGCACAGCCATGCGGCGCTGCTTCAAGTCGAGTGCGGGCGTGTCAAAGTAGGTGTTGAGCAGGCGCTGTACTTTGGCAGGTGCGGCCAGCAGCGGGTGCGCCAACAGCGTGGGCACGTCTTGTTGACGCAGTCCGAGTTTGAGTTCGGTTTCCATGGCTCAAGCTGCCGATGCAGCGAAGCGTTCACGCAGATAAGCCACGATGGCGTTGGAGTCTTGCAGCCAACGAACTTGACCGTTCGCCTCTGTGATCTTCAAGCAAGGCACTTTGGTGGCGCCGCTGCCATGTTGCAGTTCGTCGCGGTTGGCCGTGTTGTGTTGCGCATCGCGCTTTTCAATGGGTAGCGACAAGCGGCGCATTTCTTGGCGCACCTTGATGCAAAACGGGCAAGTGTTGAACTGGTACAGCGCCAAGCTTTGGCATTGCAGGTCAATCGCCGCTTGAGCCGCTGCATCGCGTTGCACGCCTTTGGGCTGAGTGACGCGCTCTTTGAGCAACATGACGGGGCCCAGCAACAAGCGCAGGGTTTTAAAGAAGGCACGGATGACAGTTTTCATGGGGGTGAATGGTAAGGCTTGATGACGCGCCACCCTAGAGGTCGTGGACAATGGCATTTTTCATTCAGAGCCTAGCCATGCAAATCATCCAAGACACGGCCGTCACCCTCAAGTACCAAGTCACTACACCCACAGGCAAGCCTTTGGACTCGGGGCATTTGTCGTATTTGCATGGTGGCTATGAAAACATTTTTCCAAAGGTCGAAGCCGCACTCGATGGCCAAGCCGTGGGCTTTGCCGTCAAGCTGGATTTGAGCGCCGAAGATGCTTTTGGCGAGCGCGATGAATCGTTGGTGCGCGTCATCCCTAAAGCCGAATTTCCACCGGGCGTCAAAGTGGGCGGACAGTTGCAAGGCGCAGGCGACGATGGCCAGCCACGCGTGTTCAACGTGGTGAAGATCAAAGGCCCCGAAGTACACCTAGACGGCAATCACGAGTTAGCAGGCCAAGCCCTGCGTTTCAGCTGTACCGTGACGGATGTGCGCGCCGCCACGGCTGAAGAAATTGCCCACCGCCATGTGCATGGCACACATGGGCATCAGCATTGAAGTCAGCTCGGTAGTAAGCGCTTCAAGTACTTGCCTGTAAAGCTCGTAGGGTTAGCTGCCAAGTCTTCTGGCGTACCCACACCCACCACCGTGCCACCCCCGCTGCCGCCCTCAGGGCCCATGTCAATCAGCCAGTCGGCGGTTTTGATGACGTCGAGGTTGTGTTCGATGATGACGATGGTGTTGCCTGCATCGCGCAGGTGTTGCAGCACTTTCAGCAGCAGCGCGATGTCGGCAAAGTGCAGGCCCGTGGTGGGCTCGTCCAAGATGTAAAGCGTGCGGCCTGTGTCGCGTTTGCTCAGCTCTAAGGCCAGCTTCACGCGCTGCGCTTCACCGCCAGATAGTGTGGTGGCGGCTTGGCCGAGTTGCAGGTACGACAGGCCCACGTCCATCAAGGTTTGCAGCTTGCGGGCAATGTTGGGCACGGCGTTGAAGAACTGCAAAGCGGCTTCCACCGTCAAGTCCAAGATCTGCGCGATGTTTTTGCCCTTGTACATCACCTCTAGCGTTTCGCGGTTGTAGCGCAAACCGTGGCACACATCGCAGGGCACGTACACGTCGGGCAAGAAGTGCATTTCCACTTTCACCATGCCGTCGCCTTGGCAAGCTTCGCAGCGGCCACCGCCTGAGCCTGCGGCCACGTTGAAGCTAAAGCGTCCAGGGCCATAGCCGCGCTCGCGTGCCATGGGCACTTCGGCCATCAGCTCGCGAATGGGGGTGAAGAGGCCCGTGTACGTGGCGGGGTTGCTGCGCGGCGTGCGGCCAATGGGCGACTGGTCAACGTTTATTACCTTGTCGAAATAGTCGAGGCCAGTGATGTCGTCGTGCGCTGCGGGCTCGTCGTGTGCGCGGTGGATGGTGTGCGCCGCTGCGGTGTACAGCGTGTCGTTCACCAGCGTCGATTTGCCCGAGCCCGACACACCCGTGACGCAGGTGAGCAAGCCCACAGGAAAATCAGCGGTGACGTTTTTCAGATTGTTGCCACGCGCACCACGGATACGAATTACTTGGTGCTCTGACGCATCTTTGTGCAACTTGCGTTGGAACTTCAGCTCTTCGGCTTCAACTGGCAAGAAGGCGTTGCGTTTGGCAGGCACATCGATGCGCAACGCTTGCGCCAAATAGCGGCCCGTCAGTGAGTGGGGGTTGGCTTCAATCTCGGCGGGTGTGCCACGCGCCATCACTTGGCCGCCGTGCACGCCTGCGCCAGGGCCCATGTCTACGCAGAAGTCGGCGGCACGAATCATGTCTTCGTCGTGCTCCACCACCAGCACGCTGTTGCCAATGTCACGCAGGTGTTTGAGGGTGTCAATGAGGCGGTCGTTGTCGCGCTGGTGCAGGCCAATGCTGGGCTCGTCCAATACATACATCACGCCCGTCAGGCCCGAGCCAATTTGGCTGGCCAAACGAATGCGCTGCGCTTCGCCGCCCGAAAGGGTATCGGCGCTGCGGTCGAGGCTGAGGTAGTTCAAGCCCACGTCGTTCAAGAACTTCAAGCGTGAGGCAATTTCGCGCACCACTTTGTCTGCAATCTCAGCTTTTGCGCCGTGCAGCTGGAGCGTGTTGAAGTAGCCAAAGCATTCGCCCAGCGTCGTGTGGCTGATGTCGAAAATGCCGCGCATTTGCTCGCCTTCGCCAATGCGCACATTGCGTGCTTCGCGGCGCAAGCGTGTGCCGCCGCACGCGACACAGG
>JACCDT010417526.1_pt1 | contig 18678 bp, 22 predicted proteins | sample 7446291 | NCBI WGS metagenome assembly JACCDT01 (sample SAMN15323446, study PRJNA562643) | freshwater metagenome | isolation source: river surface water | place: USA:Blue River Watershed | collected 2017-08-17 | reverse complement strand
GTACGGCGAGCGCGTCGGCGCACTGTCGATCGTCGGCGCCAATGCCGAGGAAGCTTCGCGGCTGCTCTCACAGCTCAAGCGCGTGATCCGCACCAACTACTCGAACCCGCCGATCCACGGCGGCCAGGTCGTTGCCACGGCCCTCGCGACGCCGGAACTGCGCAAGCTGTGGGAAGAAGAACTGGCCGGCATGCGCGTGCGCATCAAGGAGATGCCCCAGGCGATGGTCGACAAGCTGAAGGCCAAGACCCCGGTTCATGACTTCGATTTCGTCGTCAAGCAGCGCGGCATGTTCTCGTACTCGGGCCTGACCAAGGAACAGGTCGCACGCCTGAAGGATGAGTTCTCGATCTACGCTGTGGACACTGGCCGCATCTGCGTCGCCGCACTGAACTCGCGCAACATCGACCGCGTGGTCGCTGCGATCGCGAAGGTGCTGTAAGTACTGCAGCAAGGGTTGTCGGATTTCTTTCGATAAATTTATTTGACAACCCCGGCAAGTTTAGTCATAATCTTGCCTCTGTTCCCTGATAGCTCAGTCGGTAGAGCGACGGACTGTTAATCCGCAGGTCCCTGGTTCGAGTCCAGGTCGGGGAGCCACCCCTCTTCTTAGCACCGCAATCCGGCGGAAAGCGCCGATGGTAAAAACCATCGGCTCCTTCTGAGGTGTTTTGAGGAGTCCGCAATGACTGCATCCCGCAGTTTCCAAGACCTCGCTGAGGTCGTACTCGCTGGCTATTCTGGCCGCGACAACACTTTCCGCAATCGACTGCAATTCTGGATCACCCATTTTGGCGATCGCAACGTTGCAGAACTGACTACCGAAGATATCGAAGATGGTATCGACGCCCTCGTCGTTCGTGGCAAATTCCGTGTGCGCACCACACGCGATGCCATCAACCCCAGAAAAGCCGTATCGACACTGGAAGCTACAGGTCAGCCGCTATCGCCCGCCACTGTTAATCGCTACGTCGCCTGCTTAGGTACGCTTTTTCGGGAGCTTCGCCGCATGCGCTTGCTGCCGCGTGGCTTCGCCAACCCAATGCGCGGCGTTCAACGACAAGCTGAGGGCCCGGGCCGCACCCTCAGTGTCAGCGTCGAGGACGTCAAACGGCTTGTAGCAGCCTGTCGCGTTAGTCGCAACAGAAAGCTGCCTGCCATGGTCGCCTTCGCTTGCACAACCGGATGGCGGCTTGGGACGATGCAGTCCATGCGCTGGACCGATCTGGATCTCGAAGAGGGGATTGCGGACGCGCCCAGAACTAAAAACGGCACCCCGCATCGCACAGTCCTATTGCCTTGGGTCGTCAGCGAGGTGAAACGAATTCGACCAGCTCTATCGCAGCCGGGCGACTTGGTTTTTGGGAAGAAAGATTTCCGAAAAGCCTGGATCACCGCCCTGCACCGAGCCGACTTACCCCATGAGTGGACCTTTCACCATTGCCGTCATATTGCCGCTTCCATCCTTGCTCAGAGTGGTGCGAGCGTAGTTACCATCATGCAGTGCCTGAACCATAAGACCCCGCTCATGGCCATGCGATACAGTCATCTCAATGTGGATTCACTGCGAAGCAGTGTCGATAAGGCTTGGTCAACAAGTAGCTAATTGCAAAGTCGTTGCTAGTGGATCTTTCAGGCACGCGCCTGACTCGCTACGCAACCTGTTTTCCTGAGCATTTTCCGAGAATGTGGTTAAGGTGAGCCCCAGCCAGCCTTGTGCTCTGGGGCTCAATTCAAATCAGGCCAGGTAAAATTCAAGCCGGCTACGAAGTGATTTTTCGATCAGCTTCGATATTGAAAAATAAAAATTAAAACAATAACTTACGTTCACTCCTCAACTCTCCTGAATTCTCCCGAATTTCAGCATTTATAAAATTCGACCATACCGCCGGATTGCGGTGTTTCGAAGGGGTGTGTGAATGCAGAAAATCAATATCAGCCATCTTAGGCGAAAGCGTGACTACTACCTGGAAGATGGTCCTGATTGGATCCGGATGATTTGGAGCAAGCCAGAATCCTTTAACTGGTTCCTGAAAAATAATCGCAGCACCCTCATTGAGCAAGGGGCAATCGTCCGCTTAGGCAGAGATTACTTTATCGATGCCTTCAAATTTCCTGAAATTGCCGAGTCAACTCTGAGCATCCGAGAAAAAGTCGAGGGCGATTAAATATGAGCACATGGGAAATTCTTTTTACCGGATCCGAATCCAATGCAATAGGGTCGGAAACTCAAAGTAAATCGAACCACCTTACCGACGATGGCAAATATATTTGGAAATGAAAGCGAAAAAACCCGCCGAAAGAAATGCCTCATTCAGCGGACCAGGTCCAGTCCAAAAACTTCAATTTCTCGCAGCAGTTGCGGAAATGACTGACCAGACCCGCGCGGATCTGGCAATTCTCATTACGATCGCTGACATGATCAACTCATCAAACGGAGTGGCATGGCCGAGCTACTCTACTCTAGCCAGACGGAGCGGCTGCTCAGCTCGCCATGCAAAGCTCACTATCCAGCGTCTAATTACCAATAGGCTGATTGTGCTGGTGACGAAAGGAAACAGAATCCGGAGCAATCGCTATGCATTGAACTTGCAAATTTTGAACCAAGAAACAAACAAAAATCCCGCAGACGCAATATCAAATGCTGGTGTTATGGGTAGCACTATGGTGGTGTCACCCAACAGCATAGGTGGTGATACAGACGAGCTAGAGGTGGTGAGCTACGTATCACCCGAATCCATTCATCAATCCGAGCATCAAGCGAGGGAGAAGATGAATGGATCCTCGGAAGGTGAGGCTTTGCCGTCGGGGGCTGAAAGCCCCTCCGGCCGGCCTCAACCGGGAAGAGATATTTACCCAGAATTCTGGGCAGCGTTTCAATTTCGAGCAGCAGTCGCAGAAGCCGAGCAAATTCTCAGTGAACTCATCAAGCAGGGCGTCGAATATTCGGAAGTAATCGCTGGGGCCAACCGCTACGCAGAATATTGCAAAGCGACATCCTGCTACCGTCGATCATCTGCGTCCGCGTGGCTGAAACAAGAGCGCTGGCGTGACAGCTGGGAACTTCCAAAATCTAAAAAAATCTCAGAGAAAAAGAACAGTACAAAATCGGAAAAAAGCGATCTTCAATCAAAAAAAATACCTATCAACCCCAACACGGGCAAACCCTTTAAAACAAGGGTCAATCCAAAATTCCAAGAGTGGCAAATTAAGAAAAAGATTTTATGGAGCGAAGTCCAAAAATTAGAAAATTCTCAACATGAGCATGTTGGAAATAAGCTTCGGCCAAATTGCAAACAGTGCTTTGATTTCTACTTTGGCGGCAAGGGAAATCCATGCCAAATAATGAAAAAACTTATCGATCAAGTTGAAATTGCAGAAAAAAATTGGGATGAGCATAAAAAAATTCGCCCACCAGAGTCTATCCGCTTAAAACCCAATCAGTAAATAGAAATCCTATTTCACTAAATTGCAGGAATTTACAGAAATGACTGAATTCATATCGCAGAAAAACAGAGAACAACTGACTGCTGCCAAAGTCAATATCCCTAACGAACGCCCGCTTCCACCGAATGCTGGCAAAGGTCGAAAACCCGGTGTCCCTAACCGGTTAAATGCCGATCTGAAGCACATGATTCTCTCGGCACTCGCATCAGTAGGCGGCGAAGCATATTTGATTGAGCAGGCTAAAAAAAACCCGGCTGTTTTCTTGGCATTACTATCAAAGCTAATCCCGAGAGATGTAAAAGCTTCAGTGTCAGCTGATGTAGAAATCAGCCTTGCCGAAAGAATTAAAAATGCAAGGGAGCGAGTTGTTTAGCCAATTTTTTAATAGGACATCCGAGCCACACTTTGCCTGTGGTCTGATCGTCTGGCATCACGCCCTATCGGGACAGCCACTTAAGCGTTTAATCCCCCAGCGTTCCGTCGCCAACATCTGTAGTGACCTGGTATGTAAATTCCCAATCGCGATAAGTAACCGGCTGCGTCTGACTCACGGCATCGCCCGCTTCCGGCAAAGTCGACAATTTCCCCAGTGGCTTGCGTTCAGATCGGCTACGAACACCGATGATGCCGCCTTCCTCAGTAACGATCATGTCCCATTCACCGGAAGGGGTCATCGGATCCTTCCAAGGTTTTCGCAAATGCCGCCGCACTCCAGGAAACCGCGGATCCCTGAGTAGTTCCGACACAGAACGTGGGTAGGTGTTGATGCCGCCGCTTCCCGATTCGTAATAGCTCCTGATAGCGTCGACATACTGCTGCCCAGCGAAGATCAGCTCCTTCTCCTGTTCGCGCCGCTGCTGGGTGTCAGTCACTAGCTTCGCCCCGCTCAAGGCCATGCCGAGCACCATCACAAGCAGCAGTACTCCGAAGTAAGTGTAGCCTTGCTGACTGTGCGCCATCACAGGTCCCGGTACGGGACGCCGTCCCCGCTATTCCCATCAGCGCCACTGATAATGTCTGCCAGCCCCTGCTCGGTGCCATCGCTCAATGGCAAGCCGATCCAGGTATCACTACGATCCGTAACCGGATCAACAGGAATCGCGCGCAGGTATTTTTTCTCGACCAGTTCATCCAAGCTTTCTGGATAGCGGTTCAGGTCGGTATGAAAATTAGATATCGCCTCGCGCATCACTGCAAGATTTTGTTTCAGGGCAGTCTCTTTCGAGCGCTCAAGAGTGCCAACATAGCGTGGCGTAGCGATGGCCAGCAACAGACCGATGATAGCCATCACGACGAGCAATTCAACCAGCGTAAACCCCTTCTTATACATTCTGCTTCCAGTTTCTCGCGAAAGATCACGCATCACCACTCCCTGTAACGCACACCGTTCAGGCCAGTGCCGGGTGACAGCGAATACACGTCGTATACGTCCGCGCCACGGGTCGGACGGTCATATTCGCTCTGATAGCTTCTCACTCCCCAGGTGTCTTTTGCAGGCACTGCGCCGTCAGGGAAAAACGGGTCGCGCGGCAACCGTCGCAGGAAATAGATCTTCGCCTTTTTCGACACATCCTTCGAGTCGATTGCTCCCTCGTAAAGCACTTCGAGGCTGGGCGGGTAGCCGGACAGACCAGCCTTGACCACGATCCGACCTTCGTCGGCGGCCTTCTTGTAATTGTCAATCGCGACGCGTATCTCTCGAAGCGAGCGTCGCAATTCTGCCTCGCGCTGTCGGCGAGAAAACATATCGACCGTCGGAACTGCCAGCCCGGCCAGTAGCCCGAGAATGGCCAATGTAACGAGCAGCTCAATCAGCGAGTATCCTGCGGACCTGTTCATGCCAAGGTTAATCCTGCCTGACCGAGGGATTCAGAGGAGCGGGCTCGACCACTGGCGACGGCAAGCTATCGACCGGCGTCCCGCCGCGACGGCTGCGTCCGGGTGGCTGCAGCGTCACACCCGTTGCAAGGCTTGCAGGTACTGCGCGACCTGCCGTGCCGCCGGAAAATTCAGCGTCCGCTGCGTCTGGCCTCAGTACATTGCGGATCACATGGGGAGTAATCAGCAGAATGATTTCAGTCTTGGTACGGCTGGTGTTCTGCCCGGAGAACAGCCTCCCAACCAGCGGCAGCTCGACCAGACCAGGGACTTTGTTCGCGGCCTTCCTGTCTTCGTCATTGATCAGGCCAGCCAGCACCTGCGTCTCGTTATCAGCGCTCATCATGATGGTCGACGTGTTGCGCGTGCTGAGGGTTGGAAAGTCAGCACCAGCTGCCTGTGACGAGCTGCTGACTTCAAGGTTGAGCTTGATGATTACCTCACTATTCAGCTTGACGCGCGGCTCGACTTCGAGCTTCAGTCCAACGTCCAGATAGCTGGCCGAATTTCCAACGACGTTGCCGGTTGATGAAATGGTGGAGGACTTGATCGGAATTTTGTCGCCGATATGTAGCTTGGCTTTTTCACGGTTCTGGATACGGATGCGCGGATTGGCCAGCAGCGCCGTCTCGCTGTCAGTGCGCAGCAGCCGTAGCGACGGTACCGGCGATAGAATCATGCCTTCGCTGTTAAGGCTGCGCAGATTGCTCAGCGAGATCGTCGTCGCGCTCGCATCAGTACTTCCGGCAAAAGTGATGGAACCCGGATATCTGAGGCCTAGGTCAGTTAGCCGGCTGCTCGATACTTCAAGCACCTCGACCTCAAGGATCACCTCAGGCTCGGGCACGTCCGTATCGGCGATCAGCCGCTCGACGTTCAGCAACTGCTCGAACGGCGCCTTCACGCTAATTAGGTTCAGTTTTTCATCGACAAAGATATCGCGCAGCGGAAGCATCGCTTTGACCAGCGCGGCGGTCTGCTTCGCATCCGCATGGTTCAGGTAAAACACCCGGATCGCCTGTTCCTCGTACTGCGCTGCGCGGCTTAACGGAAAGATAAGCAAAGAATTGTCGGTCACCACTTTTTTACCGAGCTGGTGCGTGCTCAGAATGAAATTGATCGCATCCTCGACTGCGGCATCTTTAAGAAAAACGGAAACCATCAGGTCCGGGCTCAGGTTCGGATCAAGCACGATGCTCACCCCACTTATCCGCGAGATCACCTCAAACACATTTCGCAGCGTTCCCTCGCGGAATTCTAGTGTGACGCGCTTACCGTTCGTCTTCAGACGACGCGGGACCACGTTCACCTGCTCGGTCTTCGCCGCAATCTCATTCCAAAGACTTCGAGCGTCGGCCTGATTTGGGTTCTCGACAAGTACCGGCCGCAGTCGTGCACGCGCGCCATCAATGTCTCCGTCACTAAAGATGCGCCTGGCATCAACAACTACTTCGGCCTGCTTCTGCGCGGCATCTAGCGCACGCAGGCTGGCCAGTGCGCGCGGATTGCGCGGTTCAATTCTTAGCACCTGTTCGTAACGTTGACGTGCACCGTCGATATCGCCGGCATCCACGCGATCGGCGGCCTCGACGAATAAGGTGTTCAGCTGCCGGTACTGCGCATTCGACTGGTCGACGCGCCCGGCCTTGTCGCTAGTGCGAGCCAGACGGTCTGGCGCGGTGCAGGCCGTTAACGACAGCATCAAACAAGTTAGCGTCATGGATACCCTGAAACGCATGTTCATTATTCTCCTCCGAGTACGACGGTCTGCCTGATCGACAACGGAACATATATAAACACGGCAACTTTCCCATTAACCGATTCGAGCAAAAAATTCCCGTCGAGCGTTTCACCCGGCCTAATTACATAAGGCCGGCGAGCACGCGTGAAAAACAGGGACTGCTCGCTCTGATCGATGACACGTCCCATGTATTGGTAATCAAAAGGCGGCGCTGTCGGCGTCGTGGGCACCGCCCGCTCGACCTTCGGCATCGGCTTGTGCGGCACGGCGAAAATATCGATGATGTGTCCGTCGATGGTAAAACGCGGTTTCGACGTCACTGTCATGACTGCCTCGACTGTCCCGGCGGCCACGGAGACCGCTGCTTGCGACGCTGCGTTATCTCGCCGCGCTGATTGCGTAGGCGGCCTGCCAGCCGCTTGCACCACCTTCTCCGTTACACGCTCGGGCTCAGGCGCAAAGATCGCCGCAACCAGCACACCGAGCAGCAACAGCAACAGCAAAGGATGAACCCGTAGACGCTTGGCGTTCATCATTGCTCCTGACGGAAATAAAGCGTGAAGCGAAGGTTCGCCGTCACGCGTCCCTCTTCTTCATCGGAACGCGCGATGTCGATGCTGTTCAATGCGAGATTCGGCAGAGCCCGCAGCATCTCGCTGACGAACCGCTGCACGCTGGGATAACCGGACTCAAGCGGAAACGTCATCTGATAACGCCACAAAGATGCTCCCTCGACCTTGCTAAGGCTGTATTCAGTCACCCGGACATCCAGCCCTAACTTTTCCGCCAGTGCACGGACTTCGAGCAGTTGGCGGTTCAGATCGGCACGCGCAGGAATGAACACATCCCGGCCGGATGCTGGGGCTGCGGCAAACGCTGCTGCACCCCCAGCGGCAGTAACGGCCTGCTGCGTGGCCGCCTGCTGCGCCAAATGATGCTCGATCTGCTGCTGCAAGGGCAACACCCGTACCACGAAGCCTCCCGCAGCCAGAGCAAGCAGCGCGCAGGCGGCCAGCCCCTCCCCACCAAGGATGCGAACCGTCGACATGACGAACCATTGCAGCCGCTTCATCGCTTAACTTCCCAGTGCGCGCGCACAGTGAAACTGAGCAGGCCGTCGTCATCATTACGTTCCTCGCGCACCAAGTGCGCGTCGGTAATCGTGCCGTCACGCTGCAGTCGCTCGATGAAGCGCTGAGCTTTCGTACCGTCAGCTGCTTTTGCTTCAATCTGCAACAGCTGCCGCAGAGGATCGGGCCGTATCGCCATCATACGTATGTCCGTTGCGACCGCCCCTTCCACTGCAGCGAACAAGCTCCGCCAGTCGATCTCCAGATCCCGTAATACTTCGCTTGCCTTAGGCGTCGAAGTACCGGCATCGCGAGCTGCTGCTCGTTGCGTATTAGCGGGGACCGCAACAGACTCCTTCTGCCATGCGAGCCCCTGAAGTCGCTGCTGCAACGCATCTGTCCATAAAAAAACCGTCACTGCTGCTACGACGCTAGCCGCCAGAAGGCTCCGGCGCAATATTTTCAGGCGGCGCGGAATCGCTTGAACAAAGTCGATACGGATCATCGGCCGCCTCCCAGCCAGTGCAACGGGAATAGTGATGAGGTGCCAGCATCCCAGCGCCAGAGTGGAAACAGCCGCTGGACGCCGCGCTCAGCTAACGGGCCCGATGGGTGGGACGCCGTGACAAACAGATCGGCTGGCGCGACCGTCATCCCACGAAGCATTGACTCCCGCTGAAGCAAGCTGCTAACCGGTTCGTCGCCGTCAGAGGGCAAAGGTAGACTGAAGCATTCGCGCGGCATGCGGCCCTCGCAGTACCAACAAACCAGCCTGTCGTTCTCGGGCACCAGCAGCCAGGCCGGAGCGCGCGCCGGCAGGCTGGCACGCTGTGCATTGAACAGATCGAGCGCCAGCGGCACGATCGATCCCGCCTTCACGCGCGCGTCATTGAGTAACGACTTCAGTGCAGCCGCAAAGTCGTGCCGCAGTCCCGATGCTACCCACGGCAACCCGAAACCGTTATGGGCGACCACACAGTCCCAGTCAACGGACGAACAGCCATGCGACGCAGACAGACGCGCAGCCGCTAGCAAGGCCTGCCGTTCCGGTGATGTCGCGTCATCGCGCCACGGCATCACGATCAGCGGAGCGATACGCGACGACAAGGTAACCGTCGCCAATACAGGCGCGGCATCTGCCGCTTCTAGCATCGCCGCCAACGTTTCGAGCATCGCATGCCATTCAAGGCCGGCATCGACCACGGCGTGTCTGGTGTCGGCGTACAGGACTTCCGCCTTACGCGTACGCGCGACCACCAGATGCCCGGGCGCGAGATGGATGCGAAGTTTGTCAGGAAATAAAAGTGACACGATTGATTTCCTGAAGCGTAGAGTCGCCCTGGCGCACCAGGTCGAGCGCGGATTCGCGCAGGAAGCGCGTGCGAGAGCGCAACGCCGCTTCCTTGATTTCCCGGATCGAACGGCGCGCAACAATCAGTTCACGCAGCTCGTCATTCAGTGTCAGCAGTTCTGCCAAGGCCTTCCTGCCCTTAAAGCCGGTGCCCCTGCATTGACCACAGCCGCGACCGGCACGGAAGTTGAAGTCATGACAGTCGGCTTCGACCAAACCGGATTCGCGCAATAGTTCAGCTGACGGGCGCGCCTCCACCGAGCATGCGGCGCAGTTCACCCGCACCAGCCGCTGCGCGAGGATGCCATTTAGCGCAGAAACAAAGCTGTACGGGTCGACGCCCATATGCAGAAAACGTCCGAGCACGTCGAACACATTATTTGCGTGAACCGTCGTGAACACCAAATGCCCGGTCAGCGCGGACTGGACTGCGATCTGCGCAGTCTCGGCATCACGTATCTCGCCGACCATGATCTTGTCCGGATCATGGCGCAAAATTGAACGCAGTCCGCGCGCGAAACTCAGTCCCTTTTTCTCGTTCACCGGAATCTGCAATATTCCGGGCAACTGGTACTCGACCGGGTCTTCAATGGTAATGATCTTGTCACGGCCGTCGTTGATTTCCGAAATCGCCGCATACAGCGTGGTAGTCTTGCCGGAACCAGTCGGGCCAGTCACGAGAAACATGCCATACGGCTCGCGGCTCATCTTCCGTATTATCCCCAGCGATGCGATGTCGAAGCCGAGCGACTCAAGCGTCAGGCTGGCCATCTGGTTCATCAGCCGCTTCTTGTCGAGGATGCGCAGCACAGCGTCCTCTCCGAAGATGCTAGGCATCACGGACACCCGGAAGTCGACCGGCCGCCCATCGATCATCACCTTAAAGCGACCATCCTGAGGTACGCGCCGCTCGGAAATATCGAGATCCGACATTACCTTAAGCCGCGAGATCACCTGCTCGGCCATGCGCGCCCCAGCGGCGCCGCCGACCTGCGTCAGCACGCCGTCGATGCGATATTTGATGTTCAAGCCCGCCGGCGTAGTCTCGAGATGTATGTCGCTAGCCTCGATTTTCAGCGCGTCATACAGCGTCGAGTGCACGAACCGGACCACGTCGCTTGATGTGCCAGCAATTTCCTGCAAGGAGATAACTTCAATGTCCTCGGCCGGATGCTCGCCCGCGTTGTCATCTGCCGCCCACTGCGCCATAGCGCGCTGCGATTCCTCTTGCATCGTAAAGTATGCTCGCAGATCGGCAAGGTGTACCACGCCAAAGCTGAAGCGTTCGCTGATGTGTTCCCAGGCCCAGTCGCGCACGGCCGAGTCGAAAGGGTCCGCGATCAACACCCACAGGCGATCGTCACGGCCGCGACAAGGTAGCACGTCGCGCTGCTGGCAATCAGCAAACGACACCTTCGAAAAATCCGGGGACATTTCATGCAATGCCTGCATCCGGCAGACCGGGTAATCGGACATCTGTCCCAGCCAGTCGATGAAACCGGACGAATCCAGACCGAGCAATTCTTCCAGCACCGCCATTGGCCGGCGCTTTGCGCGCCGAGCTTCGTCGATGGCTTTCTGCAGTAAGGCGGGTGAGAAAATGGTAGTCATAGCAGCTTACTGGACGCTGCCGGCCAGCTCGAAGATCGGCATATACATCAGCACAATGATCGCGCCGATCACGACGCCTATGAAGGCCATCAGTAAGGGCTCGAACAGACGGCTGGCCCAGTCTATCCAGCGATTCAGCTCTTCTTCATGAAAATCAGCGACCCGCTCAAGCATGGTACCCATTTGCCCCGAGCGCTCGCCGACGCGCAGCAGCCGGGATGCGATCACGGTCGACAAGCTGCTCTCCTCGAGCGCCTGCGACAGTAGCCGCCCCGTGCTGATGGCATGACGCGCGATCGCGAGCTTTTTTTGCATGCGCACGTCGAGCATGCCGCTGACTTGCCTCAATGCACTCAACAGCGGAATACCAGCGTCGAGCAACATTGCAAGTGAGCGGTAAAAACGCGCCAACTGGAACACACGCATGCGCTCGCCGAGCACAGGCACGTTCCAGCTGCCTTCGCGCAGCCATGCTCGGAAGGCCGGACGCGACAAGCCGAAGATGATTGCGGCGATTACGACAACAAAGCCGGCCCCGAACACCGTGCCATGCCGGTTGATCGATTCACCGGCGTTTAGCAGCAGCCGTGACGCGAGCGACAATTCGCTGCCAGTCTCGTTCAGGATCTGGCTGAAACGCGGAATCACATAGGCAAGCAGGAACATCACCACCAAAAAGCCGACCGCGATCAGCAGCAGCGGGTATACCGATGCGGCCACGATTTTTTTTCTGAGCTGATCGATCTGGGTCTGGTAACCAATGTAGCGCCGCAGCGCTTGCGGCAGGTTGCCACTCCGTTCACCAGCACGCAAGGTCTCGACATATAACGGTGGGAACGCCTGCCGGTGCAGCTCAAGCGCGTCTGACAAGGAACTACCCTCACTCAGACTGCCGAGCACGGAACGAATCAGCGCTCTGACTTCGGCTCGGGACTCTTTTTCGGCCTGAACATCGAGCGCCTCGACCACCAGCAAGCCTGCGTCGAGCAGGGTCAGCAGCTCCTGATTGAAAAGCAGAAGCGGAAATGTCGCGGAACGGCTATCCGGAAGCAGCCACCGCCATCGCGCGCGGGAAGCGTTGATGTGCAACACCTGCAGGCCGCGCTCGATAGCGATGCGGACAGCGTCTTCGGGCGTAGATGCGGACAGCTCGATCGTCACAAGCTGTCCTGATCTGTCTATCGCATCGACGCGGTAATCCATAGCCTAAGAGCGCTAATTCCAGTTGCCTATGTCCGCACCCTCTCCGTCACCGCCTTCCCTGCCGTCTTTGCCAAAGGAGTAGATATCAAACTCGCCGTTGCGTCCGGGATTGCGGTACTGATAAGGCTTGCCCCACGGATCCGGCGGCAAACTCTTTGCAAGATAGGGGCCGTTCCATCGAGGTTCATTCGGCGGCGCCACGTTCAGTGCGACCAGCCCCTGCTCAGCCAACGGGTAATGACCAACGTCGATCCGATACTGCTCCAGCGCCTTCTGGATCGCATCGATCTGCGCACGAGTGGCCTTGATTTCCGAGCGTCCGATCTGCGAGAAATAGCGAGGGCCAACGTAACTAGCCAGCAGCCCGATAATCACCATCACGACCAGTAATTCGAGTAGCGTAAAGCCTTCGTACTTTTTTTTCATGATAATCCGGGCATCGAGGCGAGTCCGCGCCGCCGGCGCCCTCCCCCCCTTTCAAAGCAGGCTACTGCGTCGGGGTCGGCTCCCACCAGTGAGTAAACCTCGGCTCACCAGTGCAGAGGGGATCAGGGTTGCAAAGGCTTCGCAAATAGGCCTTGAGATTGCTGATATCCGTCTTGGTTAAAAATTTTTTGTAGGAAGGCATACCTTCACCTTTGCCTTTGATGACAGCCTCAGCGATCTCATCCGCCTCGTGCCGGATACTGGGCCCCATCCCACCTTCGTCGTGCGCCCCATGGCATCCGCCGCAATTGTACTTGAGCCAGACCTTCCGGCCTGCGGCTGCAGGCCCAGTGGTCGGCCCCAAATCCGTTACCGTGACGCCTCCAGGACCAACGGCGGCCATACTTACACGTGTCGCATCGCTGATCCACAGACTCGTTGTAATCAGAACGGCGGCTGCCGCCAGAATTATATTTTTGCGTTTCATTTCCGTATTCCTTCTGGATCGATGTATTCGGATTCAGCCGTTGATCAGGGCAATCTGAACACATGCAAACGACCGGTGCGGTTCGCAGCCGAGGCGCCCTTCGCGGCGGAGGTGCGACGGTCATCATCGTCATCATCGTCATCATCGTCATCACCGGATGATGCCGGGCATGCTCCGCCTGAAAACGCGCCCGGAAGCCAGCCCACCCCTGTATAGACCGCCACACGCTGTTTACCATCAGACCCCATGTAGGTGATCGGATTGCCAATAATGCCGCATTCAAGCGTCGTGTCGAACAGCAGATTACCGGTCACTGCGTCGCGTGCCTTGAAGTGTTTGTCCAGTGTTCCGTAAAAGACCACATTGCCTGCGGTAGCAAGCACGCCGCCCCACAGCGGATTGGCCTCTCCGAAAGACCATGCCTTGGTGCCCGTCGCCGGATCCCACGCAATGAACTCGCCCATCGATCGCATGGAATTGCCGCCCACCGTCGTAGTCGGCGCGGTCGGTGCCGTGACCGTATCCAGATCAGGCGCGAATGCGAGCTCTGCCCCAACATATGGCGCACTGGGGATATACAGAGTCTTGAGTGGCTCAAGCGCCGTGCAGAAATTGATGCCCGGGATATAGAACAAGCCTGTCGCATCAGAATAGGCCGCTGGGGTAAATTCCTTGCCGCCCAGCGGAGACGGGCAGATATTGGTCGTAATGTGGTTCTCATGCGGATCCATGCCCGGATTGACGCTGGGTGCCCCGGTCGTCAAATCGACGCCGCTAGCCCATGTGGTATGGACGAATGGCGGCGCGCTGAGCACCTGACCTGTCCATGCATCCAGCATATAGGCAAACCCATTCTTGTTGAAATGCAGCAGAACCTTGTCTTTGCCGCTGGGAACGCTGACTCCCTGAGGAGCTGGGATGACCGTGACTTCATTCATCGCGTCGTAGTCCCAGCCATCATGAGGCGTCAGCTGATACGCCCACTGCGCAACACCGGTGTCCGGGTTTCGCGCGAAGATCGCAGCACTCCATTTGTTGTCGCCTAGCCGCTGGTCCGGATTCCAGACACCGGGATTCGCCGTGCCGTAATAGAGAAGATTGAGCTCAGGATCATAGGTAAACCAGCCCCAGACGGTCGAGCCACCCTGCTTCCAGATGTCTTTGGTCGAGGCCGAACCGGCTGGTTGGTTCGCAGGACGCGTCCAAGTAGTCACCCCAAGGTTCGTTCCTTTGTCTTTGGCGTAGAAATTTGTGCTTGCGTTGATTTTGACGTCAGCATCAGGGCCGGTGTTGAATGCCTTCCAGACCAGTTTTCCTTTCCCAAGATCGAGCGCTGCTACCCAGCCACGGACGCCGAGCTCAGCGCCGGCATTGCCGACGATGACGTATTTATCTTTTACGACGATCGGTGCGCCAGTGAGGGTTTCACCGATTTTTACATCGCCAACGGTCGTTTTCCAGAGTTGTTTGCCTTTTGCTGCATCGACCGCTACCACGGAGCCGTCGAGAAGTGTGTACACAACTTTACCGCTCGAATAGGCAGCACCCCGATTGACTACGTCGCAGCAAGCAACTCCCTGTGAATACTCTTTGACGCTGGGCTTATATGTCCACAGCACCCTTCCGGATGTCGCATCAAGCGCAATGAGCCGATTGGGGTAAGGAGTCACTACGAACATTCGCGGAGCACCATTGACATTCACCACCAGCGGCTGTCCCTGATGCCCTTTCGGTATCCCGGTCTCAAGCGTGAAATCCTTGGTCAGAGTACCGACGTTGTCCTGGTTGACTTGGTTCAGGCTGCTGTATCGCGTGCCTTGAACGGTCCCCATGGCTGTCGGCCACTCATTGCCAGTCGCCGCGGCAGTTCCCGCCGACGCACTGCCCACCCAGAATAGCAACGCAGGGGCCAACAGGGTTATTTGAAGTGCTTTGAAAATTAAACTACTTTTGCTGTCTGGCGTGTGTTGTCGATTACCCATCTGGCTTCCTCCAGCTAACCTTATCAATTTTACAATCAATGAGCAGCGCTCATGAGGCTCAGTGGACACCCCTTGTCTCTGCGCGAACGCACCGATTTGTATCTCCATTTTTTATCTCTGAGATGAACAGAGTCTGAACATTATGTTTTCATTTAATCAATTTATTTATTGAACACCCGACCGGCAGTTCGATCGCACACAAGCATGCTCAGCCGTTGATCCTGGACCGAGCCTTACTTGATATAGTCGGCAAAACGAATAAAAGGGCCTTGAATACAAGCTTCATGAGAACACTGCTACTCGAAGACGAATCCCTCCTGGCCGACGCGATCGCCAGCCGTCTACGTATCGACGGCATCACAGTTGATACCGTGGCGTCGATCGCTGCCGCAGAAGCGGCATTAGCGACCACCGATTTCGATGTCGCGATCTTTGATTTATCGCTACCGGACGGGAACGCGATGATGTTCCTGAGACGATTGCGCGACAAAGGCAACTCGCTGCCCGTGCTGATTGCCACCGCGAGAGACCAGATCAGCGACCGCATTGCCGGTCTGGAAGCAGGAGCGGATGACTATGTCGTCAAGCCATTCAATCTTGATGAGCTGGTGGCTAGGCTGCACGCCGTGGTGCGTCGCTATGGTGGAACACCTAATCCGGCGCTCCACGTTGGCAAGTACGAGATCAATCGCTTCGCCCACTGGCTACGCGTAGACGGCGAGCTGGTCAACCTAACAGCAAAAGAATGGGCAGTGATTGACAAGCTCATTGCCCGGCCAGACAGTATCGTCACCCGAGAGTCGCTTGAGACCGCACTGTATAACTTTGACGCTGACATCGGCAGCAATACCGTCGAAGTCTATATCAGCCGGATACGAAAGAAGCTCGGCAAGGAAGCCGTCGAAACCGTGCGCGGCCTAGGCTACCGTTTCACCGGACACTGAAATGACCGCACCAAGCATCAATCGACGACTGTACTACCGCATAGTCATTGTCCTGACAGTGGTATGGCTACTCTTGGTGGTCGGCGTTGCCTGGGTCGTCAAGAAAGAAACCGATGAAGTGTTCGACAGCAGTCTGCAAGAGCTGAGCCAGCGCATTCTCACGCTCGCAGCATTACAAATCGAACACTCTGACACGGAGGAACCGGAAAGGCTGCAACCGGTCGAGCATAACGAGTATCTAACCTACCAGATTTTCGACCGTCATGGCCGCCTTCGTCTACGATCACATGATGCGCCTGCCGAACCGTTCAATCTGCCGAACACGCCGGGCTTTCACGACGTCGATGGTCGACGTTTCTATGTGGACGTCAGCAAGAACCAGAACTACTTGATCCAGGTCGTCGAACCAGCCGGCCACCGCAGGCATACCATTGTTCATGTTTGGGAATTTCTATTATTGCCGCTGCTTCTGCTATGGCCTCTTTGCATTGGCGTGATCTACCTCAGTGTTCGCGATGCGCGCAAATCTTTCTCCGCGTTCTCTGAGAAAATTTCTCAGCGTGGCGGCACTGACCTGAGACCTCTGGGCAAGGAAAAGCTGCCAATCGAATTTCACACGGTTAGCGATTCTGTGAACGCGCTCATGGAAAGACTGAAGCTCGCTCTCGATGCAGAACGCAGCCTGGCCACCAACAGCGCGCATGAACTGCGTACGCCGATCGCTGCCGCGATCAGCCAACTCGAACTGCTACGTTCATCTGAATTGCCCCTGGCCGCAGCTCAGCGCGCAGATGCGGCACTGGACAAGCTACGCGGACTGCTCGGCACAGCAATCAAGCTGCTGCAGCTAACGCGCGCCGAGTCAGGCGTGGCGCTCAGCATGCGTCCGGTCAACCTGACGCAATTGATCGAGCTCCTCGCAGAGGAATTTCGCTATCACGCCGACGTCAGCTACCGCTTAATTCTTCCGGAGGAAGTTGTCTGGGTCCTCGGGGATCTGGACGCGATTGGCATCGCAGTGCATAACTTGCTAGAAAATGCAGGCAAGTATGCTCCCCGCCATACGGAGGTCGAGATCAGGCTGCAAGACGACGGAGCGCTCTCTGTCAGGAATGATTGCGTAGCCATTTCGCCGAAACAATTGAGCGAGATAACAAAACGTTTCGTGCGCGTAAATCAGGCCTCTCCGGGTTCTGGCATCGGGCTAGCGATCGTCTCAACCATCGTGAAGCATTGCAATGCTGATCTAAATCTTGTCTCACCTTGTTATGAGAACGGCCGCGGTTTCGAAGTCTCAGTTAAATTTCAACTCCATGAATCACTTGGGACATGCGCAAGCGTTGAAGCTCCTGTGTAACAAAGATGTCTTCGAAGTTACACCACGTGGAAAAATTTCTCTTTTGGAAATTAATAACAAAGGCTGTCGATAGACTCTAGCTCAGACGAGAACGGACACTGACATGACAGTAGCGCGCGGCCCCTGCTCTAGGCAGGGTAGCCCTACTCCGCTAAACTTTCAGTAACGCCGGAACGCTACCGATCGTGCCAAGTGCCCTGTTAATCCGCAGGTCCCTGGTTCGAGTCCAGGTCGGGGAGCCAACAGATACGAAAGCCCGCAAACGAAAGTTTGCGGGCTTTTTCTATTTGGCGCTCTCCAAGGCGCAGCTTCGTCGTGGCACTCCCTCTCGAAACTTACACAATCAGCGGTTGGCTTGCCGAATGGCTCGACACGGCATACACTTTCCTGGCCATGAAGCCCTCTACTGTCATGAATGCGCATCGCGAGGAAATTCGCGAGATTGTCCTGACTCACAGGGCACGAAACGCTCGCGTGTTCGGGTCGGTGTTGCATGGCACGGATACCGATTTCAGCGATCTGGACATCCTGATTGAGCCAACCAGAGACACCACGCTCCTCGACCTCGGCGCCATCCGCTTCAAACTACGAACTTTGTTGGGCGTTCCGGTGGATGTCCTTACGCCAAACTCACTTCCCGACAGCTTTCGCGACCGGGTCATGGAAGAAGCCGAACCGATATGAATCGGGAGTCGCTGCGTCTTGAAGAGTATCTGCAGCACATCTTGCAGGCCATCCGCCGCATCGAGACTTATTGCGAGGACATGAGCGAAGTCGCCTTCCTCGAAAGCGAAATCACCCAAGATGCAGTCATTCGCAACTTCGAAATCATTGGCGAGGCAAGCAAGAACGTTGAAAGGGCAGCTTCCAAAGAATTCCTTGCCATGCACCCGGATTTGCCACTCGCCTTTGCCTATGACATGCGCAACGTGCTGGCGCATGGCTACTACAAAGTCGACCTGAGTGTCGTGTGGCGCACCATCGAAACCGACCTCCCGCGCTTAATTGATCAAGTCAAGAGCGCGATCGCCGATTTGGAATCCCGGTAGCAACTGACTGAAGAGCCGCTCTTCATTCCGATCAGATGCAATAACGGTCTTGCAGTCAAAGATTGGCTCCTTCGCGACCATTACCTTGATCGCACTGTTAATCTGCAGGTCCGTGGCTCGAGTCCAAGCCGG
>JACCDT011424493.1_pt1 | contig 18684 bp, 14 predicted proteins | sample 7446291 | NCBI WGS metagenome assembly JACCDT01 (sample SAMN15323446, study PRJNA562643) | freshwater metagenome | isolation source: river surface water | place: USA:Blue River Watershed | collected 2017-08-17 | reverse complement strand
TGGAGGGGGGTGAATTAGTGGACTTGACCCCCGAAGTGCGGGAGGATATTCATCTCCTTCTGCCCGCGCATCCCCGATGCGACCAGGGCGGAGAAAAGACCTGCCCCGCCCACTTCCCTGCGGGCGCCCGCACCACTCCATTGCCAACGGAGAAAGCGGCGCGTCCGGCGATCTGGGAAGCGCTCGACCAACTCAAAACACCACCATCCGATGGGAGTCCCTAAACGCAAAACTTCAAAGATGCGCCTTCGCACCCGCAAGGCCGCAAACCGCTGGCACGCCCCGAAGCTCGGCAAGTGCACCCAGTGCGGAGCCCCTCTCCGTTCCCATACGGCCTGCCCCGCCTGCGGCACCTACCGCGGCCGTCAGGTCCTTGACGTCGAGGTGGCGTAATCACGCCCCTCCTTTCCCGCTGAAAATTCTTCCCCCGAGGAAGCAGGCAGCCACGGATTTGGAATCATGAGGATTGCCCTCGATGCCATGGGGGGTGACTACGCCCCGCGGAACACCGTGGAGGGGGCGGCGATGGCCCTTCGGGAGTACCCGAAGATCACCAAACTTTTTCTGACCGGTGACGAGCAGGCCGTCCGGGCCGAGCTCGCGAGGATCGGGTGCAACGATCCCCGTATCGAGATCATCCACACGACCCAGGTCGTGGAGATGAGCGACGCGGCGGTCGAAGCGGTCCGCAAGAAGAAGGACTCCTCCGTCTCCCGGGCCGTCGATCTGGTCAAGTCGGGTCAGGCCGATGCCATCGTGAGCGCGGGCCACACGGGGGCCGCCGTGGCGGCCACCACCATCAAGCTCCGCACCCTTGAGGGAATCGAGCGCCCCGGGATCGCCTCCTACATCCCGACCGAGAAGAATGTCTGCGTTCTCATCGATGCCGGCGCGAACATCGATGCCAAGCCGCTTCATCTCCTTCAGTACGCCATCATGGGTTCGGTGCTCTCCAAGCATGTCCTCGGCTATGCAAATCCCGAGATCGGCCTGATGTCGATCGGGGGCGAGGACGTGAAGGGGAGCGAGTTCACGAAGGATGTCTTCAAGCTGCTGAAAGCCTCCTCGCTCAACTTCCGGGGCAATATCGAGGGACACGATCTTTTCGAGCATCCCGTCGAGGTCGTCCTCTGTGACGGGTTCACCGGCAACGTGGTGCTCAAGACCGCCGAGGCCACCGCAAGCGCCGTCTTCCACTGGCTCAAGAACGAGCTGAAGAAGACCCCCTTCCGCATGCTCGGGGCCTGGATCGCCCGCAATGCCTTCCGCGCCATCCGCAGGAAGACCAACTACGAGAACTACGGCGGAAGCCCGCTGCTCGGTGTCAACGGCATCTGCATCATCGCCCACGGCTCCAGCTCCCCGCTGGCCATCAAGAACGCCATCCGTGTCGCGGCCGACTTCATCGAACAGCAGGTCAATCCACGCATCGTCGAGGCCGTCCGCGCCTACAACGAGAAGAATGCGATCTCCGCGACGGAAGCAACGCCTGAAGCCTGAAACACCATGATCCGCTCCGCCTCCATCATCGGCACCGGCAGCTACGCGCCCGACCGGGTCATGACCAATGCCGACCTCGAGAAACTGGTCGAGACCAGCGACGAGTGGATCCAAAGCCGCACCGGCATCCGCGAGCGCCGCATCGCCGGCCCGGAGATGCCGACCAGCGAGATGGCTGCACGGGCAGCCGAGGCAGCGATGGAGAACGCCGGCGTGAAGCCCGGCGAGATCGACCTCATCATCTGCGCGACCGTCACCCCCGACATGTTCTTCCCGAACACAGCCTGCTTCGTCCAGACGAAGATCGGGGCGGTGAACGCCGTCTGCTTTGATCTTTCCGCGGCCTGCTCGGGATTCCTGTTCGGGGTCGAGACCGCCCGCCAGTACATCGCCTCCGGAACCTACGGGACGGTGCTCGTGATCGGCGCGGACAAACTCTCGAGCATCGTTGACTGGACCGACCGCAATACCTGCGTCCTTTTCGGCGACGGGGCGGGAGCCGCCATCCTCCGCCACCGCGAGGGATCCCGTGGCGTTCTGGCCACCCGCATGGGGAGCAACGGCGCCCTTGCCGACATCCTTTACATCCCAGGCGGCGGGAGCGCCCATCCCCCGAACGCTGCCGATGCGGCCGAGAATCCCTCCACCATCCGCATGAACGGCCGGGAGACCTACAAGCATGCCGTCACCGCCATGGTCGAGGCATCCCAGCAGGTGTTGGCTGATGCCGGCGTCTCCCCCTCCGAGGTCGCCTGCTTCATTCCCCATCAGGCAAACCTCCGTATCATCGAGGCCATCGCAAGCCGCCTCGACGTTTCCATGGACCGCTTCATGATCAATCTCGACCGCTACGGCAACACCTCCGCGGCTGCTGTTGCCATCGCCCTTGACGAGGCGAACCGCACCGGACGCTTCAAGCAGGGGGACAAGATCCTCATGGTGGTGTTCGGAGGGGGTCTCACCTGGGCCTCCTCCGTCGTCGAGTGGTGATTTGACTTGGTCTTTTGCCCTTGGGCGGCGTTCTCGTCCCTCGCGCTATGTTTAAGATAGCGCTTCGGTCCTCGGTCCTTGCCCAAGACCAAAATCCACGGCGTCAAATGAGTGGCCTGATTTTTACTGGGGCGCCGCTCACGTATCGGGCTCGTCGGGTTGCTCCTCCTGTGTCGGGATGCCATAGTCCGAGGATGCTTTCGAAAAAGCTCCTCCCCATCTTGCTGTTGTTCCTCTGCGGGGGAGTCTCCCTCCGCGCCGTGACGATTCAGGGGGTGACTCCGGCGCCGCAGGTTCAGGTCTCCGGACAGGAGCTCACGTTGAATGGGGCGGGTCTTCGTACCTTTTCGCTGCTCGGGATTCCCATCAAGATCTATGTCGCCGCATTTTATGCCCCTGCGCCGTTGTCCAGCGCCGAGGCCGTGATGGCCTCCCCGGGGCCGCTTCAGTTTGATTTCACCTTCCTGAGGGCGGTTTCCCAGTCCGATGTCACGAAGGCTTGGACGGCCCAGTTCGCCGACAGTGTCTCCTTCACCTATCCCGGCTATGAGAAGGATCGGGACGCCTTCATCGCCCTGTTTGGTCCGCTGCAAAGCGGGGGCGTCGAATCGGTGCGCTTCTCCGGCAACGAGACCCTGGTCTATGACTCAGGTACCCTCAAGGGAACCATTCCCGGGCACAATTTCCAGAAGGCCTTCCTGAGTCTCTGGTTCGGGTCCAAGGCCGTCTCACCCGATCTCAAGGCCTCTTTGCTTGGAAAACCGTGAGATCAAGGCCTCTGGGGACGATTTTTCGCCGATAGTTCCTTTCGTGTTTCCTTTAGGTGCCTGCTTGCCCGGCCTGACGTTCATTGGGTTGCCTCATGCTCGCGCGGATGGGCTTTGATGATTGATGGGTGGGGCGGGATCCCTTATCAAGGGGACCCGCAATCATTCCAAAAACCATGCAAAAACTCATACTCCTTGTCGCCGTTGTCTTCCTTGCCGGTTGTGGAGCGCCTCCTCCGGTGCGTATTGCCAGCTCGATCATTGGAAGGACCGTGGGAAAGCAGCTCAAGGATGAGTATCAAAAGGCTCATCCTGCGGCGTCACCGAGTCCGACACCGGTTTCCATCGCCAATCCCCAATAGGTCGTCGACCCTTCCTTCATGAAGAGCCCTCTCCGATCCTTTCTCCCGAGGTTGTGCGCTGCCTTGGCGGTAATGACCATGCTGTCTCTCCCGCCGAGGCTTCCCGCACAGACCCAATCGCCGGAGCAGGTTTTGGCAGCCATGGAGAAGTGTCGCGAGCAGGTGATCAGCCAGCTCTCCTTTTCAGACAAGATGAAGATGAAGTCGGCGATGGGAGCCATCGCAAGCAATCCCCGGATGGTGGCGGCCAACGCCGCCGTAGCCAATGCCCCCACACCACAGGCCCAGGTCGTCGCAAGACGGGCCCTTGCCAAGCTGAAACTCGATCTGATCGAGAAGCAGGATCCCTCGCTGAAGCCGATCGTGGAGAAAATCCGTGCGGCCCAAGCCTCGGTGATGCAGTAAGGGGCCGGCTGCACCCTTCGGTCCGATCTTTACCCTCCCGAAGAAAAGACCCCTGCGCCATGACTCGCTTGCATCATCTGAGCTATCCCCTCACGGGGGCCCTGGCACTGATGCTGTGCTCGTGCATGGTGGGGCCCAACTACCAGACGCCGAAGGCGGAGGTGGAGTCGCAATGGGTGGAGAGCATCGCCGTGGCAAAACATCCCGCCGGAAGTTCCGATCCCTTCTGGTGGAGGAAACTCAAGGACCCCGTCCTCAATCACCTGATCGAGATCGCCATCAAGAACAGCCCGACCCTGCAGATGGCCGGGGTCAACATCCTCGGGGCGCGCGCCCAACTCAACCATGCCATCGGCAATCTCTTTCCCCAGTCCCAGGGCATCAGCGGGGGCTCAAGCTGGTATTACCTGACGCCTCAGGGCGGCGGTGGCAACTCCTCCACCCAGTTCCAGCCGGGAACCCCGCTGGGTCAGGCGTTTTCCCAGCAACTCAGCAACAATCTCAACAGCGGCGGCGCGCAGTTGGGTCCGAATCTCTACCTGAGCCAGTTCCTCTTCAACGCCTCCTGGGAGATTGATTTCTGGGGCAAGTACTGCAGGCAGGTCCAGGCGGACAAGGCATCCTATCTCTCCTCGGTCGCCGCCTACGACAATGCTCTCGTCACGCTGATCGGGGATGTCGCCACGAGTTACATCAATATCCGCACCACGCAGGAACTGATCCGGGTCACCAGGGAGAACATCGCCCTCCAGACGGAAAGCCTGAGAATTGCCACGGAACGCTTCAAGGCCGGCCAGGTCAGCCAGCAGGATCCCGAGCAGTCTCAGACCGAACTCTCCCAGACCCAATCCCAGATCCCGTCGCTTGAGAACACGCTCCAGCAAGCCAAGAACGGTCTTGCCCTGCAGCTCGGGCTCACGCCCGCCGCCGTCGAGCCGCTGATCAAGCCGGGTCGCCTGCCCGTCCCGCCCGAAAGGATCGTGGCGGGAATCCCGGTTGACCTTCTCCGCCGCCGTCCCGATGTGCGGATGGCGGGACTGAACGCCGCCTCGCAGTCGGCGCTCATCGGAGTGCAGGTGGCCAATATCCTCCCGGCCTTCTCCCTCAACGGAACCTTCGGCTACGCCAACCAGGGCAACAACAACTACTCCCTCGGCAATATTTTCAACTGGCAGAACTCGATCGTGGCGAGCGGCGCTTCCTTCACCATGCCGGTTTTCAATTACATGAGGCTGGTCAACAACGTGCGGGTGCAGAACGCCAACTTCCAATCCGCAGTGCTCAACTACCAAAACACCGTCCTCAATGCCCAGAAAGAGGTCGAAAACGGCCTCTCCCAGTTCTCCTACGGGAAGAAGGGGGTGGAATACCTCCAGAGCGCCGTGAAGTCGGCGAAGACATCGACCGATCTCTCGCTCTACCGCTACAAGTGCGGCCAGACGGATTACACGACGGTGCTCACGATCGAGCAGCAGCTCATGAGCGTCGAGAGTTCGCTGGTGAGTGCCCAGGGAAGCGTGCTTCTGGGGCTGGTCTCCGCCTACCGCGCCCTCGGGGGGGGGTGGCAGGTTAGGGAGGGAAGCGATGTCATTTCCGCGGAGGTCAAGAAGGAGATGGAGAAGACATTCTGGTGGGGGCAGATGATGAAGTCCTCAAAGCACCTTCCTTCCGTGGCTCCTGAGGACCGTCCCGTGCGCATGCCGAAAGGTCGTCCCTCCCTGCCGAACCTCCTCAACGTCAACACCAACTCATGAACACGGCACCGATCCTCCGTCTTTTCCTCCTCGGGCACATCCTGCTGCTGAGCATGTTTTCGGCCGCCTGCAGGAAGGAGGAGTCCCCGAAGGCACCCGATCCCCAGGTCACCGTCGCCAATCCCCGCATGGCCGAGGTCTCCGAATACATCGATCTCACCGGCACGGTCGGGGCGCTCCAGTGCGTCACCAACGTCGCCAGGGTCTCCGGATACCTGGAGTCGCTCGATTTTCAGGACGGAGGCTATGTGAAGAAAGGGGCGCCGCTCTTCAAGATCCAGCAGGACCAGTACATCCAGGAACTCAATCTTTACCAGGCGAAGCTCACCTACTCGACTGCCGAGTACAACCGGCAGCTCGAGATGATCAAGAAGAACGCCACTTCGGAGAATGCCGTGGAGCAATACCTCTCCGAGATGGACCAGAATCTGGCGAACGTCGCTCTGGCTAAGCTGAACCTTCAGTACACCACAGTCTCGGCGCCTTTTGACGGCTTGCTTGGAGCGCATCAGGTCGATGTCGGCAACATGGTCGGCGAGAACACCGCCATGCCGACCTCGATCGTTGTCATTCAGCAGATTGACCCGATCTATGTGAACTTCTCGATCAATACCAGGGACGCTCTGCGGATCCGTCGCTTGATGGCCGCGGCCGGCATCGCCATGAAATCGGGCGTCAACACGGCGCCGGTGCTTGCCCAACTTGAGGACGAAACGGGCTTCCCGCACAGGGGGACCCTCGATTTCTGCAACAACAGCGTCGAGACCTCAACGGGAACCATCCAGCTCCGGGGAATCTTTCCCAATCCCGAGAAAATCATGTTCCCGGGCCTCTTTGCCGCTGTGCGCATCCCGCTGGGTCCTCCCAAGCCGGGCCTCGTTCTTCCAGAGAGCGCCGTGCTCAGCGATCAGGAAGGTGATTATGTCTTTGTCGTGAATGAGAAGGATGTCGTGGAGCGAAGGGCCGTCGTCAAAGGACCGCTGCAGGGAGTCGACCGCGCCGTCAGGGAGGGTGTCTCCGCTTCCGACAGGGTCGTGATCAACGGGATCCCCAACATCAGGATCGGGCAGCAGGTCCGGGTGATGAATCACCCTCCCGCCGCGACCCCCTCCTCCTCTCCCGCCGGAGTCCACTAGGTTCCCGGCCTCCCCGCAGTCGTTCCCGAAACCCCTCCGGATGTTTTCGCAATTCTTCATCGAAAGGCCCGTCCTCTCGAATGTCATCGCGCTGGTGATGATGTTTCTGGGAGTCATCACGCTTGCGGTGCTTCCGATCAGCCAGTTTCCCCAGATCACTCCTCCCACCGTGGTGGTCACGGCCTATTACCCCGGCGCAAGCGCCCAGACGGTCGTCGACAAGGTCGCGCTTCCGATCGAGCTCCAGGTGAACGGCGTGGCGGGCATGATCTACATGCAGTCCAGTTCCACGGACAACGGCAACTACACGCTGACCGTCTCCTTCAAGATCGGCACCGATCCCGACACGGCGCAGGTTCTCGTGCAGAACAGGGTCAATGCGGCGATCGCCCAGCTTCCCTCCGCCGTCCAGACCCAGGGCGTGGTCGTGGAGGCCAAGTCCACGGACATCCTGCAGCTCATCACGCTGGAATCCACGGATGCGAAATACGACGGACTCTTCCTCAATAACTTCGCGACGCTGAACCTGCAGAACGAACTGACCCGCATCGACGGGGTGGGTGGCGTGACGATTTTCGGCGTCGGCGAGTACAGCATGAGGATCTGGCTCAATCCCCAGCAGTTGAACGACCGCTCGCTCGAGCCGACCAACGTCCTTTCCGCCCTCAGCAGCCAGAACACCGAGGTGACCGCGGGGCAGATCGGCAGCCCCCCCGCGCCCGGGGGCCAGGCCTACCAACTCACCGTGAATGCAAACGGCGAACTCAACACCGTCGAGGAGTTCGAAAACATCGTCGTGAAGTCCTCCACCAACAACGGCGGCCAACTGACCCTGCTCCGGGATGTGGCCAAGGTGGAGTTGGGGGCCGTCTCCTACACCCAGTTTTCCCAATACAACAACAGGCCGACCGGCGGCATCGCCATCTACCAGCGGCCCGGCTCCAACGCCGTCGCCACGGCGAAAAAGGTGAGGGCCAAGATGGAGGAGCTCTCACGAAACTTCCCCAAGGGCATCTCCTATTCAATCCCGCTCGACAACACCATCTTCGTGAAGGAATCCGTCCGCGAGGTTTTCAAGACGCTCATCGAGGCCGGCCTGCTTGTCCTGCTGGTCATCATCGTTTTTCTCCAGGACTGGAGGGCCACGCTTGTTCCCGCCACGACCGTGCCCGTGACGATCATTGGCGCCTTTGCCGGCATGGCGGCGATGGGTTTCAGCATCAACACGCTGACGCTCTTCGCCATCGTCCTCTCGATCGGCATCGTGGTGGATGACGCCATCGTGGTGGTGGAGGGGGCGACCAAGCACCTGGAGCTCGGGAAATCCCCGCGGGAGGCTGCGATCGCGGCGATGCGCGAACTCTTCGGCCCCATCGTGGCCGTCACCCTGGTCCTCATGGCGGTCTTCCTGCCGGCGGCCTTCCTGCCGGGGATCATCGGCCAGATGTACCGTCAGTTCGCGTTGGTGATCGCCGTCACCGCCCTGATCAGCGGCATCAACGCGATGACCCTCAAGCCGACCCAGTGCGCCCTCTGGCTCCGGACTCCTGATCCCGGCCGTCCCAAGAATGCCTTTTTCCGAGGATTCAACCGCATCTACGGGATCCTGGAGGGATGGTATGTCGGACTCATTGCCCGCATGGTTCGCCGCAGCGGAGTCATGACGCTTCTGGCGCTGGCCCTGGTCGCCCTCTCGCTCACGGGATTGGTCCGGACCCCGACCGGATTCCTGCCGACGGAGGATCAGGGGTACGTGGTCGTCGCGGTCCAGTTGCCGGACGGTTCCGCGGTCAACAGGTCGCGCCTCGCCATGGAAGCCCTCGCCAAGGTGATCCGGGAAGTTCCCGGGGTGGGGGAGACCATCGTCATCGGCGGGAGCGGCTCCTCTCCGATCGACAGCAGTGCGGCCCTGTTCAATTCCGGCGTCATCTACGCGGTGCTCAAGCCGTTTGATCAGCGCAAGGAGGCGGGCGATATCCATGCCATCCAGAAGGGCATCATCGGGGCGGTTGCCGGCGTTCAGGAAGCCAACTGCCTCGTCATGCTTCCGCCTCCGATCCCAGGACTCGGGATCTCGGACGGCTTCCAGATGCAGGTCGAGTTGAGCAACGGAACCTTCGACTACGACAAGCTCTCCAGCATCACCAAGGAGATCGTGGCGGAGGCCAACCGGCGCCCCGCCGTCAGTTCGGCCCTGACCCCATTCCGAGCCGATGTTCCGCAGCTCTCCTTCAAGCTCAACCGCCGCGAGGCCGAAACCTACGGCGTTCCCATCGGCAGTGTCTTCAATGCGCTGCAGACCTACCTCGGCTCCACCTACGTCAATCAGTTCACCAAGTTCGGCCGTACCTTCGAAGTCTATGCGCAGGCGGACGCCCCCTTCCGGATGAATGCCGAGACCGTGAGGCAATACACGGTCAAGAGCTCCAGCGGAGGTATGGTTCCCCTCGGATCGCTGGCCTCCATCGCGCCCGCTCACGGACCCTCCGTGATCCAGCTCTACAATCTCTTCCCCGCCGCCTCGGTGATCGGTTCCGCGCGGCATGGCCACAGCTCGGGGGAGGCGCTGCAGGCGATGGAGGAGGTCGCGATGCGTCTGCTCCCCCAGGGAATGAAGTACCAATGGACCGCCCTCTCCTATCAGGAAAAACTGGCGGGTGCCTCGACCGTTCTGGTCTTCGGGCTGGCGATGATCCTGGTCTACCTGCTCCTCGCGGGGCAGTACGAAAGCTGGATCCTGCCGCTGGCGGTGATCTTCGCGATTCCCCTTGCCCTCCTGGGGACGGTGACGGCCCTCAGGGCGACGGGGATCCCCAACAATCTCTACGTCCAGATCGGGTTGGTCATGCTGATCGCCCTCTCCGCCAAGAACGCGATCCTGATCGTCGAGATGGCGCGACAGCACCGGGAGCAGGGAATGCCCATCCTCGAAGCCGCCGTGGCCGCGGCACGCCTGAGGTTCCGTCCGATCCTGATGACCTCCTTCACCTTCATCCTGGGGGTGGTTCCCCTGATCCTCTCCACTGGTCCCGGTGCCGTGTCGCGTCAGGATCTCGGCATCACGGCGGCAAGCGGGATGCTCGCCTCGACGTGCCTGGCCGTGGCCTTCGTCCCTTCCTTCTTCGTCGTGCTGCAGCGATGGCAGGAGTCCGGGCGGACCCCGGCGGCCGCTGACACCAACCCAGCCTGATGTTCTCCCGGTACTTCATCGAGAGGCCGGTTCTCTCGAACGTCATCGCGATCCTGATGATGATCTTGGGAGGGGTGGCGATCGCCACGCTCCCGGTCTCCCAGTATCCGGCCATCACGCCGCCGACGATCCAGGTCACCGCATCCTATCCCGGCGCGAGCGCACGGACCATGGCCGAGAAGGTCGCCCTCCCGATCGAGCAGCAGGTCAACGGGGTGAAGGGGATGATCTACATGCAGTCCTACTGCAGCAACACGGGCAACTACAACCTGGTGGTCACCTTCTCCATCGGGACCGATCCCAACGAGGCGCAGATCCTCGTCCAGAACAGGGTCTCTGCGGCGCTCAATCAGCTTCCCTCCGCCGTGCAGGTGCAGGGGGTGGTCGTGAAGACCAAATCCACCGACATCCTCCAGATCGTGACCCTGACATCCCCATCGGGGAAATATGACAGCCTCTTCCTGAACAATTTCGCCACGATCAACCTGGAGAACGAGATCGAGCGGATCGAGGGTGTGGGCGGGGTCACGGTGTTCGGTGTCGGACCCTACGCGATGAGGATCTGGCTCGATCCGGGACAATTGCAGGCGCGCTCCCTGACTCCGGGCGACATCATCAACGCGCTCAAGGAGCAGAATGTCAACGTGGCCGCCGGCAAGCTCGGCGCGCCTCCCGCCCCCGATGCGCAGGCCTTCCAGATCACCGTCAACGTGAACGGCCCCCTCGACACCGTGGAGGGATTCGAACAGATCATCGTCAAATCCGACACCTCGGACGGAGGGCGTATCACCCGGCTGAAGGATGTCGCGCGGGTGGAGTTCGGCTCCCAGCAGTACGGACAGTTCTTCACCTACGACGGCCGTCAGGCGGCGGGCCTGGCCATCTTCCAGCTCCCGGGATCCAACTCGCTCGAGATCGCCAGGAAGGTCAGGGCGAAGATGGCGGAGCTTTCCAAGGCCTTCCCCGCGGACGTGGTCTACGACATTCCGTTCGACACGACGCTCTTCGTCAGCGAGTCGATCAAGGAGGTCTGGAAGACGATCTTCGAGGCCGGGGTGCTGGTCCTGCTGGTGATCCTGCTTTTCCTTCAGGACTGGCGCGCGACCCTCGTCCCGGCCACGACCGTTCCGGTCACGATCATCGGTGCCTTTGCGGGGATGGCCGCCCTCGGCTTCAGCATCAACACGCTCACGCTCTTCGCCATGGTGCTTGCGATCGGCATCGTCGTGGATGACGCCATCGTGGTGGTGGAGGGGGCCGCCACGCAGATCGAGGCGGGGAAGCAGCCCAGGGAGGCGGTCGTGGCCGCGATGAAAGTCCTCTTCGGACCGATCATCGGGATCACGCTGGTGCTCATGTCCGTTTTCCTTCCCGCGGCGTTCCTTCCGGGCATCACGGGGCAGATGTACCGCCAGTTCGCGCTGGTGATTGCGGTCACGGCCCTTCTGAGCGCCGTCAACGCGATGACCCTCAAGCCGACCCAGTGCGCCCAATGGTTGCGTCCCGTGGATCCTTCGCGTCGGAAGAACGCCCTCTTCCGCGCCGTGAACGCGCTTTTTCGGGGGGCCGAGAACGCCTATGCCCGACTCATCCGCCGCATGGTCCGGCACAGCCTGCCCGTGACGCTGGTGGCCCTGCTGCTGATGGCCCTTTCGATCCATGGGCTCGTGAAGGCCCCGACGGGATTCCTCCCGACCGAGGACCAGGGCTACCTGATGATGATCGTCCAGTTGCCCGACGCGGCCTCGCTGGATCGGACCCAATCCGCCATGGCAAAACTTGCCAAAGCGGTCACCGAGGTCCCGGGTGTGGCCCACGTGATCCAGATCGGGGGAATCTCCCCGCTCGATAACAATGCCTCGCTCGCCAATGCCGGCGTGCTCTACGTCATGCTCAAGCCCTGGGATGTGCGTGGCAAAAAGGAGGGGCTGCTCCCCATCTACGACGGGCTCAACCGCGCCGCACGGACGGTTCCCGAGGCCAATGTGCTGGTGGCCGTGCCTTCGCCCATCCCGGGTCTCGGACTCTCGGGGGGATTCCAGATGCAGCTGGAACTCACGGACGGGAGCTTCAATTACCGAAAACTCCAGCAGGCGGCCAACGCGATGCTGGACGAGTTGCGTAGGAGCCCCGAGATCCGGATGGCACTGAGCCCGTTCCGCGCCGATGTCCCCCAGCTCTCCTTCGAGGTGAACCGCGTGCAGGCGCGCAACAACAATGTCGGCATTTCGGATCTCTTCCAGTGCCTCGAGACCTATGTCGGGTCGAGTTACGTCAACCAGATCACGAAGTACGGGTACAACTACAATGTCTACGTGCAGGCCGACACCGGGTTCAGGAACAAGGTGGACGAGATCCGCAACTACACCGTCCGCAATGCCAACGGCGGCATGGTTCCGCTCGGATCGCTCGCCTCAATGAGCGCCGCCGCAGGGCCCGCCGTGGCCTCCTTCTACAATCTCTACCCCACCGCCACCATCGTCGGGGCGGCCAACAGGGGCTTCAGTTCCGGTCAGGCGATGGCTGTTCTGGAGAACTTGGCGGCCCGGATCCTCCCGCGAGGGATGAGCTACCAATGGACCACGCTGGCCTATCAGGAGAAGCTTGCGGGATCGGCGACGATCCTTGTCTTCGCGATGTCGCTGGTGCTCGTCTACTTCGTCCTCGCCGGGCAGTACGAGAACTGGATCACCCCCCTGGCGGTGATCCTCGCCGTGCCCCTCGCGGTGCTCGGGACCGTCTGCGTGCTTCAGATCCCCGCCATGTCGAACAATATGTATGTGCAGATCGGTCTGGTTCTCCTGATCGCACTCTCTGCCAAGAACGCGATCCTGGTCGTCGAGATGGCCCGTGAACAACATGCTGCCGGCCTCAGCATCACCGATGCGGCGGTGGCCGCCGCCTGCTCGCGCTTCCGGCCCATCATGATGACCTCGATCACCTTCGTATTGGGCGTCGTCCCGCTGATCCTGGCTTCCGGGGCCGGGGCCAGTGCCCGAAAGATGCTGGGGCTCACGGTGGCCAGCGGCATGATCGCCTCGACGTGCCTGGCAATCGTCTTCGTTCCCTCCTTTTACGTGCTCCTGCAGGGGATTCAGGAGAGGGGTGCCAGGGCGAAATGACCTGCTCCTTGCGCGTGGGTCATCATCGTTTTTGCCCATCGCAGTTTTAGGGTTGTGATGATCCGGGGATCTGCGTAACTCGCTGCATGCGATTTCTCAAAACACTCCTTCTGTTCACTGCCACGACCCTTCTCGTTGCACGGGGGGGCAACGCTGCCACCGCCCAGCAACTCCAGACCGAGGGGCAGGCCGCCCTCGAGAATCTCTATGCCGCCAATCCCAAGACCCGCGACCTCGGCCAGAAAGCCTATGCCGTCCTGGTTTTTCCCACAGTCGTCAGGGCGGGTCTCTTGATGGCCGGTTTCGAGCGCGGCGACGGGGTTCTCTTCGTGAAGGGGAACGTGGATGGCTACTATAACACGACATCCGCATGTCCCGGGCTCCAGGCAGGTGCCCAGACCTATTCCTACGCTCTCTTCTTCATGACTCCCGAGGATTTGAAGAGTCTGAAAAAATCGGGAGGACTGAATCTCGGGGCAGCTCCCGGCCTGACGGTGGCGGACAAGGGTGTGGCGGGCGGCGCCTCCCTCTACACCCTCCAGGGAATCAAGGCCTTTGTCTTCGGCCAGAAGGGCCTGATGGCCAACATCGGTTTCAAGGCGACGAAGATCTCGCAGTACACGCCGAGCAAATAAGAGGAAGCCTTCCCAAGGCTCCGATTTGGTGCCAGGGGGGCGTTTCCCGGGAAAGGGTGAGGCAACGCTTTGCCGGGAATTCCCCCAGGGTGGATATTTTCTTGCCACTTGGGGCCGCTCTGCCGATTTTTAACCACTCAGCCGGACTCCAATCCGGTTTTTTTGCTTAAATACCATGTCGAACACCATTCTTGTAGGCTCCCAGTGGGGAGATGAAGGCAAAGGAAAGATCATCGATGTCCTCACCGGGGGGGTCGATATCGTCGTCCGCAGCCAGGGGGGCAACAACGCCGGCCACACCATTGTCGACGGCGACAAGAAGTATGTCCTGCACCTCATTCCCTCCGGCATTCTCCGCAAGGGGAAGCTTTGCGTCATCGGCAACGGCGTGGTCATCGACCCCGTGGGCCTGGTTTCCGAGATCAAGGGGCTCGCCGCCCGCGGGATCAAGGTGAATGCCAAGAATCTCCTCATCAGTGATTGCGCCCATCTCGTGATGCCGTGGCACCGCGAAATCGACGGCCTCCGCGAGGCGCTCAAGGGGAAGAACAAGATCGGCACGACCAAGCGCGGCATCGGCCCCGCCTACGGCGACAAGGTCGCCCGCACCGGCCTGCGTGTGGCCGACCTTGCGAAGCCCGCGGTCTTCCGCGAGAAGTTCGCCCTCCGTCTCAAGGAGAACAATGCCCTCATCCGCGCCCTCGGCGGGAAGTCGCTCAACGGAAAGAAGATCCTCGCCGACTACCTCGCGGCGGCCAAGGTGCTCGCCCCTCTGGTCACCAACACGGTCACCCTGCTGCACAAGGCGATGCAGGCAAAGAAGGAGATCCTCTTCGAGGGGGCTCAGGGCACCTTCCTCGACATCGACCACGGCACCTATCCCTTTGTCACCAGTTCCAACACCACCTCCGGCGGCGCCTGCACGGGCTCCGGGGTCGCCCCGAACCGCATCGACCGCGTGGTCGGCGTGGTGAAGGCCTATACGACCCGCGTCGGGGAGGGACCCTTCCCGACCGAGGAGGAGATGATCGGCGACATGCTCCACGGGATGGGGCGTGAGTTTGGCGCCACCACGGGCCGCGCCCGCCGCTGCGGATGGTTCGATGCCGTGGCCGCCCGTTACGCGACCATCGTCAACGGGGTCGACGACCTCGCCATCACCAACCTCGACGGACTCGACGGTCTCGATGAAATCAAGGTCTGCACCGGATACCGTCTCGACGGAAAGGGCCCCATCCTCGACACCCCTCCGACCGATGCCGGAGAGTTGGCCCGATGCCTTCCCGTCTACACCTCCTTCCCGGGCTGGAAGAGCCCGACCGACAAGATCCGCAGATACAAGGACCTTCCGCCCAAAGCCCGACGCTACGCCGAGACGCTTGCCAAGCTGACCGGGGCACGGCTTTCCATCGTCAGCACCGGACCGGGTAGGGACCAGACCATCCATCTGTGACACTCAGGTCGTGAGTCCGCAGTCTCCAGCCGTCCCGAGGCATATCGCCATCATCATGGATGGCAACGGCCGCTGGGCCCGCGAGCGCGGATGGCCACGGCTGAAGGGACATGAGCAGGGGGCTTCCAATGTCGAGCCGGTGTGCGAGGCCTGCATCACCGAGGGGGTCGAATACCTGACCCTCTACGCCTTCTCGACCGAGAACTGGAAGCGCCCCGCCCACGAGGTTGCCGGCCTGATGCTGCTGCTTGAGCGGTTCCTCGCCGACAAGGTCGCCATGATGAACCGCAACGGCGTCCGGCTCCGCACGATCGGCCGCACCGCCGACCTGCCCGGGCCCGTCCGCAAGCGTCTGGAGAAGGCGATCGCCGACACCGCGCACAACACCCGCCTGACGCTGACCCTGGCGCTCAACTACGGCGGGCGTGACGAGATCGTCGATGCGGTCCGGGCCATCGCCGATGAAGTGAAGTCCGGCACGCTTGATCCCGCCGTGATCGAAGCCTCCACGATATCCGGCCATCTCTACACGGCCGGGATGCCCGATCCCGACCTGCTCGTCAGGACCTCGGGAGAGATGCGCCTCTCGAATTTCCTCCCCTGGCAACTCACCTACACCGAGCTCCACGTCACGCAGGTTCTCTGGCCCGATTTCGGTCCTGCCGAACTCCGCGCCGCCATCGCCGACTTCGGCACGCGCGACCGCCGCTTCGGCGGAGCCGTCGAGAACCCCGTCACCGCACCGACCGCATGAAATTCGAGGCCCAAAGCAATCAGACCGTCCTGGTCGTCGATTCCGAAACCGACTTCCTCGACTGGGTGAAGCAGCAGCTCAAGGCCTCCGGTGTCCGGGTGATCACCGAGACCAACTCGGCCACGGCGTTCAAGGTCTTCTGCCTGGAGAAACCCGATCTCGTCATCTCCGAGCTGCATCTCCGTCCGACGGGGGGACTGGAGCTTCTGGCGAAGATCCGCGCCGAGTCCTCCAACGCCCTCGTGATCATCATGAGCGCCTTCGGGACCACGCAGGCCGTCATCGAGTCGATGAAGCTCGGGGCCTTCGACTTCCTGAGGAAGGAGGCCGCCCCATTCACCATGAAGGTGATCGTCGACTCCGCGCTGAAAGCCGCCGCCGAACTCCGCGCCGCCGCCCCCACCAAGCCGGCCCTCACCGTCGAGCAGTACCGCGACGACATCGTCGGTCAATCCGAGGCGATGCAGTCGGTCTTCAAGATGGTGGGGAGGGTGGCGATGAGCGACGCCCCGGTGCTCGTCACCGGCGAAAGCGGGTGCGGCAAGGAGTTGGTCGCGCGCGCCATTCACAACTACAGCGAGCGTCACAAGAAGCCCCTGATCGCGATCAACTGCGCCGCCATTCCCGAGAACCTGCTCGAGAGCGAGCTCTTCGGCCATGAGAAGGGATCCTTCACCGGGGCGGCCACCCAGCGGATCGGGCGCTTCGAGCAGTGCAACGGGGGGACCCTCTTCCTCGACGAGATCGGGGAGATGCCGATGCCCGTCCAGAGCAAGCTCCTGCGCGTCCTTCAGGAGGGGGAGTTCTCCCGCGTCGGCGGCAACACCACCATCAGGGCGAACGTGCGCATCGTCGCCGCGACCAATCGGAATCTGGAACAGGCGATCACGGCGAAGGAGTTCCGCGAGGATCTCTATTACCGCCTCAATGTCGTCGGCATTCATCTCCCGCCTCTCCGGGCGCGTGTCGAGGACATCCGCCTGCTGGCGGAGTATTTCCTCTCCAGGATCGCCCAGCAGCAGCACCGTCCCTTGCTTCAGCTCTCCGAGGATGCCATCCGCGTGATGGAGTCCTATCCCTGGCCTGGCAATGTCCGCGAGCTTCAGAACACGCTCCAGCGGGCCAGCGTGCTGGCCACAAGCGACGTGCTCCTTCCGAAGGATCTCCCCCTGGGGCAGGTCGCCGCCGCGCAGGATTCGCCCGATGCGGTCACTGCGGTGCCGGCCCTCACCGTGGAGGAGGCTTCCGAGGGGCTCTTCCGGGCCCTCATGAGGGAGGGGGGCGAGCGGGAACTGCTTCCCTGGATCGAGGAGGATTTCACCCGTCGCGCCATGGATCAGACGGGAGGCAATCAGGTGAAGGCCTCGAAGCTTCTCGGCATCACGCGCGCCACGCTGCGCAAGCGTCTCGAGCGGATGGGTGCCCCGGCTTCCTCCGGGGAGGAGTGAGTCCCCTGCCATGAAGCGCGCCGCGTCGAGGTCATGGCGATGGGATGGCCGCTCCATCGTTTCCCATCGCGGTGTCTTGCCTCTTTCCGACAGGGGCTTCCGTTACGGCCAGCATCTCTTCGAGAGCATTGCCGTAAGGAACGGCCGTGCCCTCCTGCTGCGGGAGCATCTCGCGCTTCTGGAGCGCGCCGCCTGCGAGGGGGTGCAACCGATTCCCTTCGGTCGCTCCCTGGCCGCGGCTCTCCGCGGTTTTCCCCGGAAGGTGACGCTGGCCGACGGGATGCTGCGGATTTACCTGACCGCGGGACCGGGCGCTCCCGGATCACCAGTCGTCGATCCCGGGTACTATCTCACCTGGGAGGCGACAGCCTTTCCCTCGGAGCGCGAGATCCGGCAGGGAATCCCCGTGGTGCACCTGGAGGGATGTGTCGGCGAGCGTTGGGGTGAAAAGAGCGGCAACTATGCTTCCCATGTCGAGGCGCTGATGGCGGCCCGTTCCCTCGGTGCCGTGGAAGGGATCGTGACCGATGACAAGGGTCGTCTTGTTTCCTCAACAATGGGCAACCTGCTCCTCTGGCTGCCCGGCAAACGCAAGGGCGAGATCGTGCCTCACACGCCCGGATCATCCTCGGGCGCCCGCTCCGGCGCGGTGCTCGAATGGGTGAAGGGAAAGTGCGCCGTGAAGGAATCCCCGCTGCGGATTTCGGATCTCCGTCGTGCCACCGCGATCGCGGTCACCAATTCGCGTCTCGGCGTGATGCCTGTCTCCTGTTGCGACCGGCGTCCCCTGCCCGACGCCGCTCCGGCCCGCCTTCTCGCGATGGAATATCTCCAATCCCATGGTCTTCTCCGGGGATCATGACGACCTGCTGGATGCGGCCGGATCGGAACCGCATCTCAGGGAACTCCTCTCCCGTGTCGGCACGGCCGGCAAGGGGAAGCCCGTGCTCCTTGGCGATGCCTCCGAGCAGGCGTGGCCCTTCCTTGGCGCTGTGGCGGCGCGAAGCCTCGGCGAGGGTGGCTCCGTCTGGTTTGTCTGCCGCGACGTGAGGTCCCAGGAGGAGTTCGCCTCCGAGTTGGGATGCTGGCTTCACCAGGCCATGCTTTTTCCCGATCTTGAGATTCCGGCGGCCGGCCTTGGTCTTCCCGATCCGGAGACCGCCTCCGA
>JACCDT011696138.1_pt1 | contig 18695 bp, 19 predicted proteins | sample 7446291 | NCBI WGS metagenome assembly JACCDT01 (sample SAMN15323446, study PRJNA562643) | freshwater metagenome | isolation source: river surface water | place: USA:Blue River Watershed | collected 2017-08-17 | reverse complement strand
TTGATCTGCTGCTCGGGCTGAGTGTCGACGAGCGCATGCACTAATACGGCAAGGCGACGCGGGGCCGCATACGAGACGATGTCGCCGTGACCCAAGCCCGCGCTCTCAAGACCCGAACGCAGACCTTCCTTCAGGGCGCGCTCGAGTTCGGGCAGCGCAAGGGGCGGAAGCTCTTCGGTGCCGAGCTCGAAAAGGAAATCGCGAGCGCTCATGACGAACGCACCATCGGGAATCCCAGCGCTTCGCGGCTATCGTAATAAGCTTGGGCGACTCCGCGAGCGAGGGTGCGCACGCGAAGGATGAATCGCTGTCGCTCGGTTACGGAGATGGCTCGACGCGCATCGAGCAGATTGAACGTGTGCGAAGCCTTGAGCACTTGTTCGTAGGCCGGCAATGCAAGTTTGGCTTCGAGCAAGCGAACACATGCGGCCTCGTGTTCGTCGAAGTGACGAAAGAGCACGGCCGTGTCGGCGTGTTCGAAGTTGTAAGTGGATTGCTCGACTTCGTTCTGGTGATACACGTCGCGATAGGTGACGCGACCCATCGGGCCGTCGGTCCAGACGATGTCGTAGACGCTATCGACGCCTTGCAGATACATCGCAAGGCGCTCGAGGCCGTAGGTGATTTCGCCGGTGACAGGACGGCAGTCGAGACCACCGACCTGCTGGAAGTAGGTGAACTGCGTGACTTCCATACCGTTGAGCCACACTTCCCAGCCGAGACCCCAAGCACCGAGTGTCGGTGATTCCCAGTTGTCTTCGACGAAGCGAATGTCGTGGGTGAGGGGGTCGAAGCCGAGCATCTTCAACGAACCCACGTAACGATCGAGGATGTCGAGCGGCGAGGGTTTCATCACCACCTGAAATTGGTAGTACCGCTGCAGTCTAAACGGGTTGTCGCCATATCGACCGTCGGTCGGGCGCCGCGAGGGCTGTACGTACGCCGCACTCCAGGGCTCGGGACCGATCGAGCGCAGGAAGGTGGCCGTATGAAAGGTTCCCGCGCCCATTTCCATGTCGTAGGGCTGCAGGATGACGCAGCCCTGGTCCGACCAGTATTTCTGAAGAGCGAAAACCAGTTCTTGAAACGTGCGAGCCATGGCTCCTGGCGAGCGGCCATCGCCGCGGTCGATCAAAGGGTGGTCAGTATAACGGGTGCGCTACCCGGCTCGATCCTCTAGCATCGGGCGACAACGAGGGGGACACACATAATGACGACGGAACGCGCTCGCGAAGACGACGCCGTGAAGGTCGGGATCTGGGAGCTCTCCCCCGGTATCCAACGGTCCAATTTTTACGCCTTGCTCGGCGTCGCCTTTTTCTCGATCGGGTTGCTCACCCTCGTCGGAAACCTGCGGCCTTACCTTTTCAACTCCATGCTGGGCATTCCCGATGACATCCAGGGGCGCGTCAGCGGCGTTATGGATGTCATCAGCGAAATTCCCGCGCTGCTGCTGTCGGGCGCGATCGGTGCCGCATCAGATCGGCTCGGGCGCCGCGTCATCTACGGCATGGGCTTTGCGATCTTGGCAGTCGGATATCTCTTATTTCCGCTCGCGCAGTTCAACTGGACGCTGTACGCGATGATTTTCGTCACGGCTTGTGGCGCGTCGCTGATCGCGGCGATGCTCGCAGCCGTGATCGCCGATTTTCCTCGGGAAACTTCGCGCGGAAAGCTCGTCGGGATTTGTTTTTTCCTGAACGGTTTGGGGGTCGCGACGCTCGTGGGCCTCGCCACGCAGCTACCGAAGTTCTATCTCGCACAGGGAATGGACGCCGTCGAAGCCGGACGCGCGTCGTACTGGACGGTCGCGGCAATTTGTGTGATTCCGCTAGTGCTCGTTCTGCGGGGTCTTCCGCGACAGGCGCCGGGGCAACTCTCCGAGCGCGAGCCAGTGCTTGCGACGATCCGAATCGGTATCGCAGCAGCCAAAGATCTTCGCGTACGCCTGGCGTACGCCTCTGCTGCGGTGTCTCGCGCGTCGCTTTCCATCATCAGCGCGTTCTTCTTTTTATGGATGGTGCAGGCCGGAAAGCAGCAAGGCATGACGCCTGCCGAAGCGCTGTCGCAAAGCAGCGGAATTTTCGTCGTCATCCAGATCACCGCCACGCTTTGGGCCGTGACCGTCATCACGTTCATCGATCGAGTCGATCGTGTGCTGTTCATGGCCGTCGCCTCGGCGCTCGCCAGTGGCAGCTATGTTTGGTTCGGTTTGCAGGACAACCCGTTCCAGCCAGCGATGTATGTCGCGGCTGTTTTTCTCGGGGTCTGTGAGATGAGCGGCATCCTCGCTTCGCAGGCGCTCATCGGCCAGGTGGCACCGGAGCGGGGGCGTGGCGCTGTCATCGGGGTGTTCACGTTGTGCGGATCGGCCGGAATTTTTCTCGCGGCGATCGTGGGTGGTACGTTGTTCGATTCCTGGCGACCCTCCGCGCCGTATGTGGTGATGGGCTGCACGAGCGGCGTGCTTTGCGCGTTGGCGACGTACACGTGGATCAAGACCCGCGTACGAACGTCCGCACCATAACAACGCAAAAAAATCACTTGATGCACTAACTTAGTGCATTTAAGGGTAACTTAGGCTACCAATACGGGCCTTAAATCGTTGATTTTCCTTAAAAGCGAGGTTTCGGCACGAGAAATGCATCATACTTGGGCGTCTTAACCCTACGGAGCGAACATGAGCAGCGCCAGTGACGTCATCAAGATGATCAAGGACCGAGAAGTGAAGTGGGCCGATCTCCGCTTTACCGATACTCGAGGCAAAGAGCAGCACGTCACGATCCCCGCCAAGCTTGTCGACGACGGTCTGTTCCGTGACGGCAAGATGTTCGACGGTTCGTCGATCGCCGGTTGGAAAGGCATCAACGAGTCGGACATGATCCTCCTTCCCGAGCCCGGCACCGCCGTGCTCGATCCGTTCTTCGAAGAAGCCACGGTCAACATTCGTTGCGACGTCATCGAGCCGGCAACCATGCAGGGCTACGAGCGAGATCCGCGTTCCATCGGCAAGCGCGCCGAGGCGTACCTCAAGAGCACGGGCATCGCCGATGGCGCGACCTTCGGGCCCGAGAACGAATTCTTCATCTTCGACAGCGTGCGTTGGAAGAACGAAATGCACGGCTGTTCGTACGACATCGACTCCGAGCAGGGCGCCTGGAACAGCAACACGCAGCTCGAGGGCGGAAATAAAGGCCATCGACCCGGCGTGAAGGGCGGCTACTTTCCCGTTCCTCCCGTCGATGCGTTCCAAGATATTCGCAACGCCATGTGCGGCGCGTGTGAAGAGCTCGGCCTCGTCGTCGAAGTGCATCACCACGAAGTCGCTACCGGCGGTCAGTGCGAAATCGGCATCGGCCCGGGCGGTCTCGTCAAGAAAGCCGACCAAGTACAAATCTTGAAGTACGCCGTGCACAACGTGGCTCACGCCTATGGCAAGACGGCGACCTTCATGCCGAAGCCGTTGGTCGGTGACAACGGTTCGGGTATGCACGTACACCAGTCGCTGCAGAAAGAAGGCAAGGCGCTGTTCGCGGGTGATAAGTACGGCGGTCTGTCCGACATCGCGCTCTATTACATCGGCGGCATCATCAAACACGCCAAGGCGCTCAACGCCTTCACGAACGCCGGTACCAACAGCTACAAGCGACTCGTCCCGGGCTTCGAAGCGCCGGTCATGCTGGCCTACTCTGCGCGTAACCGTTCAGCGTCGATTCGCATTCCGTTCGTATCGAATCCGAAGGCACGCCGTATCGAAGTGCGGTTCCCCGATTCCTCGGCCAACCCGTACTTCGCTTTCGCCGCCATGATGATGGCGGGTCTCGACGGCATTCAGAACAAGATCCATCCGGGCGATCCGGCCGATAAAGATCTTTACGACCTCGAGCCTGAAGAGGCGAAGCACATTCCCACCGTGTGCCACTCGCTCGACATGGCCCTTGAGCACCTCGATAAAGATCGCGAGTTCCTCACCCGCGGCGGTGTGTTCACCAACGACGTGATCGACGCCTACATCAATCTCAAGATGCAGGAAGTCACGCGTTACCGGATGAGCACGCACCCGGTCGAGCTCGATCTCTACTACAGCTGCTGAGTCCAGGGCAGCTGAGCCCGAGGCGGTGTGATGCGCGGCAACGACCATGGCGGTTGAGCGACTCTTCGAGAGTTTTGCTGCGCATCACGACCCCGCCGATTTGCTCGACGCCCTTTCTACGGGCGTCGTGCTACTCGATCCGGCGCTCGTCGTATTGCACGCGAACGTCGCCGCTCAGGGGCTGATGGCCGTCGGGCTCAATCAAGCCCGAGGTCGAACGTTCTGCGAACTCTTCACCGACAGCGGTACCTTGCAGTCGATGCTCCTGCGGGCTCGTGACGCCGGCGAGGTGGTTACCGAGTGTGACCTCGCTTTGCGTCCCATCGGGATGCCGAAAGACCTTCGCGTCGTCGATATCACCGTCACCTCCGTCGATAGTCCGTCGGGTGCGCGACGAGTGTTGCTCGAGCTGGCCGATGCCGAACCACGCAATCGCTTGAACCGCGACAACGCCCTACGCGCACGCCTCGAGAGCAGTCGGATGATGACTCGGCAGCTCGCTCACGAAATAAAGAACCCACTCGGTGGTGTGCGAGGTGCTGCACAGCTGTTGGCGCGCCAACTTCCGGCGACGGAGCTGCAGGAATACACCTCCGTCATCATCAACGAGGTCGATCGACTGACATCGCTCGTCGACACGATGTTGAGCCCGGCGCGGCCGCCGCAAAAAACCACGCTCAATATTCACGAGGTTTGCGAGCATGTGCATCGACTGCTCACCGCCGAGGCGCCTGTCGGCGTGATGGTCGATCGGGATTACGATCCCAGCGTGCCAGAGGGTCGCTTCGACAGAAACCAACTCGTGCAGGCCTTGCTCAACTTATCGCGCAACGCCATGCAGGCTGTCGGTGAGTCCGGCCGCATCATTTTGCGAACGCGTGTACTGACGCAGGCCCACATCGGTATCGTTCGTCATCGCCTCGCCGTGCGCATCGACATCATCGACAACGGACCGGGTGTGCCCGAGGAAATTCGTGGCACGTTGTTCTATCCGCTTGTGACCGCACGTCCGAACGGCACAGGTCTCGGACTTGCCGTCGCACAAGAACTCATCAACCGCAATGGCGGCATCATCGAATTTCAGAGCGAACCGGGGAGCACGGTGTTTTCGATTACTTTGCCGCTCCTCGCAGGCGATGTGCCTACCGTCGGGAGTGGAACATGAATACGGGACCCTTGCGTGTTTGGCTCGTCGATGACGATGCATCGATCCGCTGGGTACTCGAGCGCGCTCTGAAGGCCGGCGGCATGCTGCCCTGCGCATTCGAGTCCGCTGAGCCTGCGCTCGAAGCGCTACGCAACGAGTCACCCGATGTGCTCGTGACCGATATCCGAATGCCGGGTCTCTCCGGGCTCGATCTCGTTCGAAAGATCCACGGTACGCGACCGCAACTGCCGATCATCGTCATGACGGCCCATGCCGATCTTGATAACGCCGTATCGGCCTATGAAAGCGGGGCATTCGAATATTTACCGAAGCCCTTCGATATCGATCAAGTGATCGATCTCGTTCGTCGCGCAGCTCAGAGCGCTCAACGTGGCGTGACGGGCGCAGCGACTGACGGCCCGATGCCCGAGTTGCTCGGCAAGGCGCCGGCGATGCAACAGGTCTTTCGTGCGATCGGTCGGTTATCGCGATCGGCGGTCACCGTTCTCATCACCGGTGAGTCGGGAACGGGCAAAGAGCTCGTCGCACGAGCGTTGCACGAGCACAGCCCGCGTGCGGCCAAGCCGTTCATCGCGCTCAATACTTCGGCGATTCCGTCGGAGCTGCTCGAGTCCGAGCTGTTCGGACACGAGAAGGGTGCGTTCACGGGAGCCGATGCGTTACGACGCGGTCGCTTCGAGCAGGCGGACGGCGGAACGTTGTTCCTCGACGAAATCGGCGACATGCCGACCCCGCTGCAGACACGGTTGCTGCGCGTACTTGCTGAGGGTGAGTTCTATCGTGTCGGCGGACAAACGCCGATTCGGGTCGATGTTCGCGTCATCGCCGCCACACATCAAAACCTCGAGGATCGCGTTGCACGCGGACTCTTTCGCGAAGATCTCTTCCATCGACTCAATGTGATTCGTATGGAACTGCCTCCGCTACGTGCGCGTCGCGAAGACGTGGGCGATCTGCTCGAGCACTATCTGCGCGTGGCGGCGACCGAGCTCGGCGTCGAGGCGAAATCTCTCGCAACCGACGCGAGGCTCGCGCTGCAGGCTTACGGTTGGCCCGGCAATGTTCGCGAGCTCGTCAATCTTTGCCGTCGGTTGACGGTGCTCGCACCGGGAGCCGAGATCCACGTCGAAGACCTGCCGACCGAGGTTGCCGGCGCAAGTCTGTCGCAAACGGGCGGAGAGGGCTGGGCCGCTGCACTCGCGCGCTGGGCCGAAATGGAATCTTTGCGCCCCGAGGCGTCGCCCTTGCTCGATACCGCGCTCCCGGAGTTCGAGCGCACGCTCATTCGGGTCGCGCTCGCGCATACGGGGGGTCATCGCCAGGAGGCCGCCAAGCTTTTGGGCTGGGGGCGCAACACGCTGACCCGAAAGCTCAAAGAACTGGGCATGGAAGAAGGCGAGTTCGAGGCCGGAGACGAAGCCGCCGCTTGAGTTGAGACATAATGCGGTCGATGGACATGCTCGACCACGTGTATTTCGGCAACACGCTCGGTGACTGGCTGCTCGCCGCCACCGCCTTCCTCGTCTGTTTCTTTGTGTTGCCCTCGATCCGGTTATTCGTCGTCGCCCGCTCGCGCAAACTGGTGGGCCGCGAGGCGCCTCCCTGGATCAATCTCGTTCTGCTGCTCATCACCCGAACCCGCCGCCTTTTCTTGGTGGTGGTGGCCTTCTACGTGGCCGAGCGCTTTCTCGCCTTGCCGCAGCGAGTCGAAGACCTCTCGACTGCGCTCATCGTCCTCACGTTCTGGATTCAAGCGGCGCTCTGGGGTATCGCAGCGGTCGAGTTCGCGCTGAAACAACGACAGGATCGCATGATCGCCGCCGGCGAATTGAAGCAGTCGGGCTCGATGAGCGTGTTGCTCTTCGTGGCGCGCGTAGCGATCTTTGCGCTCGCCGTTTTGCTTGCGCTCGACAACCTCGGAGTCAACATCACGGCCCTCGTCGCGGGCCTCGGTATCGGCGGTATCGCCATCGCTCTCGCGGTTCAAACGGTACTCGGCGATCTACTGGCCTCGCTCTCCATCACGCTCGACAAGCCATTCCGAGTGGGCGATCTGCTTCGAATCGACGATATCGAGGGCGTCGTCGAATTCATCGGCGTACGCAGTACTCGTCTGCGCAGCGTCACCGGCGAGCAAGTCATCATCGCGAACGCAGATTTACTCAAGAATCGGTTGCGTAACCTCGGGCGCATGCCCGAGCGCCGCATGCTGTTCCAGCTCGGCATCGCCTACGAAACCTCCCCAGACAAACTCGCAACCGTGTCGGATATCGTGATGCGCGCGGTAGAGTCGGTGCAGGGAACACGGTTCGAATACTGCGCGATGCGCGGATTCGGCGACTCGTCGCTGAACTTCGAGGTGGTGTATTTCGTGCCGGACTGGGATCAAGCCCGGCTCCGGTTCATCAAGATAAACGACGCGGTCAATCGAGCGATCCACGCGGCATTCGCCGCCGAGGGCATCGTGTTCGCGTATCCGACGCGCAGCGTGATCGTCAGGCAGTAAGCCGCAAAGAACCGACGAGGTCGGTAACGTTTTTCATGCCGTTGTCAGCGAGATATTTCGCGATGCCGGCGTTGATCTTCTTGCAAGTCATCGGGTCGTAAAATAGCGACGTCCCGATGCCGACGGCACTGGCGCCCGCGATGATGAACTCGATGGCATCGGTCGCGTTGGTGATACCGCCTTGTCCGATGATCGGCACGTTGTGGCGTCGCGCCACATCGTAGACCTGATGCACCTTGAGCAATGCGATCGGTTTGATCGCCGGGCCGGACAGTCCGCCCTGTACGTTACCGATGATCGGGCGGCGCGTTTTGGCGTCGATGGCCATGCCCATGATCGTATTGATGACGGAAAGCCCATCGCTTCCGGCTTCGATGCAGAGACGTGCGTTTTCTTTGATGTCGGTCTGGTTCGGAGATAGCTTGGTGATGATGGGCTTTTTCGTTACTGCGCGACAGGCGGCAACCACTCGGGCAGACATCTCAGGATAGTTTCCGAAAGCAACGCCGCCTTCCTTGACGTTGGGGCAGGAGATGTTGATCTCGATCGCATCGATGGGTGAGTCCTCGAAGCGTCGCGTCACCTCGGCATACTCCTCGATGGTCGATCCCGAGACGTTGGCGATGAAACGGGTTTCGCTGAAGTCGAGTGTCGGCAAGATGTTTTGGACGACGTGGTCGGTGCCGGGGTTCTGCAGACCGATGGCGTTCAGCATGCCCATCGGAGTTTCGTACACGCGGTGCGGCGGATTGCCCAATCTCGGTTCCAGCGTTGTGCCTTTGAGCACCACGGCCCCGCAATCCGTATTCGAAAACCCCTCGACGCGGGTGTATTCCTCACCGAAACCCACACACCCCGACAGCAGCACGATGGGCGAGGAGAAGTCCATGCCGAGGAAGCGGTAGCGCAGGGATTCGGGGACGTCGTGGGACATGCCCCGATTATAGACGTCACCGGCATTGCTACCATGCACAGCATGTTCCGTATCGTTTTATTCGAGCCCGAGATCCCACCCAACACCGGAAACGTAATCCGGCTCTGCGCCAATACCGGCGCCGAGTTGCATCTGATCAAACCGCTGGGCTTCGATCTCGATCGTCGTTCTGTGCGTCGTGCCGGTCTCGATTACCGATGGATGACCGCCGTGCATGTGCATGCCGATTTCGAGGCGTGTCGTCAGGCGCTTGGGCCAGCCGTACGCTGGTTCGCCGTCGAGACGGGCGGGACTCGTCGATACGACGAGGTGAACTGGCAGCCGGGTGATGTGATGTTGTTCGGGTCCGAGCGACGTGGTCTGCCTCAAGACGTCATCGACACGTTGCGCCGGGAGTCGGGTGATGCCGCGCTCGTCAGCATTCCCATGTGTGAGGGCAATCGCAGCCTGAACCTGTCGAATTCCGTCAGCATCGTGACTTACGAAGCGTGGCGACAGAACGGATTCGGGATCCCCGACGCTACTCGCTGAACTCGGCCTTGATCGGTCGAGTCATCAAGGATTTGACCACCTCGCGCGCTGGCATGCCCTCATAAAGCAGGCGATAGATGCCTTCGCAGATCGGCATCTCCACGTTTTCGCGAGCGGCCACACGATGCACGGCGCGGGCGGCGAGATAGCCTTCGACCACCTGCCCGATGTCTTTGAGGGCCTCGTCGACGCTCTTGCCAGCCGCCAGTGACAAACCGAAACGACGGTTGCGCGATTGATCGTCGGTGCAGGTGAGCACGAGATCACCGAGTCCGGCGAGACCCATGAATGTTTCGCGCTGCGCTCCGAGCGCTACGCCGAGACGGGTCATCTCGACGAGTCCGCGAGTGATCAGCGCGACGCGTGTGTTGGCACCGAATCCGAGGCCGTCGGCAAGACCAGCGCCGACGGCCAGAACGTTTTTGGTGGCGCCGCCCACTTCGACACCGACGATGTCGGTCGAAGTGTAGGCGCGGAAGTTCGCAGCCGAGAGGCTACGTGCCAAGGCGTTCGCGAAATCTTCGTCGGAGGACGCAATGGTCATGGCCGTGGGCAGGCCGGCACCCACTTCGCGCGCAAACGTCGGCCCCGAGAGCACCGCGAAAGAACGCCGGTTTCCGAGCACTTCTCGAGCCACTTGGTGCGGCAGCAAGCCGGTGTCGAGCTCGAAGCCTTTGGTGGCCCACGCGAGTCGGACGTCGTCGTCTAGCGATGGGGCGATTTCTTTGAGAAGACCCCGTAGCGCATGACTCGGTACGGCGATCAGGATTTCCTTCGCTCCATCGAGGGCTTCATCGAGCCCCGTCGCGACCGATAGGTTTTCCGGAAAGGGAGCATCGGGCAGATAACGCTGATTACGACGAGCCTTGACCATCGCAGCCTGCTGCGCGGCATCGCGACCCCAGAGGCGAGTCGGATGGCCCGCGCGAGCAAACTGTATCGCGAGCGCCGTGCCCCAACACCCGGCACCCAGTACGGCCAGCGGTGCGGCCACGTCGCTCATCGTCTTCAGCTGTTGAGATTCGCGGGCGGGGTCTGCGCTTGTTGCTTGGCAGCCGCCTCCGCGAGTGATCGAGCGTATAGCGCGTCAAAGTTAACGGGCGGCAGCAGCAGCTGTGGGAAGCCGCCCTGCGACACCAGATTGGCGATGGTTGCGCGCGCGTAAGGGAAGAGTACGGAAGGTGCGATGGCCGCGATCGCACGGCGATGTTCTTCTTCGTCGAGATTGCGCACCCCGAAGAGACCCGCCTGTTTGACTTCGACCAGGAACGCCGTCGACTCGCCGAGCTTGGCGGTGATGCTGACCGTCAGCACGACTTCGCGAAGGTCCGAGGAGATGGCTTCTGAAGCGGTGTTGAGATCGAGACCGATCTGCGGATTCCAGGGGCCTTCGATGCGCGGGCCTTTGGGTGCTTCAAAGGAGCAGTCCTTCAAGTAGACCGACTGCAGTGAAAATTCCGGAGCATTTGCTTCGGCGCCCGGAGGAGTGGCGCCGTCGGCGCGCGGATCTGGATCAGCCATGTCGTGAAGCCTCTGTGATGATTTCTGTATGAAGAATAAGAGCCGTCGTCAGCCCGCGAGCAGCGGATCGAGACCGCCTTTGGCATTGAGAGCGTGCAAATCGTCGCATCCGCCGACGTGCACCTCACCGATGAAGATCTGCGGCACGGTGTGACGGCCGCTGCGCGCCATCATCTGCTGACGGAGCGCAGGGTCACGGTCGACGTCGATGATTTCGAGATCGGCCTTCTTGCTCTCGAGCAATTCTCGGGCCCGAGCGCAGTAAGGGCACCCGGCGGTGGCGTACATCACGACCTTGGCGGTCATGGTCAGGATTTTCCTTGCCCCGTCGCGAGCGGAAGATTTTCGGAGCGCCAACCCGTGAGGCCGCCCTTGAGATTGAAGACTTGCTTAAAGCCCTGCCGCTCCAGTACGCGCGCCGCCGCTGCACCCGTCGAGCCCGAGTCGCAATAGACGATCACGTTCTTTTCTTTGTACTTCTTGAGCGAATCGCCAGCGGTCAGCATTTCGGCGGAATCCATGCGTCGCGCGCCGCCGATGTGGCCGGCACCGAAGGCCTCTGGGCTGCGTAGATCGATGACCAAGGCCCCTTGGTTTTGCAGACGGATCAGATCTTGGGGGGAGATACCGGCGTAGGCGTCGCGACGGGCTCGGATCTCGAACACGATCACGAGGACTGCGGCGACGACCGCCAGCGAGACGAGCCAAGGGTGGTTCGCGACGTATTCGGGCAACTTTTCCATCGGCGGGATTATACAATTTGGTCCGATGCGCGGACGGATAACTCGTTGGATTCCCGTTTTGGTCTCGGCGGCTCTGCTGTCGACGGCTGTCGCTCAGGATGCCGCCCGTGCCGAGGCGGAGTTGCGGCAACTTCGTACCGAAATCGAGCGCATCCGCGGGCAAGTGGCAAAGGATGCCGCCGAACGGGACCGCCTCACCCGGGCACTGCGTGCCGCGGAGACCGCCGCGAATCGGGCGCGGGGGGAACTCGATCGGTTGCGTGGGGAGCGACGGACCCGGGAACAGCGCCGCGCTGATCTTGCCGAGCAGAAGCGACAGCGAGAGCAGGAGCTGGCTCGCGAACGTGCAGAGCTCGCGGCCCAGATGCGCGCGGCCTATCTCATCGGGCGCGATGAACCGCTGAAGATGTTCCTCAACCAAGAAGATCCGAGTCGCGCGGAACGCATGTTTTCGTACTACGGCTATTTCGGCAGGGCGAGAGCGGGGCAACTGACCGCGATCGAGGACAACCTGCGCGAAATTTCTGCACTCGATGCCAGTCTCGAAACCGAGCGTGAGCGCATCTTACGTCTTGAGCAGGAACAGAAAGACGAAGTGTCTCGGCTTGATAAAGCGCGCACCGAGCGTGGCCAGGTGTTGGCGAGCTTGACGGCCGAGGCTCGGGCCAGAAACGCCAGCCTTCAGCGCTTACAACGAGAGCAGGCCGCTCTCGAGAAGCTGCTGCGCGATTTGCGTCGCGTCGCACCTCAATTCCCCTCCGATAGCCGCAGTCCGTTCGCGGGGATGCGCGGCAAACTGACCTGGCCAACCGCTGGGCGCCTCGAGGCTCGCTTCGGTGAGCGTCGAGCCGGCACCGTCAAATGGGATGGTGTGGTGATCGCAGCGCCGCGGGGCACGCCCGTCAAAGCGGTCTACCGCGGACGCGTGGTGTATGCCGATTGGCTCGCCGGACTGGGCCTCCTCATGATCATCGATCACGGCGGTGGGTTCCTCAGTCTTTATGGGCACAACGATCAGTTGTTTCGTGCGGTAGGCGACCAAGTGACGGCGGGTGACACCGTTGCCGGTGTCGGAGATTCTGGTGGTCGCGCCCAACCCGGGCTTTATTTTGAGATCCGCCAAGGCGCCCGCCCGCTAGACCCTGCCCCTTGGTTCAAAGACCGGCAGCCCTGAGCGGCTAGCCTGTAAAATCCTCGCCAATGAAATCCCCTCGCGTTGTCCTGTTATCAGGCGTAGTCGCCGGCCTCGCGGCGGGCGTCGTCCTTTCGCGCTGGGTATTCGTTGCCGATGCACCCACTCCTGCGACGACCTCTCCGATCACGGCCCCGACGGATACGAAGAGCACGACTAACGGCGCAGCCTCGATGCTGTCGAAGGAGCTCTCCGCCGATGACGCGCGCCGATTAGCCGAGGTGCTCGCACAGGTGCGTCGCGAATATGTCGATGAAATTCCCGACGCCAAGCTCGTCGACGGCGCCATGCGCGGAATGCTGTCGGGTCTCGATGCCCACTCGGCCTACCTCGACCGTCGCGAGTTCGAAGAAATTCGTCGTGGCGCTGCCGGGAACTATCCGGGTATCGGCATTGAAGTGTCGGCCGAGAACGGGTTCATCAAAGTTCAGAGACCTTTGGAAGACTCGCCTGCCGCACGAGCCGGGATACGCGCCGGTGATCTCATTTTGCGCATCGATGGCGAGGCGGTCGGCATCAACGTCGCAGAAGCCATCGAGCAAATGCGTGGTCCCGCGGGCTCCTTGGTTCGTTTGACCGTACGTCGAGCGGCTCGTGATGAACTGGTCGACGTCGTGCTCGAGCGAGCGCGTGTCGAGGTGCACAGCGTCACGGGAGCCAAGCTCGATTCTCGCCACGCCTATTTGCGCATCGCTTCGTTCAGCGACACCACGCCCATCGATTTTGAGCGAACCGTACAGCGTCTTCGTCGTGAGCAGCCCGACCTGAAAGGTCTTGTGATCGATCTGCGCAACAATCCGGGTGGTGTTCTCGAGGGTGCCGTAGCGGTCGCCGACGCGATGCTCGATCAAGGAAATATCGTGGTGGCGCGTGGGCGCGCTGCCGATGCGCGGTTTCGCATGGATGCAGAGCCGGGTCAGTTGCTCGCTGGCATAGACATCGCCGTTCTGGTCAATGGTGCGTCGGCCTCTGCCGCCGAGATCGTTGCCGGCGCGCTCAAAGATAACGGCAGAGCCTTGCTCGTGGGGCGACGCACCTACGGCAAGGGTTCGGTGCAAAGCGTCATTCCGCTCAGCAACGGGCACGCGATCAAGTTGACGACCTCCCGTTATGCGACGCCTTCCGGTACATACATCAATGAGCGGGGCATCGAACCTGACGTGACGCTGTCCGGTCCCGACTCTGCACCCACCGACCCCAGTGTCGATGACGAGGTTCGTGCAGCGCTGCGCGAACTGCAACGTCGCGCTCCGCGCGGCACCCGCACTGCCGAGGCTAAGTCCCCCAGAATCTCATGATGGAACTTCTACAATTTTTCATCGATTTCATCCTCCACCTCGACACCCACCTGGTCGAGCTACTGCAGCAGTACGGGCTGTGGCTTTACGCCATCTTGTTCGTCATCGTCTTCGCGGAGACGGGACTCGTCGTGACCCCGTGGTTGCCCGGTGACTCCCTACTCTTTGCCGTGGGCACACTCGCGGCGATCGATACGAGCGGCACGTTGCACGCCCCGACTGTCGCAGCGTTGTTGATCGTGGCGGCGATCCTCGGTAACAGCTGTAATTACGCCATCGGAAAGGCGATCGGTCCGCCTGCGTTCAGTGGTCGATATCGACTACTCAAAGTCGAGTATCTCCGTCAGACCGAGGCGTACTTTGCGAAGCACGGCGGAAAGACGGTGGTGCTGTCGCGCTTCTTGCCGCTTCTACGCACTTTTGCGCCGTTCGTCGCGGGCATCGCGCGCATGCAGTACTCGCGCTTTCAGATGTACAACATCGTCGGCGCGATTTCCTGGGTGACGGTCTTTTTGGGTGGCGGCTATCTCTTCGGCAACATCCCGATCGTGCGTGACAACTTCGGTCTCGTCACGCTGACCATCATTTTTGGATCGTTGATTCCCGTGGCGATCGTCGTACTACGACGACGCCACTGAGAGATCACGGTCCGAAGCGCGGTGGTCGAGGTTAGAGCGCGCGGATCGCACCGACGATCGCGCCGATCAGCAGCGCGAGCATCGGCACGGACGACAACGCAAACCCGAGACTTCGCTTCTCCGCAGCTTTGACATATCCGAGGAAGAAGATCAGTCGTCCGACGATGAAGACCGCGCCGAGCACGGTTGCCCACATCGGGCTGACCAATATCGCGAACGACCACAGGGCTGGTATGAAAATGATGAGTACTTCGAGGGTATTCATCTGAACTCTGTAGTAGCGTTCGAAGTCGGGGCTGCCACTCGTGGCCGGTGCTTTGACGCCGAAACGATGACGAGCGCGTCCGACGGCGGCAGCAAAGCCGAAGTATTCGACGAGCGCGACCAGCATGACCAGAAAGACGGGTATGTAGTCAGCGGACATGGGAACCCCCTTGATGAACGATGGTCAAGCATAGCGCGATGGCAGAATGCTGCATAAGGAGACGAACACGTGACCGGATTTTTACTTCGAGCGGTGATCGCCGCATTCGGGTTGTGGTTCGCCACCCTCTGGGTCGACGGGTTTGCCATCGATGAGCCGGTCACCTTATTGATTGCTGCGGTGGTGCTTGGCCTCGTCAACGCCGTGGTCAGGCCCATTCTCATTGTGCTGACCCTGCCCATTAGCGTGGTGACGCTGGGGCTTTTTCTGCTCGTCATCAACGCCAGCATGATCTTGCTTGTGGCGGCGATCGTTCCGGGTTTCGATGTGTCGGGCTTTTGGGATGCACTCTGGGGCGCACTGATCGTGAGCCTTACCGGCTGGCTCGGCTCTTGGTTCATCGGATCACGCGGACTCGACCTGTTGGGTCGCCGATGAGTTTCACCATGCGCCATTCATTACTCGTCACCACGTCTATAGCCCTCGCCGCAATCGTGGCGCTGCCTGCTTCGGCAGCCGACCAACAGTTCACGGGCTACGCCCGCTCCCGAGACGACGGACGCTTGCTTTACGTGGAGTCTCATCACGTACGTCGCGCCGGAGAAATTGGCGAAACACGGATCGTGATGTACCGCTGCTCTGCCGAAGGTCCGGCATTCGCACGCAAGGAACTCACTTACGGCGCCTCCCGAGAGACGCCGGAGTTCACTTTCACCGATGCGCGCAGTGGCTACACAGAAGGGTTGCGACGCACCGCGCAGGGCCCTCGCGTCTTCCAGCAAGAGAACCCAAGAAGTGCGCGACGCGAAGCCAAGGTCTCGACGGACGTCGCCCTAGTATCCGATGCCGGTTTCGATGAATTCGTACGCAAGCACTGGGCAGAGCTCGAAGCGGGCAAGACGGTCCGATTTCCGTTTCTCATTCCGAGTCGACTCGACTACCTCACCTTCAAAGTCAAAAAGTACCGGGAGACAAAAATCGAGGGCGTTACCGCGAGTGTGATTCGTCTGAATCTCTCGGGCGTATTCGGCTGGTTTTTACCGTATATCGAGGTTTCTTATCGCAAGAGCGATCGCTTGCTCAAACGCTACGAAGGCCTGACCAACATCCGCGACGAGGATGGCCAAAATCTTGTGGCCATCATCGAGTTTCCTTTGCGTGAGCGTCGTAGTGGCGCGGAGAGCGATTTCGTCAAGCTCCGGGCGGAGCCTCTGGTTCCGCGCTGCTGACGCGTGACTCGGCGGATGGCGGACGGCGAGGCCAGTTGATGAGCAAGGTTCCGCCGAGAATCACTACGGTGCCGGCGACTTGCAGGGGTCCAAGACCTTCTTCGAGAACCCACCATCCGAGCAACAGAGCGATCGCGGGATTCACGAACGCATACGTCGATAACTGCGCTGGTGTGACATTGACCGATAGCCACGCGTAAGCCGTGTACGCGATGCACGAACTCGCGATCGTCATATAGGCGAGTGCGGCGAGGCCGCCGATGTTCCAACTCCACTGCGTCAGCTCACCCGTGATCAATGCTGGGACGATCAGCATCACGCCTCCACAGAGCATCTGCAGCGCAGTGAAGGTCATGAGATCGAGCGAGGTACCGGAGTTACGAATGTAAAACGTACCGAGTGACCAACCGAAGCAACCGACGAGTACGATGAGTGTCGGCCAAGCCAGCGCAGCGGCAGCCGTTTCACCGCCAGGCCATGCGACCAATACGGTTCCCGCGAATCCCGTGATCAAACCGGTGGCGACGCGTCCGCTGATGGGCTGGGCCCTCGCACCGAACATGCCGAGAATCGGAATCCAGAACGACGAGGAGACGTTGAGCAAGGCGGCAAGATTAGAAGGGATGTACTGCAAACCCCAGACTGCTGCCCCGTTCGAGACGAACACCGAGAAAAAACCGACGACCATCAAACCGCGCCATTCGTGCTTCGGAATGACCTGCATCAGTGGCAGGCCACGACTACGCGCAAGAAGCCTCGCGATACACCACAGCAAGACACCACCGATCAAAAAACGAACGGCCGCGAACGAGAACGGTGGTAATCGATCGACTCCGATCTTGGTTACGACATACGTCGAACCCCAAACGAGGTAGACGATCGCGAACGAGACGAAAACTTTCGTCTTTCGGGAGGCCGCGAGATCTTCGGTCACGCCGGGTGGGTATCCGCTTGGGTCGCCGTCCGATACATCATCCAGCCCAAGACGGCGAGCACGATCAAACCCAGCCATTCGCCGAAGTGCATCGATGCAGGAAGCGCGAGGACGTCGGCACTACCGGAGGTCACGATCGGCACCGCGATGGCGATACCCATGAGCGCTTCACCCGTGATCATGCCGGCCGCGAACAGCAAGCCTTTGCGACCGCGACGTTCGAGATCGGCTTCGGCACAACCAGCTTTGCGCATGCTGCGTTCGGCGATAAAGCCGATCAAACCGCCGAGGAAGATCGGTGTCATCAGTTCGATCGGAAGATAGATACCGACGGCGACGGCGAGCACCGGCGTGCGGAATGTAGATCCGCGAGCCTTCAGGATTTCATCGACGATGATTATGCCGACGCCGATCGCACCACCGATGGCGATCATGCCCCACGGCAACTGACCACCGAAAAGACCTTTGGATACCGACGCCATCAAGGTGGCTTGAGGGGCGAGTAATGGGTTTGGATGTTCCGCAGTCGGCACGCCGATGCCGTAGGCCTGTGCGAGCAGATTGAGCACCGGCGCCATGACGAGTGCGCTGCTTACGGCACCGATGCCGAGCATCACCTGCTGACGCCATGGCGTCGCGCCGACGATGTAACCGCATTTCAAATCTTGCAGATTGTCGCCCGCGATGCAGGCTGCGCAGCAGACGACGGCACCGATCATGATGGCGGCGACGGGACCGATTTCGCTGTCGCGCCCCATGAGCATGAGCAGCACCACGGCCGAGAAAAGAATCGTCGCGATGGTGATGCCCGATACGGGGTTGTTCGATGATCCGACGAGACCCGCCATGTAGGCGGAGACCGAGCAAAACAAGAATCCGGTGACGATCATGATGATGGTCATCGGAAGGCTGACACCGAGCGACCCGACGATGGTTTCGTAGAGTGCCCACAGTGGCAGCGTGAAGAGCAGAATGCCGATCAATACCGACTTCATCGGTAAGTCTTGTTCGGTGTGTGCAATCACCTGACCCGCAGCACTCGCACGCGCTGCGGCAAGGCCACTGCGTACACCCGATACGAGCGAATGTCGCAGCGAGATCAGCGCCCACACACCCCCGACCAACATTGCGCCCACGCCGAGGTAACGAATCTGTTTCGACCAGATGAGTCCGGCGAGATCCTCTGCCGGCAAGCCCGCAGCAGCTTGAGCGAGCTCGACATTGCTCGGCAGAACGTTGGCGACGTAATAGGGAATCGCGATGTTCCAAGAAATCATCGCGCCGGCGAGTGCGACGATGCCTACGTTGAGTCCGACGATGTAACCGACGGCGAGTAGGGCCGGCGAAAGATTCGTACCGACGAAGCCGAGATACTTTCCGAAGAATCCCGCACTCGCCGCGGTATCCGGAATGAGCTTGAGACCACTACCCGCTGCGAGTTTCGCGAAGGCGCCACCGAGCGCGGCAACACCGAGAATGCGGAT
>JACCDT010080520.1_pt1 | contig 18699 bp, 13 predicted proteins | sample 7446291 | NCBI WGS metagenome assembly JACCDT01 (sample SAMN15323446, study PRJNA562643) | freshwater metagenome | isolation source: river surface water | place: USA:Blue River Watershed | collected 2017-08-17 | reverse complement strand
GAACAGGAATATCAACAGGTTTGCCAGACGCAATATGCTTCGCAAATTGAATTAGATTCGTGCGCTCAGCATCTGTGAGCCCTAGCCGTTCCATCTGATCGAATCCATGCTGCAGACTAAACTTCTGGCCATCATTCAATGAACTCGCGTCTAACATCGCAGTGCGAACTTTCGAAATTAAATCTTTATCACTTGTGGCGATCTCCGGCGGCACGGTCTTCTGAAGTGGAACTTTCAACGCTGCTTCCAGGGGAGATTTCGATACCGGAGCATCGACATCTAAAATAATAATATTGGAGTCGCCTGGCTCTCTCACAGTAAAGTTTTCCAATGGCTTAGGCCCTGCCGCCCCTGGTGAAACAGATCCATACGCGGTCGCAATATCTTCTGAAGCCGCAGCACGAGCACGATCAAAACTATTTGCCGAATCGAGTACATCTTCAGTGACAGCGCTCGGATTGACGCAGGTACCCGCTTTATGAACGACACATTCTGTTGTTGATTTTAGACCTGCCAAGCGGGCAACAAATCCCTTAATTATTCTTCCCCACCGCTTAAGCGTTCCGACTGGGCCGCTAGTATTTTTCAAGTAAATTTCGTGCGCTCGCGCCGCTAACAAATCTGCTGCGACAAATGATTCATTTAATCGGTTTTTCAAATACTGGATACCACGAAGCGCGAGCTCTATATCGGCCACACCACGATCAGCATTGCGAATGGCCGTTAACTCTGCCTTGAGATTCCCCAAGTCGACACTGTCACGATAGGTAACAGCAAGCCAGTCCAATGCTTTCTTCCAATCACCGTCGAGCGCTCTTACTTTTGCTTCAAACTCAATGGCCGCCTTACGCCTGCCTTCAAGTTTTGAAGCAAGATCCGACTCAACAGCATTGTCTTTGGAAACTTGCGCATATCCCTTATCCCATGCCGCTTTTTCGGTAGTCGCCAAACTTTCACGAGGTGATGGATTCCGCCCTTCAGTGCCTAAACCGGTGACAGTGGCATGCGCGATCTCTTCGAGATAGACATGGCCCGCCAATACATTAAAATCTGGCAACCCCACACTAAGGCCATCGTAGGCGACACGTTTCCCTCCAAAAACAATCTTTTTTACTCCATTCTCAACCGACCAATAACTGTCAGAAACTTTAGCCTCTACATCTAAGACAAGTCGAATACTTGGATCTGAAGCAAGAGCAAGAAGTAAGGCTTTTGCCTGGCCGACATCTTGAACGACTTCCAGTAACCGAACTGAGAAATCCCGTAGCCATTGGGACTTTAGAGACGGGTTGATCTCTCCGCTTTGAAGGCCGATGATTTCGAGTCGACCCTTCAGTTTGTCTACCAAGTCGACAGGTCTCGCTTCGTCTCGCCGAAAAGGAACTGAGCGAGGAGGCACCCTGTTCTGCAATTGAGGATCCTGTACAAACGAGCTTTGATTCCCGACCGCTTGGTTCCAAAGACCTTCCACCACAGACTTTCGCTCTCCAGCCGGATTCCCAGGATTCGGCTCGACTGAGTAACGAATATCATCGAGAGTAAAGCCTAACATTTCCTTATTTTTGGGATCGACGACAAATGAATGAATTGCCATGAATTTCTTCGGATCATTCAATAAATCAAATAGAACTTCAGCGCCCATATCCTTCACAAAATCCTGAGGCCATCCAAGATTGTTTTGGAAAAAATCAGAAATATTTTTACTGAGGGCTGGTGAAATCGTTCCCGATTTCATTGCTAGATCCCAGGCGCCTTTATCAGCACTCAGAATATCTCGAAAAATATCTGCTGACAGTTGGCCATTTGGTGATGCGCTGGCCCAGGCACGAGCAATCTTGGTAAACGTCGCCTTATCCAAAGTGGGTAAATTTTCGGTAATCGGAAGTAAAAATGCTAAATTTCGAGCGAACAGTAGCCTTTGAAGCGGCGTCAGATTCGCTGCGAGATCAGCAGAAATTCCAGACCCCTTCAGATATTGTTCCAAAGAACCATAACCAGGCCGTCCAGAAAGATCTTGGGCCGCCCTTTGGAAGTCGCCTTCCATGCCCCACGAATTAGCAACTGATTCAGAATAGAATTCACGAAGATGCCCCACCGGTTTGGTGTCTGAACCAAACTCGCAGGTATATTTCAATGTCTCGGGGGACAAGTGCGCCATATCAACTGGCGCAAATTCTGATCCGATCTCGTTTCGAAGATGACCCAACTCATGCAATATCGCATGAATTATTTCTGAATCGGACTCTTGTGCCAGACTGTCCGAGTTTAACTGAATAATGCGTTTTGCGGAAACAAGCACGCTAGTCACATCGAGGTTAGGATTAAATGGAACAAATTGACGAGTTTGTGGGTCCCAAACAATCCGAACGAGATGTGCATAAGTCCCCTGATCCAATGAAGCCAAGTGCATGCGAGCGGCCACATCAGAATCGATTGCGGCAAGATAGGAGCCCAGCAATTCACGGCTAAAGATCGTTGGATGAGCGCGCATCTCTCGCTCGAATACACGTTTGACGCTCGCCGCTCTAGGACTTCCATCATCATCAATGTTGGCCAAGAATCTCGTGACAATTTCATCATATGTTAATTTTGGATCAGCAAATGTAATTCCTTGAAACAGATGCGAGGCTTCAGCGGAGAGTCCCCGCAGTTGTTCATCCGTCAAACGCCATGCATCCATGGGAAGAAGACTATGGGCTCCAGGAGACACGATTGACCCATCGCCTGAAGAAGGATTGACAGGCACCGGCGCCGATTCTATTCGGGAAAGCGCCATTAAACAAAAACTCCAGACAAACAACTTTAAAAGCTTAAAAATTTGATCGACTCGCCCCACTCATCCCCCCCATTTGAATGATCTATTGTATCCCGAGAATATGGGCGATGTAAGGCTCTCTTAACTACTGAAAATATTTCTATTTTTCGATTCTAGCGGTGACAAAAAATTTAGAACATCCATCGAGTCCCAACACTTAAAATTAATTGAGACGGAGGACCACCATTTTTCAACAACGACTCGCTTCCCGTATCATTGCTCATCAAAAACAAAAAAGACTCCAAAGATAATCCCGTCACCACAGCAAAATCGGGCATGGCATAGAACAACAGATCGCCACCAACACGTGTTGTAAAACGACCTTCAGAAAATTTCGTCCCACTCGGCTTCATACGAATCGACCAACCCATTCCAACATGCGGCAATACTTCCGCACGAATGCCCATCCAATTAAAGGCGTATGCCCAACGGACTAAACCCATCATTCCGATCAGTTGATCCTTCACAGTCCGATAACTCAAAAGCCCGGCAAACTCCCAGTGATCATCCCACCGATAGCCCCCACTCGCTTCCACATGAAACTGTTGATATCGACGATTTAAATTCATCGCCGCACCCAAACCACTCATCAAATTCCACCGATTTGTACGACTCGCCTGAAATTTTTCAGACTCAACAATATCCTGTGTCACTGGCACATCGTCTTTTTCAATCACAGGAACTTGAAAATCTCGTGGCTCCTCAACTGGAACTTGTTCAACAGGCGCGTCAAAGTCTTTGGGCGGAGGAGGTAACACCGGAGCCTCACTTTGAGTCGACGGCGGAACCAAGGTCTCCGGGGCCGTAGGAGGCTCGGTTGGGGGAAGACTGGGGGTTGCAGAGTCTTCCGGCGTTGGCTCGGAAAATGGGTCCTTAAAGGATGATGGGTCAGGCTGATTATTCTCTTCCTGAGCCCTAACGAAATTTGGAATCAACAATAAAATACAAAATAAAAAACGAATCACTTCTCTAAAATAGCGAAAGTTATCAGAATTTAGAATCAAAAACAGGTCGCCTGGCGCAACTCTCAAAAACGAAGGTGACTATTGTAGTTTCCAAACAGTGTGCTATTGAGTCGTACCCCTATGTTTTTTTCGGCTACAATTTTCAGCCTATTGATGAGTTGGCCCTTTAGTCAGTCGCATAGCCCAGGATTCCAGGAGCTGGCGGAATGCCGATTCAATATTGGCTCTCTTGCATTTGCTCCTCCCCATTTTGACGCCAATTTCGCAGAGAGTCACATCGTCTCAGTGAGCAATACCCAGCGACTTGAAGCTGTATCGACTGATGGTCGTTTCGGAGTTTTCTCGGACTACGAGTTGGAACGCACATACTTGTTGCAAAAAATAAGAGTCGTAAATCTGGACACGAGCAAAATTCTAGCCACATTTGATTTTAAAGACTCTCGGGAATACAGAATGAAGTTTGCATTTCTATCAAGCCGATACCTCGGCATTGATCATGGACCCACCAAAAAGGGCACAAGAATCGAAGTCTATGACTTAGAGACATCCCGAGACTCGCTTTTGCTGGCAAACCCGCAGAAAATTCCCTTCAGCCTCTATTCGCACTGGTTTGATGACACGGATATTATCGATCCACCGACTACACCAACACCTGGCCTTCGAAAAATTTTTGGTACATCTCGAAACCATCGCCTGAAGGGAGAAATATGGCACCGTCGCGAGGGAGTGGTCGCACTTAACTTGACAGAATTTGGGAATGACTCGCCCCTGAGCACAATTGATCTGAGTTTCAAAGGCGTCTCCTCGGAAGTCATATTTGGAGCCCCTCACTTTGAGATTTCAGATGATGGAAATCGCATTCTGCTTTTCCTTTCTTCCGGAGAATTTTTACTTTTTGATTCGAAATCCGGACTTTTGATCAAAAAAATTCGTCCATCCGTAAAAAGGTTTAGCAGCCATTGGGACTTACGAATTGTTCGTCGATTATTTTCGAGTAACGGGGCCTGGCTTGCCTACGACGGAAAAATTGTCTCAAGCACAGACTTATCGCCCATCTCAATTTTGATGCCAAGATTTGCAGTCGGAGAAGCGCCCGTCGACTCGTGGTTCGATGGAAATGACCTAATTCTGATGACCAAAGATAGAATTTACAGAATGGCCATGATCCGTAACCCCGAAAGAACCCTCTCCACTCCGATGGAAATTCTCAGCCGTTAGACAAAACTCATTGCTTTCATTCTTGAGAGGCGCCTCTAGGTTTCTCGAATGCCATACTCCTTCATTCGCAACTCGAGAACACGTCGAGTTGTTCCCAAAATCTGAGCAATTTCTGTATTCGAGGTATTTGGATATTTTTCTAGAGCTCGAACCATTAATTCTTTTTCAAGCCCTTGTCGAAGAGCCTCCAGGCGATTCCATCCATTTTCCAGAGGAATTGAAAAGGGAAGCAAATCCTTCAATTCCGATCCCGATAAATCAATATTTGCTTCACTGATAAGCCCGGTTCTGGCCTGAAGAGCTGCTCGTTCTAAAACTTTTTCAAGCTCACGCACATTGCCGGGAAATGCTCCGCTTTTCAGTTTAGCCAAGGCGGACGCATCCAGTCGAAGCTGTGTCAGGCTCCATCTCTCAGCAATTCCATTCACGATTCGATAGACCAGAGCTTCAAAATCCTCAGCTCGCTCGGCCAAATTCGGAAACCGAATAGTGACTGACATCAATCGATCAAACAAATCCTCTCGAAACTCGGGCACAGACTGAAGAGACGGAGTCACACTACAAGATGCAATCACAGAAATTTTTCCAAGTGCCAAAACCTCGATGAGTTGGTCCTGAAGTTTTCTCGGCAAAGAAAAAACCTCCGCAACAAAAAGCGTCCCACCACGCGGGCAAGTGGCAACCAAGTCTTTGGCATCATCCACATGCGCTCGCCCATCGATGACCAAAAAATCTTTTTTTGAGCGCGAACTTTTTTCATGCATCCAACGTGCAGCGCGGCCCTTGCCCACTCCCGTTTCACCGCAAATCAACACACACTGGCTTTCACTCGCTCTCTCCGCAGTCACGACGAATTCTTTCATGGCCTGGCTATTGCAGATCCAGCCATCAGGAAGACTTTTCGATTCACCATAGGCAAGACCCTTTTTGGCAATCGCTTTTTTCACGGCCGAGAGCATGTCGGTATTTTCAAACGGTTTTACGATATACTCGAACGCACCGCGCTGAATCGCATCGACAGCTTGCGGAACACTAGAATAGGCCGTCATCACGATGACCGGGATTTCTTCACCCTTTCGGCGCAAATAATCTAAAATCGTCAGTCCACTTGCTTCTGGCATAGTGACATCCGTAATCACGCAATCAATTTTTTTTCCCGCCTGAAAAAGCTGTTCAGCCTCAGGCACTGAATACGCCTTGTGAATTGTCGCATGAGATCGAAGCAAGAGTTCAAGCGAACGGACCATAGCCACTTCGTCATCAATCACGAGAACCTGGGGCCGCTGCAACTCTGCATCATGTACGACTGTCATAGGACCTCATTCATAATATATTGCTTTGAGAACTCCAAAGTAAAGGACGTGCCGCTTCCTAGCTTCGACTGAACTCGAATATTTCCACGATTTCGATCGACGAAGGCCTTCACATGCACCAATCCGAGACCCGTGCCATTGGTTTTTGTCGTCACAAAGGGTTTAAAAAGATCCAGTCGCTCAGGAAGTCCTGGTCCGTCATCGGTGACTACAAATAGAATTCGAGCGGACGAAAGCTTCACTTCAATGGTGACCTTTTGCGCACCCGCTTCAAATGCATTGACCATGAGATTATTAAGAGTTTGACGAAAGCCCTCCTCCTCCATCCAAATGCTAATAGGACGATCGTCGTCTTCTGCTTTTCCGTCGACGGCCGACTCGAGACTAATCACTTTTATCTCTCGATCTGGAAAGCGAGACAAAATATTCTCTCTCAATTGATAAAGAAGAACCTTGAGATTCAATAAATTTCTCTGACCCACGCGACCTGAGTGATCAAAGACACTCTGAACCGCCCGCGAGACTCGACCTACTTCGTTTTGAATCGTTCTCAGAAGCTCTTCAGATTCATCATCCCCCCGCGATTTATTCTGCAGCAATCCTGCACAAACCTTAATGATAGCCAGAGGATTTTTCATGTGATGAGCCAACAGAGCCTGCATGCGACCAGCGGCAAGAAGCCCTTGCTGAATCTCAATAAATTCACGCAGCCCGATAATTTCTAAAGCTCGGGCTAAATCTTTGATCGTCTGAGCCCACTCACGCGAGGTTTCAGGATCAAAGGCAATCGAATCTCCACCCTCGAAACCGAATTCACCAATAACCCGATCTCCTCGCAATAAGTGAAAATAAAACTGTTGCTTACTTGGTCGCTCGAACAGTCGTTTGATCTCACCTTGATGATACTGCCATGTTTGTTGATTGGAATCTCCATAGGGAAGCGTCGGATCTTGCACAAACGAAACCGTCATATCTTTCAATCGCAAATGATACTCAGCATGCTGAAAGAATCTTTCCAAAAAAGCGACGTCCGTGGGCGACGCCTCAACAAACTCAAAGATCGCTGGATACTTAACCCGCGTTCGAATGAGACGATGAATCCCTTCTTCGAACCAAATGCCGGAAGGCTTCGCACCAAGCAAAACAACCACCGCGATCATCACCCACAGAATCCATTCCTGATGAGGTGCGATTCGAGATTCACTCCAAGCCCAACCCAACAAAACAGCGAATGAGATGCCAACACCGAGTAATAACAATTGATGTATTCCACGGCGAAAGACCCGCTCAACATTGAAGACATTCTCTTTCAAAAAGATCGCTGCGAATGCCGACGGAAAGACCAGCGACGCACCCAATATTCGCTCAAGCGAAATCCGAGGCGCATCCCACAGCGACGCGACGAATACGCTTGCACCCGCGATGAACGAACCTAAAATAGCTAGGCTCAAAAGACGAGCTCGCCGACGGGCCCAAAAATCTTGGCTTGTCAGCAAAGTGTTTGCAATTGAAGCAAATCCAGCAAGGCAACCCAAAAGACTATAAAAAAAGTTGAATTGTTGAATATTAAAATACGGAGAAAACAATGATCGATGTTCAGCAAAAACAAGAAATACTGAAAAAGAATAAAAACAAGACAACAAAATAGCTCTTGTCCGACCAGTAAACTTCAACTTTGGATAGACCAAAAACAAATGAAATATAAGCGCCCCGACAAGTGGCAGAAAACTAGAAAAGCTGAATGGCCAACCCAATGTGACCGTCGGCAAAAATCCTACAAAAAAAAGAGAAACCAACCAACACAAGAGAGAAAAAATACGGACGGCATCCCAATATTTCTTTGAAGCTTCACGCGAGGCCAGAACGCCGATTGCAAAACCAAGAAAGACCAACGAGACGATCAGGGGCAGTATAAAGAGAACCAGAATATCATTCTTCGTATATCGCCTCAGCTGTGTTTTAACAATTTTCGAATCGAAGCCACGTTGAATTTTCAAATTCGTAAAATCGGCAGCTCGATGCTCGGCAAGATATTTGTGAGTCTCAACAGCTTGAAATGGAACGCCATCAACGGCAAGAATCTGATCTCCTGGTTGAAGGAGGCTTTCATCTGGAAGCCACGTCTCACGCTGAAGGGCTGAAATAATTCCAGAATGTGATACAAAAAATTCGAAGCGAGCTCGATTCTTTTCACGGGTGACATAAGAAACCGCCAAAAAAAATACTGCCAGCCAAACAAGGCCAAAACTCATGGCTCGAATGAGAGATCCACGACTCATGAACGATCGCTACCAGATGCTGGTATATTGGTCTACGAGATGGATTTACAGAAATGCTTTACAGAAATTGATAGGGATCTCGATCTATCCGCACCTTAGAGGATAGCTTCAATTTTTCGATATCCTCCAGAACAGCGCTTATAAGCGTCGTCAGATGCCCTTTCAGCTTATCTTTCATGAGAATCTGGTATCTAAATGAATTTTTCCAACGATGCAACGGCGCGGGGGTCGGACCAACAATAAGGATATTCAAGGCCGCCGCCATTTTTTGCATGCGACGGGCGAGAACCTGCGCCTCCTCAAAGGCCAACGATTCTGATCGATGAGACAGAGTCCAGAGCGCCAGCCGAGAATAGGGAGGAAGAAACGTCATTTCTCGGACTTTCAATTCAGATTCGTAGAATTCTTTCATGGGATCTTCGAGTCGCAGCAAACCAAATACGGGATGAGTCGACTGAAATGTTTGAATAATCAGCGAAGTCTCTTGCCCTCGTCGCCCACCACGACCTCGAAGCTGCAGCATTAGCTGCAAAGACCGCTCCATCGAACGAAAATCAGGAACTCCCCAACCCTGATCCGCCAACACAATTCCGACGAGCGACAGATTGGGAATATCAATTCCCTTTGAAATCATTTGTGTGCCAACAAGAATATCAATTTTGCCAGATGAAAAATCTGCAATGAGCCGCGGCAAAGTCTTTCTGCTCGTCAACTCATCGCGATCAAGTCGAGCAATGCGCGCATCTGGAAATCGAGATTTCAGATCAATTTCAACCTGCTTCGTTCCGATTCCTCCCTTAAAAAACTTATCGCCTTGACAAGTCTTGCAGTGATCCTGAAGTCGGCGTTGGAATCCACACCAGTGACAGACCATCACTCGCAAGTCTTCATGCACGGTCAGTGTTGTTGAACAATTCTGACATTCATCACGCGCACCACAAGCAATGCATATGCGCTGAGATGATGTTCCTCGGCGGTTCAGAAATATTAATGATTGTTCCTTCTTTTCGAGTCGATTGACGATTGCGTCGTGTAATTTGTCAGAAATGAATGACTTCGCCTCAGATTTCCACGCCTCCTTGAGATCGACGATTTCCAGATTTGGAAGAGGCGAGCGATAAAATGCCGGCATACGATAATAAGGCGATTGTTGTATTTTTACACGATAGAAGGATTCAAGACTGGGCGTGGCCGAACCCAATACGACAGGAATATCCAAAAGTTTTGCTCTCAAAATGGCAAGATCACGAGCCTGATAGGGGCCTCTCTCACTCTGTTTATAAGAGCCATCATGCTCTTCATCGACAATGATGAGTTTTAGATTTGAATACGGCAAAAAAAGAGCCGATCGCGCTCCAAGAAAAATATCTGCGCGACCCGAAAGGGCTGAATGATGAGCCATTCGTCGTTTCTTCTCGGCGAGTTGAGAATGGTAAACAGAAATTTCGCCGCCGAGCCGATCTGCCAAACGTTTTTCAAGTTGTGGGGTCAAACTAATTTCTGGAACAAGAAAAAGAACCTGCCCGCCACTGACCAAAGCCTGATCGAAAAGATAGCTATAGACTTCAGTCTTTCCAGAGCCTGTTTCCCCATGCAGCAAATGAATATCAAAGTTCAGAGATGCCGAAATTCGATCAACGATATTTTTCTGCGCCTCGGATAATGCCGGAAGCGCCGAAACAAAATGTTTCGCGGCAAGTGCGTCCAGAGAATCCCCTTTCAATAGAGATTCAGGCAAAGCACCCGCCAGCAATTCACCTAGCGAAATTCCGTAATACTCCGCCGCTTTTTCAAAAAAGTGCAGAGTCTGCGGATTCAGCAATGGCTTCTCATCATACACATGAAGTATGGGTTTAAGCCCGCGGGGAGTATTTTCCGTCGTTCTCCAAACAATGCCCACCATTTCTCGAGATCGAAAGGGAATGCGTACGCGAAGCCCCTGAGTCAAGACTTGGTCGGATTCATACGTAAAAAGTTTTCGAAGCGGACTTGGAACCGCGACTTCGTAGAGCATCAAAGTAAGGGAATCTTAATTCGATGCTCTTTGGCAAACGATTTAGCCTCCTCATATCCAGCATCCGCATGGCGAATCACACCCATCGCGGGATCTGACGTCAAAACCCTCTCCAGGCGCCTTGCCGCCTCCGCGGTTCCATCGGCCACGATAACCATGCCTGCATGCTGAGAATAACCCATGCCAACACCACCTCCGTGATGAAAGCTGACCCAGGAAGCTCCATTTGCCGTATTAATCAAAGCATTCAGAATCGGCCAATCGCTTACCGCATCACTGCCATCCTTCATCGCTTCGGTCTCTCGAAACGGCGATGCGACAGATCCACAATCGAGATGGTCTCGTCCAATCACGATCGGAGCGGATACTTTGCCAGAACGCACAAGTTCGTTGAACAACAAGCCTGCTTCAGCTCGATCCCCATATTTGAGCCAGCAAATTCGCGACGGCAATCCCTGAAACGCAACTCGTTCTTGTGCTCGGGTCAGCCAACGCTGCAAATGTTTGTTCTCCGGAAAAATATCCATCAAAGCCTGGTCGGTAACGCGTATATCTTGCGGATCTCCCGACAGAGCAACCCACCGAAATGGCCCACTTCCTTCACAAAACAACGGACGAATATAAGCCGGCACGAAACCCGGATAAGAAAATGCCTGGTCAAAGCCAGCCTCTTTTGCAAATCCCCGCAAATTATTTCCGTAATCAAAAACAATTGAGCCCCTCTTTTGAAATTCCACCATTGCACTGCAATGTTTTATCATGGTCGCCAAGCTTCTCTTTTTATAGCCTTCCTTATCTGATCGAGCGGCGTCCAATTCTTCGATCGTGACCCCTTCAGGCACATAGCCATAAATAGGATCATGGGCTGACGTCTGATCTGTCACGATCGAAGGAATGATTCCTCGCGACAGTAAATCATTGAAGACCGTCGCGGCATTCGCAACGAGCCCGACAGATATTGGCCGTTTTTTTCGACACGATTCATCAATCCAAGAGAGCGCTTCGTCTAAGGAATACGTCATGCAATCGAGATATTTTGTATTGATTCGTCTCTGAATGGCCTGTGGATTAACATCCACACCTAAAAAACTAGCCCCCGCAAATACGGCAGCACTCGGCTGAGCGCCACCCATACCACCAAGACCCCCAGAGAGAATCCATTGGCCTGACAGATCTCCCCCAAAATGTTGGCGTCCACAGGCCGCGAATGTTTCGTATGTGCCCTGCAAAATTCCCTGAGTCCCAATATAGATCCAAGATCCGGCCGTCATCTGGCCATACATCATGAGACCCTTTTTTTCGAGCTCATCAAAGACTTCCCATGTCGCCCATTTTGGAACGAGATTGGAGTTGGCCAAAAGAACCCGAGGAGCATCTGGATGCGATCTCAGAATTCCAACAGGCTTGCCCGACTGAACCAGCAAAGTCTCATCATCGCCCAAGCCTCGAAGACTTGCCTTGATTGCAGCCAATGCCTGGTGATTACGGGCTGCCTTACCACGGCCTCCATAGACGACGAGATTTGCAGGGTCCTCAGCCACTTCCGCATGCAAATTATTTTCAAGCATTCGCAGTGCCGCTTCTTGCACCCAACCCTTGCACTCTAAACCGCCTTTTTTATGTAGTCCCATTTTTTTCACTCCCATGTCTTACCAGGAGAGATTCTCTTTTCTTGGGGTGATGATCAATCAATTCCTCACCATGAAGAAAATGATGATGCTGCCAGCAGAGGGAGATCAAGTTATCCAGATCGTTCATACCGCCCTGACTTACGGGAATTTTATGATGGATCTCCACAAATCTCTCAGCGCCGCAGATTCTTCCGCCATCATTTCTAAACTGACAGCAGGCCTTATCTCTCTTTAAAACCTGCGCTCGCTGCAATTCTGTCAATGGCTTACGCACATAGCCAATATCCCCAACACTCTGCCCGGGCACAGCAGCACCCGACGTTAAATTCTCGATATTCCTTTCCTTTGTTTTTTTAACACACTTCAACAGGGGATCTTTCTGCTTCAAATAGAAATCCAAGGTGGCTTCGACCGTTTGCTCCAAGGATCTGTTTTGTCGAAGACGTGTAGATTCCAAATTCTGAACTCGTTTTACCTTTTGTACAACTTCATCCGTTAAACTTAAGCGCAGTGAGAAATGTGTTTCGGAAACTCTTCGCAAAGATTCCTTAGAATTTGCCTCTGGATTCACCCGCATCACCTCAATTTCCAAAAAATGCTTCGACAAATTTTTGGCCTTCTCAATCCACTCATGCTTATTCTCATGAGTGATGATTGCAGCGATACGATGGGCTTTGGTAATCGCCAACCGACCGGTCTTGATTTCTGTTTTCAGCTCTGGAATCTCGACGGCCTTACGGGCCACACGAATAAAAACATACGCCTGACTCTCGGACATACTGAGTTCCTCCGTCGCATACAAAAAAACCGAAGGATATCCAGCCGCAAGATGAACCTTGTACTTTTCGATATCTTGAAAGAGCTCAAGCAAATCTGCCTCTTTAATTCTCAGCCCATCCGCAAACTCACGAGCTCTGCGATGAATACTTGTTTGCTCCGCGTCCATAGATCGCTGTCTTCCATACATTTGTATGTTATGCAATAAAAAATGGAAACTCCGATGGATTTCCTCAGAATCTCACGACAGTTTATTCAGTTCGCATGAACGGCAGATAACTCACGGAAAAGTTGAATACACTTCTGAAATATTTCGCCATCCTCGCCGGTGCTACCAAAAAGCACTACCTGAATTTTCTCTCCGAGTGATTTCATCAAGGGCGCATCAGACGAAGCAGCCGTTTCATAAATTCGCCGAGACTCAGCGTCTGTCGCCATCATTCCAAAGCCCAGAATCACCAAAGCAAGTTGTTTCACTTCAACCTTGGAGCTCGAATCAAAGACGTCCTGAATAAATTTTAATCTTGGGTTTACCCCACTCGCTGGCGCATGATATTTCGAAACCGCTCTCATAATTGACAGTTGCTGCCGAGGGGTCTTTGCCTGGAGCATCAAGGTTTCAGCGGCGCGAACGATTGCATCGGATATCGGATGATTAAAATAAAGCTCAGCCTCGAGACGAACCTGGTTATCGGAATCGTGAGCAACTGCTGTCGCAATTCTTAACCGTTCAAGTTCTGTCGCCTCAATATCACGACCGGCAATGGCTGCTTGGGCTCTTATTTTTTCGCTCTCCGGCAGAGTGACGAGCATCAAAACTGTACGAGCATCGAGACGATGGCCGAACGCCTTCAATAAAATATCGAAAATCGCTGAATAATTTTTTGCGTACCTAATGAGGCTGTTAACCTGACGTTTCGCCATCGAATTCAAAACGGCAGATCCAAAGTTGTCGACGAGTTGCCGATCACTTACATCGTTCAAACCATCCGCCTCACTGAGCTTCTGGAAAAATTTAGAAAAGTCTTGCTGAAAGCTCCGAAAGTCCCCGTCCATCATGGGTCGCCGTGTTTGTGCCAGATGAAATTCCTGGCGCTCTTTCAACTCTTGCTTGTCTTCAGGGCTGAGAGCTGCAAAGCAAGCAGAGCCTGAAAAGATGAAAGCACAAACGAAATGCTGGAGTTTTCCAAAGCCCAGAAACTCAATTCTCCAAGATATCCCCGGTTCGTGTCTCACATCAGAAATCACTGCAAGATCTAAGCCAGGGGTAAAATCAGCGGAACCCATTTTAAATAGAATAAGTTCAGACCCGAGACCCCTCTCATTTAAGTCTTGAGGTTATATGCGGCCCGGGTTAGACCTCAGACTAAACAAACCAAGTGACCAAAAACCAAGTGACCAACCTGAGGAGAGTTTTGCCGTGAAAATTTTTTCGTCAATTTTTTTGCTATGTTCACTATCAATATTTCAGGTCTGTGCGGATAGTTCCGAACAAACCCCTCTCAACAGATTGTTGAATTTTCCACAGGGAGATTATCGAATCTATGTAAGCTCAATGCAAAGCTCTCTAGCTTGGCTCATGGGTCAATCTTCATCCGGGCCAGTTTTAGAGACGTCCATTGTGCAAGAAAGATGGCCACAGATTCTTGAAAGGCTCGACGAACTTACGCGACAGTTTTCAAATCCGTTGCGACCATTGGTCAAAAAGGTCCTGCTTCGATATTGTCTGTCGGAACGATTACGTTTGAGCACTGATCCTATTTATACAGCAGAAAATATTGGTGACTCGTTTGGATTTCAATTTAAAACTGTCGGCCAACTTAGCCTGGGTTTCAATCCATCACAAACCATAGATTTGCACGCACAAAGGCTCGGAACGCTTGTCACAAATGGGAGTTATAGAATTCGCGCGATCGGATATGCCATTTTGACGATGGCCACGTCATAAGTTTTTCAAAAAGTTTTCGCGGAGGTTCTCATGCCTTCAGCCTCTTTCTTCTCCGACTTGCAGGATCCGTCGATCTCCGATTACGAAGTCGCTCGAGTCTTAAGTCGTGCCAGTTTAGAATACGCAGAGAAAAGCCCCACATTCATTACTTCGAATCCAAAACTGAAGGCCGCGATCATTAAATCGCTCACTCAAGAATATAAAAGAGATCTGAGTTTGCGAGAAATCGATCGGCCCGCAGGAAGTGTTTTGGTCAGAATTTTGGGAGTACAGGCTCTCGCTGAATCTCTCGACCCGTCTTCAACGCCGAAGCATGAATCACCCGTCTGGCAGCTTGTCGATTCTGATTTAAAAACAGCATTTACTAACGCGTTATTAGAGCGTGGAGAAAGCAACAGTGCGAATTATGCGTGGTCAGATCTCGCTCGATTTCCTGTTCTCTTTGAAAAATTAGTTCCCTCCGACAGGCAATATTTCGTGATCGAAGCCACTCTCCAAAAGATGTTGAACCCTGCGGATCAGCCGAGAGCCATTGATGGGGGTTGGTCACTAAGTACTCTTCCGAAATTATTCGGAGGTTATGGTCAAGATCGCCAAGAGTTTTTATTAAGCCGCAGAGATCTATTTCAAGCTCCCCGTTTTAGCGATCTCGCTGCACGCCAGACCCAGATTGCGGAGCTTCAATTTACGACGAATAGAGAACTTGATGGTATTGACGGACTAGTCACTCGACTCGTAAGGCAGGGGTGCTCTCAAAGTCTGGCAGCGACTGTGGCCGGCGGGACAACCGGGACCGGCAAGAATTAAGCGTCCTCGTCCCGCTCCTAACGTACCTCTACGATGTCAAGGCGCGCCTAACGGAAGCAATTGAACAAAAGAATTTTGAGGCCAATTCGCACGAACAACTTTTCCGCCTAAGAAATCGTCAGCAAGTGAAAATTCATAGTTGAAACCTCGGTCCTCATAATACTTGAGACGAACTCGCCAACGAATGGGCATATTATTTTCGTCCAAGTCATAAGCGAATTGAGCAAACATCGGGGAATGATCGCTGAGCCGTCTTGCAAGAAAGCGCCCCGGTAAGACGACAGGCGCGGTCGTTTCAAGTACGAACGAGTCTATACATCCGCCCCGCTCATTGAAAAGTTTAAATTCTCTTCCAAGCAATCGTTCAAACTGAATTTGCTCGAGAAATGCCCCAACCAAAGAAACCGGAAGAGGAGTCAATGAATCTGCAAGCCTTCTCATGAAATCCTGACATTGGTGAGGATCCAGACCATCTACAAACCTGCTGTCTAAAGTGAGAACTTTTGGCCCTTCTACGTCGGCAGCTGAAACGGTCTGAGAAAAACAGAAACTGAGAAATAGCGCTAACTTTACCCTCATATCAACCCTCCATAGGAATGATTTGGTCGTATCAGCCGGGGAAAAGCTCCGTCAATGGTTTTATACATTTGTATAAAATTTGTAGAAGCAGAGATGGCCGACCGAGTTGCAATAAATATTCTGGTAGGTTACAAGTCTCTCGATGAAAGCTGCCATAATTCAACGCCCCGAGGCTTCGTCCACTCGACATCGAATTGTCGAAGCCGCGGCTCGCATCTTGGTCGATCAGGGTCCGAATTTTGTTAACTTCAATACACTTGCCCAAGAACTTAAGACCAACAGAGCTCATATTCGTTACTATTTTGAAAGCTCCACCTCGATCATTCTGGCATGTTTTGAAAATCTTTTTGTTCAAGGCCAGTCCACGACGATCCAGCAGATTGCAACCGCAAAGTCCATTTCAGCGCAAGTGAGAGGCTATGTTCGCGGAGCTTTTGATTGGCAAAACGCGGATCCGCAGAGAATGACTCTGATGCTCCTTTTCTTTTTTAAACTCAGACTACACCCGGAACTCAAAACCCTTCACTCGAAATACAGAAAAGCGGGCCTCGATCGCATTGCGGGTATTTTAAGAGCAAGTGGACTGAACGAAAGAGAATCTAAGATTCGCGGGCAACTTATTCAAAATATCATCACCGGAGCGCTTCTCAGCTATGCGACAACCGAAAACCATTCCCTCGCCGAGCTTCGACGCCAAACAGAGATAGAATGTCTTAGGGTTGCGAAACGACCTGTCTGACGAGCGATCGCACCTGCACACTTCCGCGAGGAAATTTTTTTGCCAAGATCTGAGACACAATTCCAAGGTGAGCCTGGCATTCACCAGCTGGCGAAGGTAGCTTCCATCGATCGAATAACATTCGAAAATCTGTATCCACAGACGATTCCTCTGTGATTTTCAGATTCCTCGCCAGTGTTCGTCTTCTAAAACTTGGAACCAAATGATTTTCAAATATCTCTCTCAGAATTTCCATGGCGATTATGTCTGGAAATTTACGAGAGTCAGGTTGCTCTTGCGAAGGATTAAAGCTGAATCGTGAATAATAGGGCAGAAAATCGCTGAAGGTCGTCATCACAAATCTTCGTGGATAGGTCCAGACTCCAGCAGCTGTTTTAAGCTTCTGCCTTGCGACTCCTAATTCATGAAATATCTTTAAGAGCACCGGAAGAAATTTCTGAGATAAATGATCCTCGATCTCAAATGAAACAAGTTCTCCCAGAACATCGTTCTCAAATTTAAAATGAAAATCTCGCTCGGAAGGAAGCTCATCTTTGCGCTGAGATCTCCAGACATACTCGATGCTCGCCACCATATCTTGCGGTTCATCTGACAAAAAGAAAATAAGCGAGGATCGCTCTAGAGGCCGCGAAGCTTTTGAGGTCTCAAGGTCGGTTAAAAACTGGATTGGAACCTCTCGTTTGAGACGCTCCAAATAAAATTTCTGTCTATGCTGAAGACGCCATCGTGCAGCCCGATCGAGCAACACCTGTGCAAGCTCGACTTCTCCCAGAGCGAGATCGGACTGAGGGTGAGCAGGATCAATGGCAACGACAGTGATTGATCGCCCCTCAAACGCAAATTGAGAAACGGACGACAGCTGCCGAGCTGGAAGAGAGCACAAGAGAGAACCCATCAGAATCGCAAAAAACCCCATCAATTTGAGGCCTAGCAGCTCAGCGCATTGAGGAAAATAGGGAATCTGAATAGATTTGTTAAAGCGGGATGACCCAAAGAATCCCGAAAGTGGGCATCAGGTTCCCAGTTTCCCTCAAACTTGGCTCAAGTTCCTAGTGTTGCTGATGGCACTTGCGAAGTGTCGCGGCGAAAACTAAGTATCAAAGAGAATAACGATTATCGAGATTTGTGAGGTACGCCAATCACTCCGGCCTCGTCAGCGAGGCAGGGCGAAATCATTTAAATTCCGCTTAAAAAGACTCTGCTGAGATATTCCTCGGGATGACGGGTAGCATGTCGGCCTTTGCCGGCCATGCTGAATTTTCGATTTCCACTTTTTTTCCAAGGCTCTGGAGCTCGTTTCAATAGACTCAGTGCCATTTTTCGGAGTGCTGCAAAATTTTCGGCGGCCGTCTTTTCTCGTATTCGCGACTGATCTTCCTGGAATAAAACATCCAAAATGTAGCCCAGTAACCTCACAAAATTCGTCCAAAATCAGAGATTTTTGATTCCGTGTCGATTTTTGATAGCGCCCCCAAATTTCCTTGAGATATTCTCTTTTAGCCCCAAGGCCTGTCTCACTCAGTGTTGTGCTCCAAGCCTGATGCGTTTTATCAAAGACCGTAAAATGAATATCTTGTTGAAACCAAACACGTCGAGCTCCACGAAATTCACGGG
>JACCDT010014807.1_pt1 | contig 18706 bp, 17 predicted proteins | sample 7446291 | NCBI WGS metagenome assembly JACCDT01 (sample SAMN15323446, study PRJNA562643) | freshwater metagenome | isolation source: river surface water | place: USA:Blue River Watershed | collected 2017-08-17 | reverse complement strand
GCGCTTCGCGGGATGTTGTCGTCCTGCCCGCTCTGGACAAAATTGTCCTCAAGCTGCGGGACATGGCCCACGCCTACGCCGATGTGCCCATGCTGAGCCGCACCCACGGCCAGACCGCCAGCCCCACCACCGTGGGTAAGGAGCTGGGCAACGTGGCGGTGCGCCTGGCCGGTGTGCGCGCCAAGATCGCCGACGTGAAGCTGATGGGCAAGATGAACGGCGCCGTGGGCAACTACAACGCCCACCTGAGCGCCTGGCCCGACTTTGACTGGGAGGCTTTCAGCCGCGCTGTGGTGGAAACGCCCGAGGCCACCGGCAGCACCCCGGCCGACGCCAAAATCGGCCTGGGCCTGACTTTCCAGCCCTACAGCATCCAGATTGAGCCGCACGACTACATGGCCGAGCTGTTCGACGCTGTGGCACGCAGCAACACCATCCTGATTGACCTGGCGCGAGACATCTGGGGCTATGTGTCCCTGGGCTATTTCAAACAGAAGCTGAAGGCGGGTGAAATTGGTTCGTCCACCATGCCCCACAAGGTCAACCCGATCGACTTCGAGAACGCCGAAGGCAACCTGGGCCTGGCCAATGCGCTACTCAAGCACCTGAGCGAGAAACTGCCCATCAGCCGCTGGCAACGCGATCTGACCGATTCCACCGTGCTGCGCAACATTGGCGTGGCAATGGGCTACGCCGTGCTGGCGCACCAGTCGCTGATGACCGGCCTGAACAAGCTGGAACTGAATGAAGAAGCGCTGGCGGCCGACCTGGACGCCGCCTGGGAAGTGCTGGCGGAGCCGATCCAGACCGTGATGCGCCGCTACGGCGTGCCGGGCGCGTACGAAAAGCTCAAGGAGGTGACCCGCGGCAAGAGCGTGACCCGAGAAGCGCTGCACGGCCTGATTATTTCGCTGGACATCCCTCAATCTGATAAAGACAGGCTGTTGGCCATGACGCCTGCGAGTTATATTGGCAAGGCGGTCGAACTGGCTGTCCGCGTTTAGGGTGATTCATGCCTCCATCTGAAGTTGTCCGGGTTCTCGTGATTGCGCCGACCTCGGCAGCGTGGCCGCGGACGTGGGTGGGGGCCATGGAGTCTTTCAGGACCGCACTGTGCACTGATTTGCACAAGTTGCTGAGCACGGCACAACGCGAAGGCCCCCCGAACCTGGTCCTGATCGATGCTCAGTGGCCAGCGGTGGAGGCGGCCTCGGCCCTGAGGGAACTGCGGTCCTTGCCCGGCTTGCAGCGCTGCCCGGTATTGCTGGTGGCCGAATCGAATGCGCTGTCGCACGCCGAGCAGGTGCGTGCAGCGTGGGATGGCGACGATGTGATCGATCTGGCGTGCCCCGTGGCCATGGTGGGGCGTCGGCTGGAGTTGCACCTGCGGGCAGCGCGTCTGCAGCAGCAGGAGGACGACAACCGTGACTTGTCGGCCCGCATCCGCCACGGCCGGCGCGAACTGGTGTCGTCCAACCGCAACCTGGAAAAGCTGGTTGAAATCGGCATGGCGCTGGGGTCGGAGCGCGACCGAATGGCGTTGCTGCGCACCATCATTGAAGGCGGGCGCGAGCTGGCCAATTGCGAGGCTGCCACCCTGTTCCTGCTGACAGAGCGCCGCACCCTGCGCTTTGAGCTGCGAACCCACAACGACTCGCTGCCCGTCTCAGAGCTGCACCTGTACGAGCCTGAAACCGGTGAACCGGTGCACCGCTACGTGGCCACCCACGTGGCCCTGAGCGGCGAGGTGGTGGCGATCGACGACGTGTACAAGGAAACCCGGTTCGACCTCAGCGGCACCAAGAGTTTCAGCCAGCGATCGGGCATGCGGGCCGTCTCCATGCTGGCCGTACCCATGTCGCCACGCTCGGGCGAGGTGATTGGCGTGCTGCAGTTCATCAACGCGCAGGACCCGGACACCGACGAGATCATCCCCTTCGGTCAGGAGTTGCGGCGTATCCTGTCGGCCATGGCGTCGCAGGCAGCGGTGGCGCTGGAAAACCTGCAACTCATCGACTCGCAGGATGCGTTGATGGACTCCCTGATCCGGATGATCTCGGGCGCCATTGACGCCAAGAGCCCCTACACCGGCGGCCACAACCAGCGGGTGCCTGAGCTGGCGTTCATGCTGGCGCAGGCGGCGTCTGAAGTGCAAGAGGGGCCGCTGGCCAGTTTCGCCTTCGCCACCGAGGACGAGTGGCGCGAGTTCCGCATCGGCGCCTGGCTGCACGATTGTGGCAAGGTCACTTCGCCCGAATACGTGATGGACAAGGCCAGCAAGCTGGAGACCATCTACAACCGCATCCACGAGGTGCGGACCCGGTTCGAGGTGCTGTTGCGCGACGCTGAAATTCAGGCCTTGCGCGCTGAGGCTGCAGGTCAAGATGCAGCCACCGTCTGGGCCGCCTTCGAGGCGCGCAAGCAGCAGCTGCAAGACGATTTCGAATTTGTGGCCGAGTGCAACCTGGGCAGTGAATTCATGGCGCCCGAACGGGTGCAACGCCTGCGCCGGATTGCCGAGCAGACCTGGCTGCGGCATTTCGACGATCGCGCCGGCTTGACCGATGCCGAGTTGAAGCGTTATGTCGTGGATCCAGTTCCCCTGCCCGCGCTCGAACATCTGCTGAGCGACAAGCCCGAGCACATCGTGCCGCGCACCGAGCACCAGAAGCTCGACCCCCGGTTCCGGTTCCAGATCAAGGTGCCGGACAACCTCTACAACCACGGCGAAATCTACAACCTCGCCATCAGCCGGGGCACCTTGAACGACGAGGAGCGCTTCAAGGTCAACGAGCACATCATCCAGACCATCATGATGCTGGAGCAGTTGCCGCTGCCCAAAAGCCTGCGCCGGGTGCCGGAGTACGCGGGCACCCACCACGAGACGCTGATTGGTACCGGCTACCCTCGCAAGCTGACCGAAAAAGAGCTGTCCATCCCGGCGCGCATCATGGCGATTGCCGACATTTTCGAGGCCTTGAGCGCGCCCGACCGGCCGTACAAGAAAACCAAAAAGCTCTCGGAATGCGTACAGATTCTGTGGACGTTCAAAAAGAACCGACACATCGACCCGGTGCTGTTTGATCTGTTTCTGGAAACCGGCATTTACCGCACCTATGCCGAGCGCTTCATGCTGCCGGAGCAGATCGACACGGTGGACGTGTCTGCTTACCTGGGCCCGGTGCCGTCCAACACCTGAGGCCAGCAGCGCTCAGGCAGTCGCATTTTCGTCGCCGCGTCCTTCCACCGCGCGCTCGGCGTAGGTGTTGAAGCGCCAGGCGGTGTGCTCCAGCGTGATGCGGCGCCAGGTGGCGCGCTTGTCGGCCGGGCTCATTTCGGGCCACAACTGCACTTCGTCGAAGGTGCGGCCGCACCCTTTGCAAATCTCATCGCCCTGGCTGGTGGAGCAGATGGCGATGCAGGGCGTGTCGGGCGTGGTGTCGTACCAGGCTTGCCACGCTTCGTAAGCTGGGCGGGGCATGGTGTCGGCATCGACCAGGTCTTCCCGGTAAAACACCATCAGCGCGTACACCTCGGCCAGTGCCCGTGTGGGCGGCGCCAACACCACGCCATCGGGCGAGGGGCTGCGCGCGCGCCAATGGTTGATGGCGGCTTCGATGTCGGTGATGTGGATGGCTGCCATGGGTGTTGCGTGCGAGGGTGGCGATGATAGCCTGACAGGCCAGCACCTTCAGCGCCTGGGGTTGTCGCGCCACTCGTCGCGCACGCGTTGTTCGGTCTCGCGCACCCGCGTGTCCAGGATGGAGAGTTCGATGTGGTCGGTCCGATGCTGCCGCGCCAGTTGCTGCGCAGCCTTGAAACGGTCCAGCGCCCCGACGGCGTCCAGGTGCGCCAGGCGGGCCTCGCCGTCGGCGCGGGCGGCCTGCACCGGCTGTTGCTGCGCGGTGTGCAACGCGCTCAAGGTTTGCCAGGCGGCTGCATCGCGCGGGTGCAGTGCGGTCCAGGTTTGCAGGCGCTGCAAAGCAGGCTGTCTGGCCGTGGCATCGGCCTTCAGGCTGGCGCGGGCGGCCAGCAGCATCGCATCGCGGCGGTCGCTGCGCAGCGCGTCGGTGCGCAGGGTGTCCAGCTGGGGGCCGAGCATGGTCGCCTGCGCGGGCGTCAGAGGCAGGTCGGGCAAGACCTCCAGCAACAGCGCGTCCAGCGTGTGGCGGGCTTGCTCGTCGTGGGCCACCAGCGGGCGCAACTGGGCCAGCCCGTCCAGGGTGCGCTGCGTGTCGCGCAGCCGCGCGGCGGCCAGGGTGGTGGCGTAGAGTTGGCCGACGCGATCGGCCGTCGTCTGCGGAGCGCTGACCGCCGTGCTTTGGGCCACCAGAGCGCGCAGGCGGTCCACCTGGATTTCAGCCAGCACCCGGGCACGGGCCGCCATCATCGCCTGGTGCATGGCGGTCACGCGGGACGGCGCAGCGTTGTGTCCTGGGGTGACTGGGTGAGGCACGCGGGCGCGCATGTCTGCCATGCGTTCGGTGGTCAACGGGTGGCTGCGCAGATAGGGGAAAGCGCCGTCATCGTTCAGGCGCGAGGCTTGCTGCAACTTGTCGAACATGGTGGCGAAACCCTGCCCATCGAAGCCGGCCTCGGTCATGACGCCAAAGCCCACCCGGTCCGCTTCGCGCTCCATGTCGCGCGAGAAGTTCAGCTGCGATTGCGCCGCCACGGCCTGACCACCCACAATCGCCGCGTTGGCAATGTCCACGTTCTTGGCGGCACTGGCGGCCAGTGCACCGAGAATCATGGACGCGATCATCCATGGGGCTTGCTGGCTCTGGCGCGCGATCAGCCGCGCGATATGGCGTTGCGACACGTGGCTCAGTTCGTGCGCCAGCACCGAAGCCAGTTCGTCGGCCGAGCTGACGGTGGCCATCAGGCCCAGGTGCACGCCCAGGTAGCCACCGGGCAGGGCGAAGGCGTTGACGCTGCGGTCGCGCCCGATCAGGATGGCCCAGGCAAAGCGCTCGGCCAGTTCGGGTGAGAGGTCGCCGCGCTGGCGGGCGGCCTCCACCAGCGGCTGCCACAGCGCTTGCAGGTAGCCGTCCAGCACCGGATCTTCCAGGTAGGCGGGGTCGCGGTACATGGCCCGTGCGATTTGGTCGCCCAGGCGTCGCTCTTCGCCCAGCGTCATGTCGCCGCTGTCGCCCAGCGTGGGCAGGCCGCGCTGGGAGGAGGGCTCGGCCGGGGTGACGGCCACGGGCCACCAGCACAGGGGTGCGGCCGCCAACCAGGGCCACAATCGGCGTTTCAGGGTCATGCGCATGGCCGTATGATGCCTGCTCGCTGTAAAGATTCAGACAACTTGCACCCACGGAACGGTTTGCCCATGACGACTTCCCCGCTGACCCATTTCGACGCCCAAGGCCAGGCCCACATGGTGGACGTGGGCGCCAAGCCGGCGACCCACCGTGTCGCGCTGGCCCAGGGGCGCATCACCATGCAGCCGCAGACGCTGGCCTTGATCACGGCCGGCCACGCCAAAAAAGGCGATGTGCTGGGCGTGGCGAGGTTGGCGGGCATCATGGGGGCCAAGAAAACGAGCGACCTGATTCCGCTGTGCCATCCGATTCCCTTGACCCGGGTGGCCGTGGAGTTCGAGGTGCTGGGCGACCACCATGCCGTGCTGTGCCGCGCCACCGCCGAAACCGTGGGGCCGACCGGGGTGGAAATGGAAGCCCTGACCGCGGTGCAGGTGGCGCTGCTCACGATTTACGACATGTGCAAGGCGGCCGATCGGGCCATGGTGATTTCCGATGTGAAGCTGCTCGAGAAGCATGGCGGCAAGTCGGGCAGCTTCGTGGCCTGAGCGGGCTCAGGTTTCCACCTCGGCGTCGGTGTAGCGCGCGCGGATGGCCAGCAGCTGCTCGAAGTGATCGTGCACGGCCTGTACGCAGACCGGGTCGAGCTGGCCCGCAGCGGCCATCCGGCTGAGTTCCCCCAGCGCCTCGGTGGGGGACCAGACGTGCTTGTAGGGTCGCAGCGCCGTCAGCGCATCGAAAATATCGGCCACCGTCACGATCCGGGCTTCCACCGGAACCTCGTCGCCCTTCAGGTGGCGCGGGTAGCCGGAGCCATCCAGATATTCATGGTGACAGTGAACGATGTTGCGCAGGATGGCTGAGTCGGGCAGCCGCTGGTGCGAGCCCACGCCCACAATGCGATCGATGATTTCGACACCCTTGATGACGTGGGTTTCCATCACCTCGCGTTCGGCCTCGTCCAGTTTGCCTGGCTTGAGCAGCACCTTGTCGGGAATGCCGATCTTGCCGATGTCGTGCAGCGACGAGAACAGGTACACACTTTCCACGAATTCGTCGCTCAAACCGAAATGTGGCGCCACCGCCTGCGCAATCGCCCGCGAGTAGCGCGCCATGCGTTCCAGGTGGGCGCCGGTTTCAAAGTCCCGCACTTCCGCCAGTTCGCGCGCCACGCGGGTGGCTTCAAGTACCGAACGCACGGCCGCCAGCTCGCTGGCGATGGCCATGCCAATCAGGTTGCTGTACAGCACCAGGTCGCGCTGCACTTGTGGGACGAAGGCGTGCCCTTTCATCGAGTCGAAGAACACGAAGCCCATGAACGCGCCAGTGTCGTACAGCGGCACGGTGAACGACGAGCGGTAGCCTTGCTCCCGCAACCAGGCCGAATGAGCGGTGTCGGACTGGATAGCTTGTGCGATGTTGTCCAGCACGCGGAACTCGCCGCTACGGGCCAGTTCGCCCAAGGCGTGGCTGTCGGCCAGGCGGTACTCGTAGCCGGTGATCGATTGGCCGGACCGGGTGCTGTTGATGAAGGTGCGCAGCGTGTCGTCGTCTTCGTCGTACAGCGCGCAGGCGATCCGGTCCACCACAGGCACAGTCTCCAGCAGCCGGCTGTGCAACACTTGCAGCCGTTCGCCGAGGGTGTCCGCTCGCTGGTTCAGCGTGGTCAGCAGGTGTTGTGGGTTGATGGCCATGGATGCTGTCGTTGGAACAAGAAAATCAAATTGCACCCGGGTACAGGCTTGCCGATTTTAATAGAGATCGTATTAATTTCTCTTTCAGCTTTCGCGGGCCAAGCACTTCGCAGTGATGACCATGCTTCAGGATGTCGCCGATCAGTTCCCGGTCGTCGCTGTACGGCACGTCGAGCTCGTAGCGTCCGTCTTTGCGCCAGCGACCCACCTGTTCCGGGTGCCACACTTCGCCGCTGACCCAGCGAGCCCGCTCGGCGCTGAAGCGCAGACGGGCCAGCGCTGTCGGAGCACCGCTGAAGATGCCGTAGCTGTGCTGTGTGGCGGCCTTCAACACCGACGGTTCGACGTCGATCGCCTCTTCGTCGGTCAGCACTTCACTGTGGACGATGGCGTCGACCGCGAAGCTGCGCAGGTCGTTGCGCCAATGGCACCAGGCGTCCAGGTACCAGTTGTCGCGGTAATGCACCAGTTGCTGGGGGGATACGGTGCGTTCGCTCACCTGCCCGGTTTCGCGATGGTGGTGCCGCAGGCGCAACCGGCGGCGCTGCAATGTGGCCGTCGCTGCGTGTTCAAACGCTTGCGGCGTTAACCGCCGCTGGCCGGCGTGTACCACGCGGATGCGCTGCGCCAGCCGTTCGCTGTCCACGTCGAGGTCATGCAGAAGGTGGCCCAGGCGGTCGCGCAGCGGCTCCAGTTTGTCCGACAGCAGGCCGGGCGCCATGCCAAGCAACAACTGCTGCAGCGTGGCCAGCGCCACCAGTTCCTCCGAGGCCAGCCAAAGCCCTGGCAGCTCCTGGCGGCCATGCCCTGGCTCCAGGCGGTAACCCCCTTGTGCCCGGTCGTACACCACGGGTACGTGCAACCGATCGCGCAGGGTCGCCATATCGCGCTTCAGGGTGGCGATCGATACGTTCAAGGCGTCCATCAGCTCTTGTGTGGGCACCGCGTGGCGGTGAGCCAGCAGACTCTTGTAGCGGTACAGGCGTTGCAATGCGCGGGCCATGGCTAAAGCGTATCAGGTTTTGATACGCAAAGCACTTAACGTTGAGGCATGGGCGCCATACCGGCTGCTCCGCCAACCCTGGAGATGCAACATGACCTCTCGAATCGACTGGAGTCGCTGGCCGACGATGACCTGGCAAGCCTGCCGGCAGGCGCTGTGGGACGTGCCGCCACCCCGTGGAATTCGTCAGCCCCCGGCCGCCGTGCCATTGCCCGCCGACTGGGTGGTGCCGGCGCTGTGGCGGCGCCATCGGTCCCCGGACAGGCTGCGAGCCGCGTCCGAGGTGTGGCGGCGGACTCAGTAAGCGTACACGCCGCGCCCGGTCTTGCGGCCCAGGAAGCCGGCGGCCACCATTTCCTTGAGCAGCGGGCAGGGCCGGTACTTGCTGTCGTTGAACTCGGCAAAGTACACGTTCATCACCGCCAGGCACACGTCCAGCCCGATCATGTCGGCCAGCGCCAGCGGCCCGATCGGGTGATTGCAGCCCAGCTTCATGCCGGCGTCGATGTCTTCGGGCGTAGCCAGGCCTTCGGCCAGCACGAAGAACGCCTCGTTGATCATGGGCACCAGGATGCGGTTGACCACAAAACCCGGGGCGTTCTTCACCGTGATCGGCGACTTGCCCAGTGCGAGCGCCATCTGGCGCACCGCGTCGTGGGTGGCGTCGCTGGTTTGCAGACCCCGGATGATTTCGACCAGCGCCATCATCGGCACCGGGTTGAAGAAGTGCATGCCAATGAAGCGATCGGCGCGGGACGTGACGGCCGCCAGCTGGGTGATGCTGATCGAGCTGGTGTTGGTCGCGATCAGCGTGTCGGCGGGCAACAGTCCGTCGAGCTGGCGCAGGATCTTGATCTTGAGCTCAAGGTTCTCGGTCGCGGCCTCAATCACCAGCTGGGCGCCTTGCAGGTCTTCGTAGCGGGTGGAGCCCTGGATGCGCGCCAGCGTGGCCTCCTTTTCGGCGGCGGTCATCTTGTCTTTCTTGATCAGGCGGTCCAGGCTGCTGGCCAGGGTGGCCAGCCCTTTTTGCACGGCGGCTTCGTTGATGTCCACCATGACCACCCGCAGCCCGCTGCTGGCGCAGGCCTGCGCAATACCGTTGCCCATGGTGCCGGCGCCGATGATGCCGACGGTTTCGATCGTTGTCATGTGTGCTCCTGTGTCAAATTGGGATTCGTGTGCAGCGCGCATTATCGGCGTGCCGGCGCCGGCCCATGAAAAAAGCCCCGGGGCCGGGGCCGCGGGGCTGGGTGCGCCAAATCTGTTTGGGATCAGGCGGCTTTGGCGGTCTTGGCCGGCTTGGCGGCGCTCACGGCCGATGCGGTGACAGCATTGAAATTGGCTTCGGCCAGTTCGGTGGCCTGCTTGACGGCTTTCTGCACGGACTCGATGGCGGCAGAGGCGGTGGACACGGCGTTCTTCACGGCGGCCACGGCAGACTCGGAGCCCTGGGGTGCGTTCTTGACGGCGGTGTCGACAGCGGCCACGAACTGCTTCTGCGCGTCGGAGGCTTGACCTTCGGCCACTTTACCGATTTCGGCGGTGATGCCGGAAGCGATGTCGTACAGGTGACGGCTGTAAGAAGCGGCCTTTTCGGTCATCGGCTGCAGCAGGCTGCTTTGCAGCGCCAGCAGTTCTTGCACGTCTTTCACGTTCAGCACGGCTTGGGCGTGGCTGGCGGTCTCGCTCAGCGAAGCTTTAGCGGCTTGCAGGTTCAGTTCGTTCAGCTTCTCAACGCTGGTCAGGGCCTTGGCGCTCAGATCGAACAGGTTGGCGACTTGGGCTTTTTGGGCGGCGAGGATTTGTTCAACGGTCAACATGGTGCTACTCCTTGAAAGATGACGGAATGGGAACAGTAGAGTGCGGTTGCGACAGGGTGATGACAGTCTCGCCGCTTATGCTGCACTGCAACATGGTTTGAAGTATAGGGGTTAATCCGGAGAATGCAAGCCTTTTTGTTGCGCTGCAGCAAAAAAGTCACAACCACAGGGATTAAGGAAAACTGTTAACGTGCTGCTCCATGTTGTACGCCGCTCTCAAAACCGCTCATATCCTGTCCATCATCGTCTGGATCGGTGGCATGGTGTTCGCTCACTTCTTTCTGCGGCCGGCCCTGGCACCGCTGGAGCCGCCCATGCGCCTGAGGCTGATGCACGGCGTGTTGGCCCGCTTTTTTTCGGCCATCACCTGGGTGTCCCTGGTGGCCCTGTTTTCAGGCGCCTGGATGATGGGGCGGGTGGCCAAGGAGACGGTGCAGTCGGGTGGCACTTTCGCCATGCCGCTGGACTGGATGGTGATGTCCGTCCTCGGCACTCTGATGGTCCTGGTTTTTGGCCACATCCGCTTCGCCCTGTTCGGCCGGTTGAACAAGGCGGTGCAGGCTTCTGATTGGACCGCTGGCGCCACCGCCCTGAACAAGATTCGTCAGTGGGTGCTGGTGAATCTTGCATTTGGGGTGGTCATCGTTGTCGTCACGCTGCTGATGTGACGCTGTTGCCGCCTTGCAGCGGCAACTCCACATGGCGCAGGTCAGGGTCTTCGGGTTGCGCTTTGATGTCGAAACCCAGCCGGCTGGCCAGGCCGAGCATGCCCTTGTTTTCGCGCAACACGGTGCCCACGATGCGCTGGGTACCGTGCGACCGCAGGTAACGGATCAGCTTGTCCATCAGCAACTGGCCCATGCGCTTGCCCTTGAGGTCTGAGCGCACGATCACGCCGAACTCCGCCGCGTCGTTGTCGGGGTCGGAAATGCCACGCACCACACCCAGCGTTTCCTCGCCGCCATCGGGCAGCGGCAGGGTGGCGATGAAGGCCATTTCGCGGTCGTAGTCGATCTGGGTCAGCCGGGCCAGTTCGGTGTGTTCGATGCTGCGCCGGCTGTAGAACACCCGCATGCGGATGTCTTCCGGGTCCAGCCGCTGCAGGAAGGCGAGGTGCTGGGCTTCGTCCTCGGGTCGGATCGGACGCAGTGTGAGCGTGCGACCATCGTCCCAGGGGTGGGTTTCAACCAGCGCCTGCGGGTAGGGCCGGATCGCGAAATGCGCAGCGCCGGCGGGTCGGGCACGGCTCAGGCGCACCCGGGCATCCAGCGCAATCGCACCGTCGTGGTTGACGATCAAAGGGTTGATGTCGAGTTCGGCGATTTCGGGCACGTCGGCCAGCAACTGCGACACCGCCACCAGCGCGCCGGTGATGGCACCACGGTCGGCGGCGGGCACGTCGCGGTAGCCTTTGAGCAACTTTGAGATGCGGGTGCGTTCGATCAGCGCCTCGGCCAGCGGCACGTTCAGCGGCGGCAGCGCCAGCGCGCGGTCGGCCACCACCTCCACCGACACACCACCTTGCCCGAACAGGATGACCGGCCCGAACAGCGGGTCGATGCTGGCGCCCACGATGAGTTCGTGCGCGTGGTCGCGCCGTACCATGGGCTGCACGGTGAAGCCATCGATGCGCGCGTCTGGCCTTCGGTCGGCCACGCGGCCCAGCATGCCACGCACCGCTTCGGCGACCTCGGTGGCGTTGTGCAGGTTCAGGCGCACTCCGCCCACATCGGACTTGTGGGTGATGTCGTGCGAGAGGATTTTCAGCACCACCGGATAGCCCAGGGTTTCGGCGGCGTACACCGCGGCATCCGGCTGCGGGGGCACCACCCGGGTGGGTGTCACCGGCAGTCCGGCCAGCCGCAGCAGCTCCTTGGCTTCAGGCTCGGTCAGCCATTCGCGCTCATCGGCCAGTACAAACTCCACCAATGCACGGATGGCCGGCAGGTCGCTGGTCTGGTCTTGTGGCCGCGCGGGTGGGGTTTCCATCAGCTCGGCCTGGTGGCGGCGGTACTGCTGCAGGAAAGAGAATGCGCGAACGGCTTCTTCGGGGGTGTCGTAATCGGGCACACCCCCCGCGCGGAACAGCGCACGGGCCTCGGCCACTGCGCTGTGGCCCAGCCAGCTGCCCAGCACGCGCGGCGGCTTCTCGCTCGCCAGGGGCAGCAGTGCCTCCGCGATCTCGGTGCTGGGCACGATGGCGGTCGGTGCCTGCACGAACAGAATGGCGCTGTCGCGGTCCTCGCGCAGCAGGCGCAGGGCGTCTACATAACGCTGGGCCGGTGCGTCGCCAATGATGTCCACCGGGTTGCTGCGCGACCAGTTGCCGGGCAGCACCGTGTCCAGCTTTTCGATCAGTTCGGGTGACAGCGGGGCCAGTTCAACGCCGGCATAGGCGGCCGCATCGGCCGCCATCACGCCTGCGCCGCCGCCGTTGGTCAGCACGATCAACTGGTCGCTGCGGTTGTCGCGGAAGCGTGCCAACAGCTCGGCGGCCAGAAAAAGGTGTTGCAAGGTGTAAACGCGCAACATACCCGCACGTGAAATGGCCGCGTCGAACACCTCGTCCGACCCCGCCAGAGCGCCGGTGTGCGAGGCCGCCGCCTTTTGCCCCTGCGCAGAACGTCCGGCCTTGACCACAATCACTGGCTTGTTGCGTGCAGCTGCCCGTGCGGCCGACATGAACTTGCGTGGCGACTCGATCGATTCGATGTAGAGCAAGATGGCGCGGGTACGGGGGTCGCTGCCCAGGAAGTCCAGCATGTCGCCAAAGTCCACGTCGGCATGTTCGCCCAGTGAGACGAAGTGCGAAAACCCGATGTTGCGCGAGTTGGCCCAGTCCAGCATGGCGGTGACCAGCGCACCCGACTGCGACACGAACGCGATCGGGCCGGGCGCCGCATCGGCGTGGGCAAAGCTGGCGTTGAGTCCCAGGTGCGGCACCAGCATGCCGATGCAGTTGGGCCCGAGGATGCGCAGCGTATGACGCTGGGCGGCATCGAGCATGGCCTGCTTATGCTCTGCGCTGAAACCGGCCGTGACCACCACGGCGGCACGGGTGCCTTTGGCCCCCAGCTCTGCGATGAGTGCAGGTACCGTTGCCGGCGGGGTGCAGATGACCGCCAGATCGGGCGCGGTGGGCAGGGCCGCCACCGAGCTGAACACCGGACGCCCGTCCATGGTGCGCAGGCGGGGATTGACCGGGTAAAGCGTGCCCTGGTAAGAGCGCGCCAGATTGCGCCAGACGGTGGCGCCCACACTGTGGGCACGGTCAGAGGCGCCGAACACCGCGACGCTGCGGGGGGCGAACAGGTGGTCAAGGTTGCGGATCGTCATCGGGGTGGGGCGTGAGTCAGGTGGATTTGCGGGTGGCCATCCAGGCGATCAGGGAGGAGCGCATGGCTTCTTCCACCGACATGTCGATCGGGGTCAGCCATTCGCGCGGCACGAACACGGTGTAACCCCCGATCATGTAGCCCATGGGCAGGTACACGGCCACCCGGTCGCCCGGCAAGAAGCCGTTGGGCAGCCCGCGCAGATGGTTGCGCGTGACCAGGCCCACCACTTCCATGACCTGATCGGGCAGGCGCAGAATCACCACCTGCTGGGCGTCGTCGTCTTTGTGGTGGGGCGAGAAGTAGTCGGCGAAGCTCTTGAGAGAGCTGTAGATGCTTTTGACCACCGGAATGTTGGTGAACGGCAGCTCCACCCAACACAGCAGGCGCGCCGTGAACTGGGTTGAAATGAGGAAACCGGTCAGCACGATGGCGCCCGTGGTGAGCATCAGCCCCAGCCCGGGGATATAAAAATCGCCGATGAAGGGACGCACCAGGCGCATGGCCAGCGTTTCGGACCACGCCACCAGTGCGTAGAGAAAATACACCGTCAGCCCCAACGGCAACAGGGTGATGAGGCCACGCAGGAAATACTGGGAAAGTCGTTTCATGGAAGGAACCGCTGGAGTTGGCCCGATTCGAAGCCTAGAGTGTGAAAGCCGTGTGTAACGTCCATTGTGCGTGATTGGGCGCACCGGTTTGATGAACGAAAGACGAAATGCAACAGATATTCGATGCCCTGCAAGCCTTGCTCAGCGGTGTACTGCGGCTGGCTGTGTGGGCCCTGATGGCCGTGCTGGCGCTGTTCATGCTGATGTTGGCCATGGTGCTGCTGGCCGTGGGCGTGCTGTGGGCGCTGGTGCGTGGGCGCCGCCCGCAGGCGCCGGTGTTCGCCGCACAGTTTCGTCAGTTTGCCGCCGGGAGGGTCTGGCCTGGAACCCGCCGCGCCGAAACCACGGCCGATGTGGTGGATGTGGAGGTGCGCGAGGTGGACGCGACACCTCACCTGCGCGATGGTCGTGAGGGTGGCCCGGCCGAGCAAGGCAGCTTCAGCGATCGCCGGCCTTGATCCCCAGTGCTGCCTGGTAGAGCGCATTCTTGGGCGCGCCCGTGATGTCGGCGCAAAGCCGCGCAGCGGTTTTCACCGGGAGTTCGGCCAGCAGCAATCCCAGCACACGCTGGGCTTCGGCGGGCAGACCTTCGCTGGCCGTCTGGGGTGCCAGCGGGTGCAACACCAGCGCAAACTCGCCTTTGCGGCGGTGGGCGTCGGCCGCCAGCCAGTCTGGCCAGTCTGAACAGGCCAGGGTGGTCACTTCTTCAAACTGTTTGGTCAGCTCGCGCCCCACCGTCAGGCGACGTGGGCCCAGCCGTGCCAGGTCGCGCGCGAGCGATTCGATGCGGTGCGGTGCCTCCAGCAGCACGCAGGCCTGGGCCTGTCCTGCCAGGCGTTGCAGGGCACGTTCCCGGTCTGCACCCTTGGCCGGCAGGAAGCCGGTGAACTCGAACGCGGCGTCCTGTCCTTCGGTTTGCAGCCCGGCCACGCTGATCAGCGCGGTGATGCTGCTCGCGCCAGGCAAGGGCACGCAGCGCAGCCCCGCCTGTTGCACCGCGCTGCACAGGCGTGCACCCGGGTCGCTCACGCCGGGCGTGCCTGCATCGCTGACGTAGGCCAAGCGTTCGCCCCGTTGCAGCCGCTGCACCACCTGTCCGGCGGCCTCGGCTTCGTTGTGCTGGTGCACGGCCAGCAACGGGCGCTGCACGCCGTAGGCCTGCAACAGTGCGGCGGTGTGGCGGGTGTCCTCGCAAGCCACCGCGTCGACCAGGCCCAGCACGTGCAGCGCGCGCAGGCTCATGTCGGCCAGGTTGCCCACCGGGGTGGCCACCACGTACAGAGCACCCACGGGATAATGCTGGCCACCGGCCGCTGCTGCAGCGGCCGTCAGGGCGGATTGAAAAGAAGGGTTCACAGTGACCATCCAGAAACAGGGAGCACCGCGCGCAAGCGATACCACCAAGGCGCGCGGCGATCAGGCCGAACTCATGGCCTTGACCTACCTGCGCCAGCAGGGCCTGCGCGCCTTGCAGCGCAACTTCCGCACGCCGGGGCGCGGGGGAGGCGAAATCGATCTGATTATGGCGGAGCCCGACGGCACCCTGGTGTTTGTGGAGGTGCGTCATCGTGCGCGGGTGACACACGGCGGCGCGGGGGCCAGCGTGAGTGTGTTCAAGCAGCGGCGCATCATCTTCGCGGCGCGGCACTATCTGCTGCGCTGCCAGCCGGTGCCGCCGTGCCGCTTCGATGTCGTGGCGATCGATGGTGCGCTGGAGGGGCCCGTACCCCCACGCATGAACTGGCTGCGGGGGGCGTTTGATGCATCTGGTTGGGTATGATCCCGGCCATGCTTTTGCAACGCATTCAACAGCAATTCATTGACAGTGCCGACCTGAAATACCAGTGCGCTCAGGCCATTGCCCCGGCGGTGGAGGCGGGGGTCGGTGCAGTGCTGGCGACCCTGACCGGTGGCGGCAAGGTGCTGGCTTGTGGCAGCGGCATGTCCGCTGGGCTGGTGCAAGCCTTTGTGGCCTCGTTCGTTGGCCGTTTTGAGCGCGACCGGCCCGAACTGGCGGCGTTCGCGCTGGGCTCCAACGCAGCCGCGTTGACCGGTCTTTACAACGCATTCGAGTCACGCGCGGTGTTCGGGCGGCAGGTGCGCGCGCTGGGGCAGCCTGGCGACCTGTTACTGGTGGTTACCACCCACCCGCAATCCCCGGAGATACTGGGTGCGGTGGAAGCTGCGCACGAACGTGACATGGTGGTACTGGCCCTTTGTGGCGCCAAGCCCGGGTCGCTGGTGCAACTTTTGAAGGATACCGACGTCTTGGTCAGTGTGCCGAGCGAAAAGTTGCCGCGCATCCACGAAGCGCACCAGATGGCGCTGCATTGCATTTGTGATGGTGTGGACGTCCAGTTGCTGGGCGATGACACCGAACCGGAGTTGGACCCATGACTGTTTTGAAACAATCCTCCCTGCGCCGCCCTGCGGCGCTGACCGTAGCCACGCTGGCCCTGGCCGGTGCCCTCAGTGCCTGCGCGCCTTTGGTGGTGGGTACTGCCGTAGGTTCCGGGGTGCTGGTGGCCACTGACCGCCGCACTTCTGGCATCCAGCTGGAGGACCAAGGTATCGAGTTGCGGGCCGCAGCCCGCTTGCGCGAACAGCTCGGCGACCGTGTGCGCATCAGCGTCACCAGCTACAACCGGCGTGTTTTGCTGACTGGCGAGGTGCCGAGTGAAGCCGACCGTGCCACCGCGAACCGCCTGGTGGCGAGTGTGGAAAATGTGCGCGAAATCATCGATGAACTGGGGGTGATGTCGTCCCCGTCCTTGACGGCCCGCTCGGCCGACGGCTTGGTCACAGCCCGTGTGAAGGCGGCCATGGTGGATGCGCGCGATTTGCAGGCCAACGTGTTCAAGGTGGTGACCGAGCGCGGCACCACCTACCTGATGGGCCGCGTCACACAGCGCGAGTCAGAGCGCGCCACCGAAGTGACCCGTTCCATTCCAGGCGTCCAGCGGGTGGTGCGGGTGTTTGAGATCATCAGCGACGAGGAGCTGGCGCGGTTGCAGTCGGCCCCCGCCCGCTGAGTTTCAACGCAGGCGTTTGACCAGGCTGGAGGTGTCCCAGCGGCCACCTCCCATGGCCTGCACGTCGGCGTAAAACTGGTCCACCAGCGCGGTGACGGGCAGCCGCGCACCGTTGCGCTTGGCCTCGTCCAGCACCAGGCCCAGGTCTTTGCGCATCCAGTCCACCGCAAAGCCGAAGTCGAAGCGGTCTTCTGCCATGGTTTTGCCACGGTTGTCCATCTGCCAGCTCTGGGCCGCACCTTTGCCGATCACATCGAGCACCTGGGGGACGTCAAGTCCGGCGCGTTGACCAAAAGCGAGTGCCTCGCTCAGGCCCTGAACCAAGCCAGCGATGCAGATCTGGTTGACCATTTTGGTCAACTGCCCTGCGCCGCTGGGGCCCATCAGGGTGAAGGCGCGGGAAAAAGCCATGGCCACCGGGCGCACGCGATCGAACACGGCTGCGTCGCCACCACACATCACGGTCAACAGACCGTTCTGGGCGCCGGCCTGGCCACCCGACACCGGCGCGTCGATGAAGTGCAGGCCCGACGCCTGCGCCGCCGCATGGAGTTCGCGCGCCACTTCGGCCGAAGCGGTGGTGTGGTCCACCAGCACCACGCCTGGGCGCATGCCGGCAAAGGCACCGCTGTGGCGCTGACCGTCCGCACCCGGGGTTCCCAGCACCACAGCGCGCAAGTCGTCGTCGTTGCCGACGCAGCAAAACACGATGTCAGCGTCTGCCGCAGCCGCTTGCGGGGTGGCTGCGTGTTGAGCGCCCTGGGCCGCAAATTCGGCCACGAACGCTTGCGCTTTGGCGGGGCTGCGGTTGTACACCGTGACGCGATGGCCGGCCAACGCCAGGTGGCCGGCCATGGGATAACCCATCACACCGAGGCCCAAAAAGGCCACGCGGGTGGAGGATGTGGGTTCGTAGGTCTTGGTATTGAGGCTGGGCATGGTGTCAGACAATGTGCAGGTGCTCGGTGCCAGCGGCCAGATCGGTGGTGCGGGCGCGCTGGCTGTTGAGCTTGATGTTGAGCTTGAGGTCGTTCTGGGAGTCAGCGTTGCGCAGGGCTTCCTCGAAGGAAATCTGGTGCGCCTCGAAGGCGTCGAACAAGGCCTGATCGAATGTCTGCATGCCCACTTCGCGGCTGCGCTTCATCACCTCCTTGATTTCGTTGACTTCGCCTTTCATCACGAGGTCGGCAATCAGGCCGCTGTTGAGCAGCACTTCCACCACGGCGATGCGGCCTTTGCCGTCCTCGCGCGGGATCAGGCGTTGCGCGATCATGCCCCGCAGGTTGAGTGACACGTCTTTCAGCAGCTGGGGGTGACGCTCTTCCGGGAAGAAGTTGATGATGCGCTCCATGGCCTGGTTGGCGCTGTTCGCGTGCAGGGTGGCCAGGCACAGGTGGCCGGTTTCAGAGAACGCAATCGCGTGCTCCATGGTTTCGCGGTCGCGGATTTCACCCATCAGGATCACGTTGGGCGCCTGGCGCAGCGAGTTTTTCAGCGCGTTTTCCCAGTTGTCGGTGTCCAGCCCCACCTCGCGCTGGGTGATGATGCAGTTCTTGTGCTGGTGCACGAATTCCACCGGGTCTTCCACGGTCACGATGTGGTCGTGGGTTTTCTCGTTGCGCCAGTCCACCATGGCCGCCAGCGTGGTCGACTTGCCGGACCCCGTGCCGCCCACCAGAATCGCCAGGCCGCGCTTTGTCATCGCCACATCTTTGAGCACCTGCGGCAGACCCAGTTCGTCCACCGTCGGGATTTTCGCGGGAATGGTGCGCATCACCAGCCCGACCTTGCCCATTTGCACAAAGGCATTGACACGAAAGCGCCCGATGCCGCCCGGCGCAATGGCGAAGTTGCATTCCTTGGTACGCTCGAACTCGGCCGACTGCTTGTCGTTCATGATGGCGCGCGCCAGCGCCTGGGTGTGCTGGCCGCTGAGCGGCTGCG
>JACCDT010400648.1_pt1 | contig 18713 bp, 15 predicted proteins | sample 7446291 | NCBI WGS metagenome assembly JACCDT01 (sample SAMN15323446, study PRJNA562643) | freshwater metagenome | isolation source: river surface water | place: USA:Blue River Watershed | collected 2017-08-17 | reverse complement strand
CTTTGATGTTTTGGACAGCCCCCTTTCCGAATTCGGGGTGATGGGATTCGATTACGGCTATTCGCTCGCCGCGCCAAAGGCGCTGGTGTGCTGGGAAGGCCAGTTCGGCGATTTCGTCAACGGCGCGAGGGTGATGATCGACCAATTCATCGCCAGCGCCGAATCGAAATGGCTGCGCCTGTCGGGGCTGACGCTTTTGCTGCCGCATGGGTTCGAAGGCCAGGGGCCGGAACATTCCTCGGCGCGGTTGGAACGTTTCCTGCAGCTTTGCGCCGAACATAATATGGTCGTCGCCAATTGTTCGACGCCCGCCAATTATTTCCATATCCTGCGCCGTCAAATGCACCGCAATTTCAGAAAGCCTTTGATATTGATGACGCCGAAATCCTTGTTGCGGCATAAATTATGCGTTTCCAAATTGTCCGATATGACATCCGGCACGCGCTTTAGCCGCGTCATCGGCGAGGTGGACAAGATCGACGCCGCCAAGGCAAAGCGCGTCGTGCTTTGCGCGGGCAAAGTCTATTACGATTTGTACGAGGCGCGCGCCGCGCAAAATATCAAAGATGTCGCGATTTTACGGCTGGAGCAATTTTACCCCTATCCTGACGCCGAATTGCAAGACGCCTTAAAGCCTTATAAAAACGCCGATCTGGTTTGGTGCCAGGAAGAGCCTGAAAATATGGGCGCCTGGCAGTTTTTGGACAGGCGGCTCGAGGGAACGCTTAAAGCCTTGAAATTCAAGGCGGAAAGGCCGATTTATGTCGGCCGCCCGGCGGCGGCCAGCCCCGCCACCGGATCGCAAAAGCGGCATATGGCGGAGCAGGATAAGCTGATTAAAGAAGCTTTGGGCGTGAAATAAGGCAGCGACTCATTTTGACTATATACAACAGCTCATCCTGAGCTTGTCGAAGGATGGGTAGCCTAGGCCCATGGTTCGACAGGCTCACCATGAGCTCTTTTTGTTAAAATGAGTCGCTGCCTGAAATAAGCAGTAAGAAAACCGTAACAAATATGCTTTAATCTCCCTTAAACATACAGGGGGATTCGCGATGGATTATCATATCGTCATAAAGCCGCCGCCGGAAAAAATACCAGGCGCGGATGAGAGCGTCTGGATTGAAAGGCAACGAAATTTCAACCAAAGGCTGGCGGAATTGCAGCATGCCTTTTGCACCATCGATTACAGTCCTATCCGGCAAGAAGACAGGGACAGTATGATGCTCGGCAATCCTGCGCGGGAGCTTATGTTGCAAGTGCAGATGGGCTTTGCCCCTCCCGCCGAAACAGGGTCTTCCCGCCATGCGCATGCAATAAGCGATTTCGGTTTTGAACAATTTAACCAAGTTCCCGATGCGGTATGCGTTATTTTGCAGCGGCAATTGGATTTGCCTAAAGACGCAAAAATATATCTTTTGTCCATAAGCCCGACCAAGCCTTTTGCTGGAGTGGTATTAGGCAGGCTGAAATCCATCGCCGAAAAATTTGGGGACATCATTTTAAAAATAGATCCGCCTTTTGAAACCATTTTGCAATGCCGGCAAAAAATACCGGCTGCGGAGAGGCCCGCCCGGAGCGCGCCAACTCCTATAAGGCGGGGGGTACCACAAGATGGCCCTTTGCCGATGACGGTCTTTGATCGCGGTAAAACGCCCGATCCCGCCCCGGCCAGAGTAAAAGCCACGCGGATTGTAACGGGGCGAGTTATATAATTAAAATCATGCATATTTCCCGCCCCTGGCATCAAGATGACAGGGCGCGGCCTCTATGCTATACCAAATCACATTAATATTGATTCAAAGCCGCGCAAAGCCTAAGCTTTGCCCTTAATCCAACCAAATGGTGTAGGCCATGACCACCGAAATAAAAGTCCCCACACTGGGCGAATCCGTATCCGAAGCCACCATCGCCAAATGGCTGAAAAAGGCGGGCGACGCCGTCGCCGCCGACGAGCCTTTGGCCGAACTTGAAACCGACAAAGTCACGGTCGAAGTCAACGCGCCGAAATCCGGCGTGCTGTCCGAAATCAAAATTCAGGCCGGACAAAATGTGCAGGTCGGCGCCGTGATCGGCGTCATCGCCGAAGGCAAGGGCGCATCCGTATCGGCGCCCGCCGTGAAATCGGAAATCAAGACATCGCCCGCGCCACAAGTAGCGCCGCAAGCCGCGCCGCCAATGCCCGCCAATGCCGATTTATCCGGCCCCGCCGCGCGCAAGGCGATGGCGGAAACCGGCTCTGCGCCGCAATCGGGCAGCGGCAAAGACGGCAGAATCACCAAGGCGGATGTGTTTAACGCGCCGGTTCCGATGCCCACGAACACCGGGGCCGGTGTGGCGGCGAATGTGATCGGCGGCAATAAAGGCCCGCGTGAACAGCGCGTCAAAATGACGCGTCTGCGCCAGAAAATCGCCGAACGCCTAAAGCAGGCGCAAAACACCGCAGCGATGCTGACGACGTTCAACGAAATCGACATGACCAAGGTCATGGCCCTGCGCGAGCTGTACAAAGACGAATTCGAAAAGCGCCACGGCGTGAAATTGGGCTTTATGAGCTTTTTCGCCAAGGCCGCGATCCAGGCATTAAAGGAAATTCCCGCCGTGAACGCGGAAATCGCGGGCGATGAGATTGTTTACAAGCATTATTACGACATCGGCGTCGCGGTCGGAACAGAACAGGGCTTGGTCGTTCCGGTGCTGCGCAATGCGGATGAAATGTCGTTTTCCGATATTGAAAAAACCATCGGCGATTTGGGCAAGCGCGCGCGCGACGGCAAATTGTCTATCGACGAGCTGACGGGGGGCACATTCACCATCACCAATGGCGGCATTTACGGATCGCTAATGTCGACGCCGATTTTGAACCCGCCGCAATCGGGAATTTTGGGGATGCACAAGATCGAAAAGCGCGCAATCGTCGAAAAAGACCAAGTGGTCGTGCGGCCGATGATGTATGTCGCGCTGTCTTACGACCATCGCATCATCGACGGGCGCGAGGCGGTGACGTTCCTCGTCCGCGTCAAAGAAGCGATCGAAGATCCGCAAAGATTGCTGCTTAGCCTTTAACGGTTAATGACAGGCGCGTGCATGCCCGCGCCGCATTCTTTCCGCATTCGCGGCTGTATTTGCGTCTTCGATTTTTCTAAGCGCGGCTTTGCTAGCCGCGATCATGTCTTGTTCGTTCGCCTCGAAATATTTTTTGTCATCATCCGGCAAAAGCAGAAAAACATCCGCGCCGTCACCGATCGCCTTCAAAAGCGCAGCCAAGCCCGGCAGTGCTTTACCCTCTTTATGCGCCGCTATATGGCGTTGCAATTCGCGTAAATTGCTGTCTTGCTCCGCTGCGTTAAAAAATCCTTCTGCCATCTTCTTCTCCTTTTTTGGTTATCTTGTTTTAAAATATTGATGAATGCCGCCGATGATTCTTGCCAGGCGATGAATATCACGTTGCCTGCAGGCTTCCAGCGGCGCGTGCATCCCGCCGAAACCATGCGCCGTTCCGGCGTTTTTCGGCAGGCCAAGTTCCACAATTGGAACATTATGCCCGGCCTTTGCAAAAAGCGCGTGCAGGATATTGGTTTCCGCAACCCCGCCCGCGCCGTTGTCGAGTTCCGGCTCTATGCCAAGATGGCGCAAGGATTTGCGCGCTTGTTGCATCGCCGCTTTGGCAAGCGGGTTGTCTTGCGCCGCCGCATAGCCGTCGCATATATAGGAATAGCCGATTTTGGCGCCGCAATCCTTAAAGACGGTCGCCACCATTTGCTTGATATCGCTTGGCGAATAATCCCGCGATATCCTTATATCCAATGTCAGGTGCAGCCCGTTTTCTTCTTTCCCCGGCGCGTGGACGGAACCGTCCTTTCCGCAGGCAAGATCAAGAACGCGGATGCTGCCGGAATAATTGCCGTGTAATATCGACAAAGCTTCCAGTATCGGCCAGAACGCGCTGCCTTTATCCTTCTCATTCGCCCTTCCGGAATGGCCGCCTTTGGCCTTTGCATGCAGCGACAATATTTTGCATTCCCTGTCGTCGATCCAGGCGCTTGGCGATTCGATACGGAAGCTGAAATCGTAAATCCCGCCTTGCCGCGTCTGCAGGAAATTCAAGACATGGCCTGAATTCCTTGTTTCAACGGCGATCCGGACATCTGCTTTTTCAGGCAGCTGGTTGGTGATGTCTTGCCCGCCATGCTGCGGGGCAAGGGTATTGATAATTTCCATCCAGTATCCCGGCACTTGCGGGCTATCCGCCTGCCTTTTCAGCGCGCTGCGCAATTCCAGGCGGCTTAGCGCCTCGATCAGCAGGGCGGGGTTGCCGTTGTGCGGAATATGCACATGCGCCACCATATCGCCGCGACGCGCGGTTTTAAGCCTGTCGCCGACTTGCCTATCGCCGACCGGCTCCAGCCCTAAAATGCCGGCGGGAATTTGGTTTTCCTGCAGCAGGTAATTTGCGGCCATGCGCACGGATTCCATCGGATGTTCTTCGTCGCTGGTGATCAGCCGCGCGCCGGTGGATTCCGGATTGCGCGCGTGTAAAATGCTGGCGGCGATAGAGCCGCGCATATCAAGAATTCCGCGCCCGACCAGCCAATCGGTTTTGCCCGATCTTATGCTGTGTACCGCAAGCGGTTTCAGAAAGCGCCCGCCATGATTCCATCTTTCCAGCTCGCCAGCGGGAACGGCGTCGACATGCATGACTTGCAGGATTTCTTGGTTTATGCGCGTCAAATCCCGCGCCGCCAAAATCGCCATGGTGTGATGCACCCCGTTCGGGTACAGCGGATTATGCGCTTCGCCGCGCAAGATGCGCGTTTCATAACCCGCTTGCTGAAATTGCGTCGCGGTATGCGTCAAGGCATGTTCTACATGCGGGCTTAGCGCGCCGGTCGTATTTTCCGCCTGCGCGATGCTGGACAAGTAGTTTGCAACCGAAAATCCGGCTTTGGCCATGGGGCGAATGTCCTAATCTTGTACCCAATTCTTTTTATTCGGGCTGTAAAACAGCCGCAGGGTATTATATCCTTTAAAGACATATAATCAAGCCTGTTTTTGGCAAATTTTAAGGGAATCAGCCGGGCGATCGGGCCTTGCCAACCGGCCCGGTAAAAGCCTAGCTTAGGCGGTTATCATGGCCCAATCCCCCTTACAGTTTTTATCCCGGCTCGAGGCCGCGTCGTCCTGGCATCGCGGCAAAGAAATGGAATTGCTGCGTCCTTATTTGCTGGCGGCGCATCAGGAAAACGCGCTGACGCTGGATTGGAATTGCGGCAGCCTGTATTTGTTCCGTGGCCACAACATCGTTTTGCCGGAATATTATATCGGGGCCGATCCGGACGCAGATATGCTGGCGCTGGCGCGGCATTACCATCCCGGCGCGGAATTCCAATTGGCGCGGGGTTTAAAGGACATCAAGCAAGATGGCCGCATCCGGCTGTTGCTATGCCTGTGGCCAGGCGCGAAATGCGATTACACGTCTTTGATGTATCAGTCCATGCGGCTGCTGTCCCCGGGCGGAACGATGCTATGCGCGATTAACGCCGAGACTTGCGAGCTGTATCAGCATCTGGGCGCGATGTATCAGAAAATCGATCCCGGATTCGATCTTGCCCGCGCCCTTGCGCCGATCGAGCGCGGCTTTGAAGATTTCTGCGAGGCCGCCGAAGGCCAGCCCATGCGGACGCAAAGTTTTTCCGGCGAATATCAATTGTCGGTTTTCCCGCAAAGGCGGATTTTGTCGGTGCTGAGCTTCCTGTGCGACCTTGTACCGCACAAGACCGCGCCGCAATTGCTGCACGAGCTTTCGGCGCATGCGCCGTTGGTAATGCAGCTGCCGTCGATGATCAGAGACAGCGGCTATTTGGTAGTGACTCATTTTGACAAAAAAGGCTCATGGTGAGCTTGTCGAACCATGGGATTTGGTCGCCCATCCTTCGACAGGCTCAAGATGAGCTGTTGTGTATAGTCAAAATGAGTCATTACTGGCTATTTCATTTCCTTGCAAAATGAGGAGTCATAAGATGTCCTATACCATGCCCATATGGGTTGCCGTTTTTCTAGGCGGCGGAATCGGCGCTAGTTTGCGCTACATCTTGTCGCGGGCGATGGCGGGTAGCCAAACCGGATTTCCCTATCACACCTTGGCGGTCAATTGCATCGGCTGTTTCGCCATGGGCCTTGTGTTTGCGTTAATAGCCGGGCGCGGCCAGCCGCAGCCATGGGTTATGGCCTTTATTGCGACCGGGATTCTGGGCGGATTTACCACTTTTTCCGCCTTTGCCTTGGATTTCCATTTGCTGCTACAGCGCGGGGAAATATGGGGAGCCATCGCTTATGCCGCTTTGTCCGTGGGCTTAAGTTTGCTATTATTTTTTACTCCCTATTTTATCCTATCGTTCCAAGGAAAATAAATGTCATCAAATTTCGATTTAATCGTAATAGGCGCAGGCCCCGGAGGTTACGTTGCGGCCATAAGGGCGGCGCAGCTGGGCATGAACGTCGCCTGCGTCGAAAAACGCTCGACGCTGGGCGGCACATGCCTCAATATCGGCTGCATCCCGTCGAAAGCGCTATTGCAATCCAGCCATAAATACGAAGAAGCGCGCGATCATTTCGAATCGCGCGGCATTACGGTCGGGAAATTGTCTTTCGATTTGGCCAAGATGATGGCGCACAAAGACAAGATCGTTTCCGACCTGACCAAGGGCATCGATTTCCTGTTCAAGAAAAATAAGGTCGCGCGTTTTTTCGGAACCGGCAGTTTTAGCGGCAAAAACGAAATCACTGTGACCGACGACAAGGGCGCGACCCAAAAAATTTCCGCCAAAAATATTTTGATCGCGACCGGATCGGACGCGGCAAGCCTGCCCGGCATCGCGATTGACGAGAAAAATATCCTGACCTCGACCGGCGCTTTGGCGCTGACCGAAGTGCCGAAACATCTGGTGGTGATCGGCGGCGGGGTGATCGGACTTGAAATGGCCAGCGTTTGGCGCAGGCTTGGCGCGCAGGTGACGGTGGTCGAATTCATGCCGACGATCGGCGGGCCGATGGATTCAGAGGTCGCAAAGAATTTGCAGCGCAGTTTAACCAAAATGGGCATGGATTTCAGGCTTGAAACAAAAGTCGTCGGCGCGGAAAAACAAACCACGCGCGGCAAAACCAGCGTGACTTTGACATTGGAGCCCGCATCGGGCGGCGCGCGCGAAAAGATCGAGGCCGACGCGGTTCTGGTTTCGGTCGGGCGCAAGCCTTATACATCCGGCTTGGGGCTTGATGCGGCAGGGGTAAAGCTCGATGAGCGCGGGCGGATTTCGGTCGATGCGCATTTTCAAACCAATGTGCCCGGCATTTACGCCATTGGCGATGTGATCGCGGGGCCGATGCTGGCGCATAAAGCCGAAGAAGAAGGCGTGATCTGCGTGGAAATGCTCGCCGGGCAAAAACCGCATATCGATTACGATAAAATTCCGTCGGTGGTGTATACCTGGCCCGAAGTCGCCAGCGTCGGCAAAACCGAAGAAGAATTGAAAAAAGCCGGCATCGAATACAAGGCCGGAAAATTTCCCTTTGCCGCTAATTCCAGAGCCAAGGCGAATGACGACACGGTTGGATTCGTCAAAATCCTCGAAGAAAAATCCAGCGGCAAAATCGTCGGCGCGCATATTATCGGCCCCGATGCTGGAACCTTGATCGCGGAAATCACGCTCGCCATGGAATTCGGCGCCAGCGCCGAAGATATCTATCGCACCTGCCACGCGCATCCGACATTGAACGAAGCCGTCAAAGAAGCCGCCATGGCCGTCGACGGCCACGCGGTGCATGTTTAGTTCCTAGTAGAGTTGACAGGCAACGGGTGACGGTTATCGGTGGTCATTCCGAGTCCTTCGGCAGGCTCAGGATAAACTCCGGCGAGGAATCGCCAAGCATAAGCTTTATGTCTGGAGATCCTTCACTCCGCTTGCGCTACGTTCAGGATGACATCAATAATGCTGTAAAACTATCTTGTGTTTGGGCTGCGTTGAAAGATTTCGGGTGGCAAATCCAGCTGGCGGGCAACGGCTTGGGCCAGGCCCTCGCTTCCCCGGATGCTATTGGCAATAGTCCGCGCAATGCCGTCATAGGAAATGCCGCTATTGCCAAAGGCGCAGACGATGACCTCGGTCAGGTCGGCGCCAATCAGTTTCGATCCCAGCCCCTCTAAAAAGCGCCTTTGTAAAACGCGCACCACTTTTTCGGTTCTGGTTGCGGGATTGTCCAACTCCGCCGGATCTATGCTGAAATGTTGGCATAGGTTTTGGATTTCTTGCTTGCTTTGAGGATGGCTTTCAAAACATTCCCAATCATTAGTTTCTAATACAATATAAGATAACTCACAAGCTGCGCGTTGACCGGGCTTGTCAAAATCATTAGGCGACGGTACTTCTTGCAATTTGAAATAGCTTGTGACGATGGACAAATATTCTTGATCAAACGTATCGTCATGTTGGTTTCCCAATTCCACGATCAGTGCGATAAGATTCCCTGCCGTAATTTTTCTTGAAAAGAAAAAAGGACGATGATGATGCGGCGTTTTGATTTCAATCACATCCCGCGTTTGGTTAAAGCCCGGAACATCCGGCCAGTTTACCGGATCATTTTCGCTTGCGACCCAGCCGGTTCTTAGGGCGTTTTTGGTCAATATCTCAAGGCGGGTTAAAGTTGCTTGCATGCGCTACCTCTTCAGTTATTCTCTATTAAAGATACAATTCTAGTTTGTCAATAAACGAAAAGGCAGGAATTCCGTCCTTCGGGGCAAGGCCGGGAAATGCTATGCTCCATCTTATGAAAAACCGATTTTCCATCGCCATTATCGGGGCCGGACCGGTTGGCACGGCGCTGGCTTTGCTGCTGGCGGCGCAGGGCTTGCGCGTCGCGCTGATCGACCAGCAGGCACCCGCCGATTTTTTGCGGCCCGATCATGACGGCAGAACCACGGCGATTTCTTTCGGCTCGGCGCAGATTTTGGATCAAGCCGGGGTGTGGCAAAACATGCTGCAAGACGCAGCGCCGATTTTGGACATCCGCGTCGTCGACGGGAAAAGCCGCTTTATGGCGCATTTCTCTCATGATCTTGCGGGCGATGCGCCCATGGGCCATATCGTCGAAAATTGGCGCATGCGGAAAGCGCTGTATGACGCCGCACAAGGGCATAAAAATATTTCCTATCTTGCACCGGAAAAAATTTCTTCTATTGCCGAAATCCCGGATGGCCCGCACATAAATCTTGAAAGCGGCAAAAAAATTTCCTGCGATTTGCTGATCGGCGCCGACGGGCGCAAATCTTTCGTGCGCGAATGGGCGGGCATAGAAGCCAAAATCCATGATTACGGCCAAACCGCGATCATAGCGACGCTGGCGCATGAAAAACCGCACAACAATGTGGCGTTCGAATGTTTTCAAGCCCAAGGCCCGCTTGCGATCCTGCCGATGACGGATCGGGGCGGGATGCACCGTTCGTCCCTGGTGTGGAATCAGCGCCGCGATTTGGCGGAAACTTTGATGAAAATAGACGCGGAAGAATTTTGCGATTTGCTTTTGCAAAGATTCGGCGATTATTTGGGCGCGTTCCGTCTGCTGTCCGGGCGCGCCGCCTATCCCTTGAATTTGACGCGCAGCGAAAAGATATATGCCAACCGCGTTGCGCTGATCGGCGACGCCGCGCGCGGAATCCATCCCATCGCGGGGCAGGGATTGAATCTGGGTCTGCGCGACGTTTTGGAATTGTCAAAGCAGATCGAACATCACATGTCTTTGGGGTTGCCCGCGCATGACCGGGCGGTTTTGGAAGGCTATGCCAGGGCACGCAAGGCCGACACATTCAGCATGATCGCTGCGACCCATGGGCTGAATTGGCTGTATGGCATTGAACATCCGGCGGTGAAATTGATGCGCGGCATAGGGCTGCATATCGTTGAAAAAGCACCGCCCTTGAAAAAACGCTTTGTGAAAAGGGCGATGGGCCTGCACTAAAACACGGCAGGGGCGGATTAAAACGTTTGGCCGCATCTCCGCGCGTCAGAAGCATGTAACCGGTTCAGGAAATTTTCCGCGCCTCGTCGACCAGCATGATCGGGATGCCTTCGCGGATCGGATAGGCGAGGCCCGCATCCTTGCTGATCAGCTCTTGCGCCGCCTTGTCGTATTCCAGGCGCGATTTGGTTAAGGGGCAGACCAATATTTCCAAAAGCTTGGGATCGATTTCGATGGATGGTTTTTGCTGGGTCATGCGTGGTTTCCTGGCGGGGTTTTTAGCAAGGTTTTTTTTGCGGGCAGTCATGCACCGCCATTTGCAAAAGGCAGCACAGCATTTCGGCCTGCTTTTCCAAATCCGGCTCTTCGATCAGCGCCTGCTGCTCCTTGTAATCGAAGGGACAGACCATGGCAAGCGTGGTGACCAGCGCCGCTGGGTGCGATGTTTCGATCATTTCCCAATCGGCGGGCATCTGGAAATGCTTTAAATATACTTTCAGATGCTTCAATAAGGTGTCTCGGCAAATCTGCGCGCCTTCGCCGGTCGAAAAATCGTTTGCTGAAAAACGCGACCAATCCGCCTTGGCGGTGCGGTAACCGTTGGCGTGCATCGCGGTATCGGCGCAATCGAACCGGCAAACGCCGCAAAGGGTAATCAAAATCCGCCCGTCATGGGTTTCGGTGAAAGACTCGATCTTTCCGGCGCAGCCGGTCTTGTAAAGCGGCGTTTCGTTCTCCATGCTTTCGCCGTCGAGCGGTTGGATCATGCCGATCAGGCGGTGCGGCGAGCTAAGCGCGTCCAAGACCATATGCAAATAGCGCGGCTCGAAGATATTCAAAGGCAGCCTGCCATGCGGCAACAGCAAAGCGCCGGGCAGCGGGAACAAAGGCAAGCTTTCCGGAAGATCGGATGCGGTGATATTCAATCTTTGGAAATTTTTTTTCATTTCATTTTTATGAAAACAGAATCGTGGATAATTTTTTCCGCCCCATCACGGCAAGAGGATGGTCGAAACCAAGCGTGTCGAAAATTTTTATCAATTGCGCGCGCGCCGCCTCGTCATTCCATTTGCGGTCTTGTTTGATCGCGGCAAGCAGAGATTCGATCGCGTCTTCGATGCGGCCATCGCCGTAAAAAGCCATGGCGAGATCGAACCGCGCTTGCTGGTCTTTGGGATCGGCATCGAGTTTTTTCTGCAATTCTGCAACTGGCTTGTCGGACGTCGCCGCTGCCAGCTCCAGCGCGGCCTTTACCGCGGCGATTTCCGGCAGGCGGTGATGCTTGGGCTCTATTTTGGCGAAAGCTTCTTGCGCCCGCGCCAGATCCTTAGAGCCTAGATAGCATTGGCACAGCCCGGCAAGCGCCAAGGGATCGTTCGGCGCTTGCGCCAGGATTTGCTGATATATCAGTGCCGCACCGGCGACATTGCCCAGTTGCAATTGCTGCCGCGCCAGTTGATAGGAATCCGGCGTCTGTTCTTCGGAAAAAGCGCTTACAAGCCGCGTTGTGAATTGCTGCAATTCGCCCCCGCTTAAAACGCCCATGAACGCGTCGACCGGCTCTCCGCGCACAAATCCGTAAACGGTCGGCAGCGATTGGATCTGCAATTGCGCCGCCAATTGCTTGTTTTGGTCGACGTCGATCTTAACAAGCGATATCGCGCCTTTTTGATCCGCCACGAGTTTTTCCAGCATCGGCGTCAATTGCTTGCAAGGCCCACACCAATGGGCGTAAAAATCGACCAGCACCGGGCGTTTTTGCGACGCGTCGATGACATCGCGCTTGAAACTTGCCGTCGATCCTTCGATAACGAAATTCTGCGTTGCGGTTTTTAAATCGATGGCTTCCATGATATTCCTTTAAGTCTTTATATAGGTCAGGCGCCGCAATCGGCAATAAGCGGCTCATGCCCGGTTGCGCGCAGAAATTTCAAGAAATCCGGCCCCGACAATGTGGTGGTGGCGTCGTTCAAAAGCGGATGGTAACACAGCTTTTCCGCCTCCGCCACTTTGCGGTCCAAAACCGCCTGTACCTTTTTGTCCTGGTCGAACAAAAGCGCAAAGGGCGTCACCGATCCCGGCGTGACGCCCAATATGTCCCACAGCAGCTCCGCTTTGCCGAAAGACAGCCGGGCGGACCCGATTTTCTTTTCCAGCGCGTTCAAATCGGCGCGCCTATCGAACGGGATTACCGCCATCCATAATTTGTCTTTTTTGTCTTTTAGAAAAAGCGTCTTGCAATGCAGCCCCGGTATCTTGGCGTGCCATTCAAGACCTTGATCGACGGTGAAAAAGGGCGGGTGGCGGACGGTGTCATGGCTTATTCCGAGCGTGTTGAAATAGGCAAAAAGCCGCTTTTGACGCTCTAACAGGGCGGCGGCGGGGGCAGAATTCTGCTCTAGAGGCACGGTTTTATGGGGCTGCATGGGCTTGTATCCAGGGTTTTCCAGGGGAAAATGGGCCTGTATTTCGCGCTTGTCAACCGGGTTTTAAGGATGTAGATTTCACCCCTGTTGCAATACAGATTGCGGGCGCAGCTCAGCGCCATAGGGCGAAGCCCGAAAGACAAAGAGCCAGGCAGTTAAATTGCTGCTTGTTATGATACGGAGTGCGGGCGTAGCTCAGCGGTAGAGCATCACGTTGCCAACGTGAGGGTCGAGGGTTCGATCCCCTTCGCCCGCTCCAGTAACCACATAGACAATGGGGTTTTACAAATGGAAGATTTGTCTCTGCAGACTGCCCTTGATGGCTGGATCAAACAAAATCCTGGAGCAAAACCTTGTGACTTTGTTGCAATTTTCCTCGACGATTTCAGTGTTATCGGCCCCTTTCCATCCGGAGAAAAGGCCATGGAACAAGCCTATACAGAGCGGCCAAAAGGCGCTCCGCATATTTGCAGTATCGGCGGGCCGAATTTTTCCCATGAACGTCTTCGCGCCAGTGGCTCCCGATAAGCAGAAAAGGATTGTATTTTAAATGCGGAGAGGGGGAATTGATTCCCCGTCCGGATCAACGACGCAGATCCTTGCCGCGAATTTTGCCGCAACCCCTCCCTTAATAAATCAGTATTATGCCCCCTGCGGTTTGACTAGGGCTTCTTGCCCTGCTAAAAATACCTGTCTAAACCACGGGTACTTCTTTTGCCTCCCACAGCGACATTGATAGAAATTTCACAAGGCGCCGGAAAGCGTTCCGAAACCGCCGATGCGATCAAAAGCCGCGTGACGCGCCGGGCCAAGGAAATTTTTGCGCAAAACGCGCAGGCGCAGAAATTCGCGGCGCTTTATGCCGACAACATCAATCCCGAAGATTTAAAAGAAGACAGGGTCGAGCTTTATGCCCGCGCCATAGGCCGGATATGGGATTTGGCGCAAAAGCGCAAAGGCAAGGGCACGGCGCTTTCGATCGACTTTCCGTCTGCCAAGACAGAATGGCTTGGCGATTATATCCTGGTTTCCATTCTTAACGACGACAAACCGTTTCTGGTCGATTCCGCCACCATGGCGCTGCATGCGATGGGGCTTGCGGTTGAATCGGTGGTGCATCCGACCGTTTGGGTTTCACGCGGCAAAGAAGGCAAGCTGTCCTCGCTGCAGCAAAATCCTGTGCCGTCGGGCCAGGGCAAGATGGAATCCTATATCCAATTCCTGGTTTCCGCGCCGCATGGTTTGCCGGATAAAAAACAGCTTCAGGAAAGAATCCTTAGCGCCATGAACGATGTGCGCGTCGCGGTCGAAGATTGGCAGGCGATGCGGCGCAAGCTGCGCGAGGTCATGGCCGATATTCCAGGCAATGGCGGCGCGCAAGACCCGGCCGAGGCGGCGCGGTTCCTGGATTGGCTGGATCAGCATCATTTTATTTTTCTGGGCTACAGGGCTTATGATTTTCCAAAGGCATCGGGTAAAAAAATCGGCGTCGCCAAGGGCTCCGGCCTTGGGATTTTGGGCGACGACACCAAGCGTCTTTTGGGCGGGGTGCGCGATTTGGACCCGCAAAGCCCGGCGGTCAAAGCTGTAATCGCCGACAGGAATTGGGTTTCTATCCGCAAATCGCCGGAAATTTCGACGATCCACCGCGCGGTGCAACTGGACGTGATCGTCGTCAAAAGACTGAATGCCAAGGGCGAAATCACCGGCGAGCATTGTTTCGCCGGGCTTTTCACCTCTTTGGCCTATAACCGCAACCCGTTCGACATACCGTTGCTGCGGCAAAAGGCGCAAAGCATCGTCGACGCCAGCCATTGGCGCAAAGGTGGCCACAAGGCCAAGATATTGATCGATGTGCTGACATCCTATCCGCGCGACGAGCTGATTCAGATCAACAAGGACGAGTTGCTGCAAGCGGCTTTGAACATCACCCGCATTCATGAAAAGCGGCGCACCGCGCTGTTCGTGCGGCGCGATCTTTTCGGCGGCTATTATTCTTGTCTTATTTTTACGCCGCGCGAGCTGTTTTCGTCCGAATTGCGCCAGGCATTCGGCGATATATTGTGCAGACACCTTAAAGGACAAGTCCGTCAATTTTACACCCAGGTCACCGATTCGCATTTGGCGCGGGTGCATTTTCTGATAGATGCTCCGCAAGGGGCGCAGGATAATTTCGACGCCGCCGCCATCGAAAAGGAATTGGCGCTGGCGGCGCGCGGCTTTTCCGAAAAGCTGCAAGAAGGATTGCTGCAAAATTACCCCCCTTCCTTGACGCGGACATTGCTGCGCCGGTACGAGGGCGCGTTCACGCCGTCCTATCAAAAAACCTACACGCTGAACGACACCTTGATCGACATTCGGCATGTCGAATCGGTGCTGGACGGAACCTCTGCGGCCAAGGGCCTGGCGATTCATTTTTACGCGCGCGGCTCTGCCCAAGACGGCTATTGCGGGCTTGCGGTTTACCGCAAAGGCCAGGAATTGGCCTTGTCCGATCTGGTGCCGATGCTGGAAAATTTTGGATTCCGCATCATCGACGAAATTCCGACCTTGATCGCGCCTTTGATGGAAAAGGACCGCGCCGCGATTTACAGTTACGATCTTTTGCTGCAGCGGCGCGATAAAAAGCCGATCGATATTTCGGCGCAAAAATCGGCATTGACCGCGGCCTTGGCAGAAACCTTAAGCGGGCGCAACGACAGCGACGGGTTCAACCGGCTATGCGTCGCGCTTTCGCTGGATGTGCGCGACGTATCCATGTTGCGCGTTTATGCGCAATATTTGCGCCAGACCGGGTTCCTTGCCGCCCAGCAAACCATCGAAGAAACCCTGGCCAAGCAAAGCGCCATCGGCAAATTGCTGCGCGATTTGTTTTATGCGCGCTTCGATCCCGGATTTTTGCCGGTGCGCGCCCCGGCTTGCCAAGAGCTGGTCGATAAGATCGAGCAAGAGCTTGGCCTTGTGTCGAACTTGGACGAAGACCGCATCTTGCGCCGTTATTTGAACGCGATCCAGGCGACGCTGCGCACCAATTTTTTCCAGTCCATGCAAGACGGCAGAGACAAGGAATACATCTCGATCAAAATCGCAAGCGGCCAGATCGAAGAAATGCCCGATCCGAAACCATGGGCGGAAATTTTTGTCTCGTCCCCGCGCATGCGTGCGGTGCATTTACGCGGCGGCAAGGTCGCGCGCGGCGGCATCCGCCATTCCGACCGCGCCGACGATTTCAGGACCGAGGTATTGGGCCTGGTCAAGGCGCAAATGGTCAAGAACACCGTGATCGTGCCGGTGGGATCCAAAGGCGGGTTCGTCGTAACCGCGCCGCGCGGCGACGACGCCAAGGCGTATCAGCAAGAAGTCGTGGAATGCTATAAGACCATGATCCGCGGCATGCTCGATATCACCGACAATTTACGACAGGGAAAAATAATCCCCCCCGCCAGCGTGATTCGTTATGACGGCGATGACCCTTATCTTGTGGTCGCCGCCGACAAGGGGACTGCGAAATTTTCCGATATCGCCAACAGCGTTTCCGGTGAATACGGATTCTGGCTGGGCGACGCTTTTGCTTCCGGCGGCTCCGCCGGGTATGACCACAAGGCGATGGCGATCACCTCGCGCGGCGCTTGGGTTGCGGTCAAGCGGCATTTCCGCGAAATGGGTTTCGATATAGAGACAAAGGAATTCCGTGCCATAGGCGTCGGCGACATGGCGGGCGACGTTTTCGGAAACGGCATGTTGCAATCGGACAATATGAAACTGGTCGCGGCCTTTAACCATAGCCATATTTTCATTGATCCCAACCCCGACGCCAAGAAATCCTTTCAGGAACGCAAGCGGCTTTTTGAAAACCCGCATTTGACTTGGGCAGATTACGATTCCAACGTCTTGTCCAAAGGTGGTGGCGTATATTCCCGCCAGCAGAAGAAAGTCACCCTTGGCGCCGAGGCGCAGGCGGCGCTGGGCACCCAGCAAAAGGATTTTACCCCGGCGCAGCTGATTCAGACTATCTTGCAAGCGCCGGTGGAATTGCTGTGGCTTGGCGGCATAGGCACATTCGTGAAATCTTCCGAGGAAACCCATGCCGATGCCGGCGACAGGGTCAGCGACGCTTTGCGGATCAACGCGCGGCAACTGCGCTGCAAAATAGTCGGCGAAGGGGCGAATCTGGGCTTTACGCAAAAAGCCCGGATCGAATACGCCAAGAACGGCGGGCGGATCAATACCGACGCGATCGACAATTCCGCGGGCGTCGATACGTCCGACCATGAAGTCAATATCAAGATTCTTTTGGGCGAGATCGAGCAAAGCGGCAAGTTGAAACGGCCTGCGCGCGACATACTTTTAAAATCCATGACCGACGAAGTTGCCGATTTGGTGTTGCAGGACAATGCGGGCCAGACCATGGCGTTGTCGATGATGGAAGCGGCGAGCAACGAAAACCTGTCCTTATACCAAGCCTTGACCCGCTTTCTGGAAAAAACCGTAAAGCTGAATCCGGCGATAGAGTTTTTGCCGGACGACGACGAATGGAACGACCGCGCGGCGCAGCGCATGGGTCTGATGCGCCCCGAACTTGCGGTGCTTTTGTCTTATTCCAAGATGTCAGTTTACAGCGCGCTTTTGGCGTCCAAGGTTCCTGACGACGCTTATTTCGCCACCGAGCTGATGCGCTATTTTCCCGAAGCGCTGCAAAAGAAATACGCCAAGCAAATAGAAAAACATCCTTTGCGCCGCGAAATCGTCGCGACCTGCCTTACCAATATGATGATCAACCGTATGGGCAGCGCGTTCGCTTATAAGCTTTCGGACGTGACCGGATTCGACCTTCCCGCCGTGGTGCGGGCCTATATGCTGGTGCGCTCTACTTTCGGCATCGAAGGTCTGTGGCAGGAAATTTCCCGCCTTAACGGAAAAATATCGGTATCGACGCAAATTCAAATGTTCCTTGCGGTCAACCGTTTCATCGAACGCGCTACGATCTGGTTCTTGCGCCAGCGCAAATCGCGCAGCGGAATTTTGCAGGTGTTGAAAACCTACCGCCCCTCGGTCGAAAAAATCCAAGAGCAAATGCAAACCATTCTGCCGGCCGAGGATTTGGACATCCTGGAAGGCAAGGTCAAATCCTATGTCGCTATGGACGTTCCGGCAAAACTGGCAAGGCGTGTGGTCTATGCGCGGATGCTGGGGGGCTTGGGGGATGTGGTCAATATCGCATCCGACCTGTCAGAGCCGCCGGTTGAAGCCGCAAAGCTCTATTTCGCCATGGGCCAAAGATTCGGTTTGGATTGGATGCGCCGCAGCCTAAGCAAGCTTGCATCCGCATCGCCCTGGCAATCGCGCGCAATCAGCAGCCTGTTGGACGATCTTTTGATCCTGCAGGCGCGGCTGTGCAAGGACGCGGCGAAAAACTACGGCTGCAACGAAAAAAGCCTGGCATCCTGGCTTGCCGACAATCCGCTTCCGGTCGCCAATTTCGACGCGCTTTTGACCGAGCTGCGCGCCGGAAACGCCGTGGACGTTTCCATGATCACGGTCGCGATCAGCAAATTGCGCGGGCTATTGGCCTAGGCGGCCTTTTTTGAATCCAGAATTCTGGCGACGGGCGCAAAGCTTTTGCGATGATGTTCTGTTGCCCCATGGGTTTGCAGGGCTTTAAGGTGATAAGCCGTCGGATAGCCGGAATTTTTTTCCCAGCCATAATGCGGATGATGCGCCGACAGATCGCGCATGATTGCGTCGCGCGCCACCTTGGCCAGGATCGACGCCGCCGCTATTTGAACGATCTTATCGTCGCCGCCAATGACCGCTTGAGACTTCAAATTCCAATCTGGCAGCTTGTTGCCGTCGACCAGAACCAGGCCCGGATTTTGCGCCAGTTTTTCCACCGCGCGCCGCATCGCCAAAAGCGACGCTTGCAGGATGTTGACCGCGTCTATTTCGGCAACGCTCGCCTGCGCTGTTGCGCAAATGCAATGCGCCGATATCAGGCCATATAATTTTTCACGCCGGGCTGGCAGAAGTTTTTTGGAATCTTTTATTTCGCCTATCCAGCTAAGCCCGTGGATATTTTCAGGAATAATAACCGCCGCCGCGACGACCGGCCCGGCGCAAGGGCCGCGCCCGGCTTCGTCGACCCCGGCGCTGTCAGGCGGCGCGATCTGCATTCGTTGCCGCCAGTTTTTTTTGCAATTCCTGCAAATCCGCCCAAGCTTCGCGTTTGGCGGCCGGGGTGCGCAAAAGGAAAGACGGGTGATAGGTCAAAAGCGTCGGGAT
>JACCDT010260822.1_pt1 | contig 18731 bp, 20 predicted proteins | sample 7446291 | NCBI WGS metagenome assembly JACCDT01 (sample SAMN15323446, study PRJNA562643) | freshwater metagenome | isolation source: river surface water | place: USA:Blue River Watershed | collected 2017-08-17 | reverse complement strand
TGCGTTCAATTGGTAACGTAAGTAAATTACCAAACGTGCAACGTTAATTCTGTCCATTGCACTTGCAACTAGCTGACGTGTTTTCTGACCATAAGCAACTAAACCAACACCGCCAATGTATGTAATTTGGTTGACGTTGATTGATGCCAATGTATCACGTTGACCGTTGTTCAATGCCACTGGTTGGAATTCACCTTCAGCATCAATGTAACCTACACTGCTCACGTTTGTAGCACCACCACGGCGTGTACCAGCTGGGGCAAACCATGGATATGAAACGTTGTCGCTCAATGCGATTGTGCGTAGCATAATGTGGCTTGGTGGAACAGCAATGTTGTTACCGTTTAAGTCAGTTGTATAACCCCATGGGTAGTAAACTGCGCTGTATGGGTCTGTTGATATTAAACCATCTTCACCATCACCTGTTGCATTAGCAACGTTATTGCCCCAATCGCTCAATGATGTAGCATCTGGTGTTAAACGAGCAGGAGCATCAGCAACAATAAATGATAGTAGACCGCGATCAGCGTTCAATGCATTTAATGCTGGAGTTGTTTCCAAGTAACCAGGGCAAGCGATTAAGTTGAATACACGACTGTCTTCATCACGGATTGCTTGGTTTTCTTGGATCAATGCGTTCAATGACTTCAATACAACTGCACGTTGAGCTTTACGACCAAATTGGCCAGCACCACGAGCATCGTTTGGAGCTTCTGAGATCCACTTGTCAGTAACATAGTCAGTCATTGCCTCATCATTAACCCATTGGTTATTTGCTGTGACGTCAACATAGTTCTTGACATATTTTAGAATGTTGTTACCAGAACGGCGTAGGTTCCATAGCAACATACCACGTGGGTACAATGCAGGATCTGGAGCATCAAAATCAACAAAGTTGCTGGTTAACAGTTCAACAATGCTTGATTGGTCAGCAGTCTTGCCAGTTGTATTCCAACGAACATCGCGGAATAAAACGCCATCTTCAGTTGTTTGGTCAGTGTTGTCTAACAATACCCAAGCCTTGGCTACTGCATTGTAGCGATAGATCATTGGATAGTTTTCCAAATCTGCTGTGCTGATCCATAGATCGTTCTCAACTAGCGGTGATGTGCCATCGCTTTGTGTTGTTGGTTCAGTCGCAGAAACTTGTGGGCCAGCTGCGTTAGTTGTTGGGTGAGCATTTAAGTAACCAACCCATCGTGTACCATTGTGTACCATGATATCAACTTCACTTACTGTGCTGTTGTACCATAGTTGGCCATCGTTTGGTGCGGATGTCAATGCATCTGGGCTTGATGTAACAATAGTGTTGCCGTTAGCATCTACAGAAGACCATAGTGTAGCAACATAGCCATTAACGTCTGCGTAGAAGTTAGTAACCATATTTGCACCAGTTCCAAACAAACCAGTTACTAGGGAGTTTGCATCAAAGTGGATATTACCACCTAGGATGTGTGTCAATGTCAATGTTGACGGTGTGCTGGATGCAACAATGTTAGTAAAACCAGCTGCATTAATTGCATCAGCAATTTGTTCAGCAGACCAACCACTTGTAACACTGATAGTCTTTGAAACAGGGGTATCACTACCTTTTACAGTTTCAGAAATAACAAGTGATGTGCTTGACGGTGCTGTTGTAAAAGTATTTGATGTAATTGTAGTAGCACCTTGTGCTCTGCGTACATAAATCTTGAAATCAGCCAATGCAGGTGCAGCTTCTGAATCGTTGTATTTTACAAATGTGCTGCCAGCTGCAATATTTAAACCACCGCCTGATGCGTCCAAGCCAGCCAATGCTGCTGCACTAGTTGCATAGAACGGGCTAGTCTGTTCAACCCATGCATCAGTGTCAGCGTTGTATGTTTTAACAGAATAGTTTGCACCTAGGTTAGGAGTTGTTGTCTTAATCCAAAGTGAACCAGTTGGGCGGTTATCGCCGGAAATCTTATATTGTGGTGGTTGTGTATGTGCAGAGATTGTCAATGCAGGTGCATGGTATGTACCAGCAGTTAAACCCAAGTTTGACAATACTGCTTCTGGGTTACCGCCACCAATAGCAATAGTTACAGTTGTACCTGTTGAATAAATCTCAGTACGACCGTTTACATTCTTCGCAGTTACGCCAGCGATGGTTGCTGCGTTAATTGCTGCAACAACTGCATCTGCACCAGTACCAGTAGTAATTGTACAGCTAGTAGCGTTGACTAGGAATGTCTTGTTAAGTGTTACAGTTCCAGGAACTGTGCTTACAACTGTTGGGCGACCAGCTACCCAAGCTGTAGTACCAACTTCAACCCATCCAGCAGGTGATGCTTGTGATGTAGCTGGCTTCTTGTACCATAACTTGTATAAGCTAGACACTGCAACCACTGCATAATCACCAATTGCACCAATGCTTGACTTTGGTGTGTAATCTTGACCTTCAAAGTCAACAACTTGTGTAATATCAGTAATTACTAGAGGTACTTTGTTTGTAAATGTCTGTCCACCAAATGTTGATGCTGGGGCAGCGTTCCATTCAAAAATACCATATTTGGTCGCTGTTGTATCAAACCAAAATGCACCGTCAGCAGGGTTGCCAGCTGGCTCAACACTTGTTGCCACTAACTGGCTAGTGTTTAAGTCAGAACGCACAACGTATGCGCGGTTGCTTACACCCAAGAAGCTGTATGCAGCTTGTAGGCCATATTCGTTAATTTCGCCAGCGTGAACTGGGTTGTTGTTTGCGTCAGTTTGGAAGTATGGAATACCGAAAGTGGCTCCTAGATCCATTTGACTTGTTAATAAGTAAACCTTACCAGCGTTGGCTTTCAGGGTACCTGGTGCAATACCAGTGCCTGCGCTATTTGCCTTGTTCTCGCCAGAGGCAACAATGATTAGGGGTACTGTTCCAGGTGCGGATGGCGTATAGAAACTTTCGTCAATTACTGTTACGCTTACACCTGGTGAACTTAGTTGTGCCATTTTGCAATCTCCATGAATACATGTTCTTAATGTATTTATAGCAATTTGGTAAATTCGAGTGATTATAAGTGCTGCAAAAAAGGGCAAAAAAGGGTTAAATATCGCTATGAGACCACTATGTTCTGCTTGTCAATGCCGCCCTGCTGCTGTCAACTATCATAAAAACGGGCGGGTATACTATAGAAAACTTTGTGAAGTGTGCAACAAGCACGGGGAAGGTCATGGTATACCGCAATGGTACAAAAGTGGCTATAGAATGAAAAACACCTGCGACAAGTGTGGATTTAAAAGCCCACACCGCGAGGTGTTTAATGTGTTTCATATTGATGGGGACTTAAACAACTGTCGCCCCATCAACCTCAAGACTGTTTGTGCAAATTGTCAACGAACTCTGCACCGCGAGGGGGCTCGTTGGCGCCAAGGTGATCTGACACCAGATCTCTAACTTTTGCAAAAAGCTCGTCAATGCTACCGTCATTGTCAAGCACTGCATCAAACTCAGTACCAACCCAACTGTATTCGCTGGCGTGAACTTTTGCATCGTCCAAAAACTTTTTGCCAATTGACCAACCGATGCGTTTGACCCCTGCATTATAGTTAACTGCATGGTCATACCAATCTGGCTCAGGGCCACGTTTTACACGAATGATTAATCCGCCTGACTCTTTGATAGACTTAATTTCATTTGGGAAGCGACAGTCACTGATAACAACATTATCCCCGCTAGTTCTCAGTTTGTTTTCCAAACTAGCGATCCAAATGTCATCATGGAATGCTCTGCGACATACTTCTGTGCCCCAAAATTGCAGCACCCAACGTGGGGTTAAGTTGGGCATGTTTAGGCGTTCTGACCACCAGGGATCAACTTTTTCACGCCATTCTCGGGCTTCTTTAGTGCGCCCTTCTAACATTAATCTGTCCCAACCAAATACTTGGGCAACTGCATCTTTTAAGCTATTTGCGAAACTTTCGCGTCTAAAACCGTGGAAATTAGTAAGGTAATCAGCAATAGTATCCTTGCCTGAACCAATAAAACCGCACACACCAATAATCATACACCCTCCTGGAGATTACTCTATTATGTAGTAATTCCGTAATAAGAGTCAAAGATTTTGGGTATCGGATTAGCCTAAAACAAATGTGTAACCAGTACCGCCGGCGATGTAAGTTTCGATTTCTTTGTCGAGCTTTTCCATCTCTTCTTTACCAGCAGCTAACAATGCTGTACCGTTAAGCGTGATTTGACCACCTGGGCCAGCAATGCTTTGGAATTTACTACGAGCTTCACCTAGGATAGTTTTGGTAACTGCTAGGGAATAATCACGTAGCCATTGCTTTGCGTAGATGTCCTGCAATAATACCCAATCTGGTCGGAAATTATATGCTTGAACTAGGATCTGTTCACCTTGCGCGAACGGACGTTGAAGAACTGTTAATGTATGAGTAGTTGGTTTCCACTTGAATTCAATGTAACTACCAAACATTTTACCCACTAGTTTCTGATATCCTGCAAACAGCTCGTAAGTTGCTAGGCCACCCATCATGCTACCAGACATCAAGTACGTGTTCGTGTACGCCAAGTTGAACGGCTCGTACAATGTACCGCCTGCACCCATACCCGTTCTTGATCCAACTGCTCTACGCCATACTTGACGAACTTCAATTACTTCGTCAGGTAGCTTGTATTCGTTAGTGTCTTGGATTAGCTCTAGAAATAAGTAGCTTTCTTCAACGGCATTTGGGCTACGTTGACGAAATCTAGCCAATGCTTTGTCTAGGGCAGTCTCTAAGTGTACTGGATCGACATCAATTTCAACCATACCTTCGCCCAGCATAGTTCGAATGTACTTGAATACAGCATTACGTTCAATAGTTGAGTTAGATTCAGTTGTTGATGGCAGATTATCCATTTTTCATTCTCCAAGTATATTTAGCTACTGATAAATATCGTTATGCCACGATTATCACTTTATCGTCCTGAGAGGGGCGCAGATTACAAATTTATAGATCGCCAAGTTTCTGAGATGTTTCAGGTTGGCGGTACTGACGTCTATTTGCACAAGTATCTTGGGCCAAAGACTGATGCGGAAACTGGGCGCAATCCAGCAGATGCAACTGCTGATCAGCCCATCATCGACACTCAGAGTGTAACAAATATTCAAGACTTGTTATTCTTAGAAAATCGTGATAGAAAATATGATCCAGAAATTTACAGAATTCGTGGGTTATATAACGTACAGAATATTGATTTTAACTTGAGCCAATTTGGTCTGTTTATTGATAACGACACGCTGTTTATGACTGTCCACATCAATGACTTTATCAAGTATATTGGTCGTAAACCAATCAGTGGTGATGTTTTAGAATTGCCACATCTACGTGATGATTTTGCATTGGGTGACTTTGATGTAGCATTACCACGTTACTATGTAATTGAAGACGTGGGCCGTGCTAGTGAAGGTTTTAGTGCTACTTGGTATCCACACTTGTATAGATTAAAGCTCAAGAAGATTACTGATAACCAACAGTTTGCTGACATTATGAACAAGCCAGCGACTGATGCAAATGGTGATCCAGATCCAAGCGGTCTAACTCTCAAGGATCTATTGAGTACATTTAACAAAGAAATTGAGATCAACGACCAAGTTATTGCACAAGCTGAAGCTGATGCGCCATTGAGTGGTTTTGAAACTAGACAGTTTTACACATTGGCTGTTGATCCAACGACTGGCAAGCCAGTGCTAGTAACTGCTGACCAAGCCTCTGTTGATGCGAGTTCTATGTCTGCAAACGTAAATGCCAGCGCACAAAACGCTGTTCCAGTTAGAGCTGGATACACTGGTTACTTGCTGGGCGATGGTTATCCACCAAATGGATATGCTTTTGGTTTTGGTAGCCAGTTCCCAGATGCGCCAGCAACTGATGACTTTTTCTTACGTAATGACTTCTTCCCAAATAGACTGTTTAGATTTAATGGAACAGCTTGGGCTAAAGTTGAAGACGCTGTGCGTATGAACATGACAAACAACGATACACGTCAAACACAAAAGACTGGATTTATCAACAATATGAACACCAACACTATTGGTGGTGAAGTTATTGAAGAACGTCAGTCATTATCCAAGGCACTTAAACCCAAGGCGGACTTATAATGCAGCATTTTTATGATGGTCAAATTAGAAGATACTTAACACAGGTAATCCGTGTGTTGAGTAACTTTGTTGTGAAATATGGTGACGGAACATTACATCGTGTGCCAGTAATGTATGGTGATGCTGATAGACAAGTTGCAAGTATCCTGCGTGGAAACAGTGAAAACAAAGTAAACAGTGCTCCACGAATTGCAGTTTACGTGTCTGCATTGGACATTGATAGAGATCGTTTATCCGATGCTTCCTATGTGGGTAAAGTTCACATTAGAGAACGTGATGTTGAGGCCGATGCTTATACGCAGAATCAGGGCAAAAACTACACTGTTGAACGCCTAATGCCAACCCCATTTAAGCTGACATTCAAAGTTGATATTTGGTCAGCTAACACGGATCAAAAGTTACAGATCCTTGAACAAATTTTAGTTTTATTCAATCCAAGTTTAGAGTTACAAACTAGCAGTAACTATATCGACTGGACTGCTATCAGTGTTTTAAACTTAAATCAAATTAACTGGTCCAGCAAAACAGTACCAGTTGGTAACGATACACCTATTGACATTGCTACACTAACCATGGACACTCCAATTTGGATTAGTCCACCAGCCAAGGTGAAACACTTGGGCGTTATTACACAGATTGTCACCAGCTTGTTTGGTATGGGTAACGAAGACACTGGCGGTTATATTGATGGATTGGGCTATGATATTGGTGGCAGTGTGGTTACTATGAATGACTTCCTCACAGAAGGTAGAATTACAATCGGTGGTTATGATATTCAAGTATACAACAAGCAAGCAAGATTGTTGGAAACCATGCCACAACCTGGATTACAAGTATCAACTATCATTGGTGCTCCTGAGAATTGGCAATTATTGTTTGATCAATATCCAGGCAAGTATGTTGCCGGCTCAAGTAGAATGTACTTGATGCAGGATAACGGTACTGAAGTATTTGGTACATTCGCTGTTGATCCACTTGATCCAGCAGTATTACAGATTGAATGGGACAACAGTTCATATCCACATGACGACGATATAGTCACCACAGGTGAGCGTGAAGCTGGTGGTGGCAGAAGTCCTGGTACTTTTGACGCAATTATAGATCCATTAAAATTGTATCCAGGGCACGGTATTGATAACTTAGTAGTTGGTGATCGATTCCTAATCATTGAAGATATTCCACACGGCATCGCATGGGGAACTATTAAAAATTATTCCAACCAACCAACTAGTGCATTGGCCAACGACATTATCGAATGGCAAGGTGATGGTTCGTGGCATGTAATCTTTGCTGCAAGTCAGGAAACAACTACTCACATTTACCAGACTAATATATACAACGGAATGAGAATTCAATACCTATGGGACGGGGTTTCCTGGGTCAAGAGTTTCGAACGTGACTATAGGGCTGGGCAATGGAGAATCGTACTGTAACAGATAAAATCGTTTGTAGTGGTGCATTATTTTATGCAAAAACTACCAAGCGATTTCTCCTATTGCAAAAGGCACGTGGTAAGCACGAGGGGACTTGGGGATTAGTTGGTGGTACGAACTTGGTAGGTGAAAACCCATGGCAGGGCTTACAAAGGGAAGTTGCTGAAGAGATTGGCAGCGTACCAAAAATTCTCAAAACAATTCCAATAGAAACGTTTGTATCAAACGATACCGTGTTTAACTTCCACACGTACATGTGCGTAGTAAACGATGAGTTCGTCCCACAGTTAAGCGATGAGCATTGTGGGTGGGCGTGGGTTACCATAGACAAGGCACCCAAGCCGTTGCACCAAGGGCTACGAAACAGCTTCTCAAGCAAAATCATTCGCACCAAACTTCAAACTATATTTGATCTAATAGACATCCTATAACCAAGATCAAGCATCCGTGCCTGTAAAATGCGTAAATATCGCATTAAAGTGGGAACATTCGTGATAAAAGATCCATTGGTAATTGATGACGTTGTGCCAAGAGTCATCTCCGATAAAATAGAAGAAGTACTGTTAGCTGAAGCCGACTGGCATTTGATCTCAGATGTAACATTTGGTACAGGTGCTGATTACAGATCAACACCAGCATTTGGGCACGTATTTAAAAATACTGAATGGCCAGATCATAAAGATCCATTTTTGTCACTAGTCATGCCAGTAGTTGAGGCAGCTTGCAGGGAAATTAAGTATGAGATACACTCAATACAAAAAGCAAGATCCTTCCTACAAGTCCCACTTCACGAAAATTTTACAACTACAAAGTTGGATGCGTTGCATGTAGACCAACCATATCCGCACCTAGTAGTGTTGTATTACGTAATGGACTCTGATGGTGACACAATTATTGTAAACCATAAAAGAACTGGCCCGGCAAACTTTACCCTCGAGGCCAAGGACTTTCCAGAACTAGTTCGTGTTACACCAAAGAAGGGTAGGGTGGTTATTTTTGATGGTGACTATTATCATACTGCTGAACAGCCAAGAAATGGGTTGCGCTGTATTGTAAATTTTAACGTTTTGGGTGGGATGAAATAATGAATGAAATTATTGTACTAGATGACATTCTACCTACGCAGCATCAAGAGTTTCTTGAATACTATTACTTGCGTGGTGAGAACAAGTGGTACTTCCAGCGTGACATAACATACGCTGACGATCAAAAGGATGACAGGACTGTGAGCCATTATGGATTCTCAAACCTAGTATATGACAGGTCCAGCAAGACTGAAATGGGTGCTGACTTCTATAACATACTGCCAATAATGTACCAAGCAACTGATCAAGTTGGTATGGCCATTGGCACTATACTACGTATGCGAGCTTTCCTACAATTGCCAACAGTATTCTCTGATTCATCAGTTAATAATCCTCACACAGATATGCCAATTAACCACCTCGTATTGTTATATTACTTGACTGACTCAGATGGTGATACCGTAATTTACAATGAACGAGAAAAATCTGAAGCGTATACTATTAAACAGACAGTGACCCCCAAGCGTGGACGTTGTGTATTATTTGACGGGACACTGTATCATAGCAGTAGTAGGCCAACAACTAACAAACGATGCATTATTAACATCAATTTTATACCGAAATGAAGACTTTTTACACGCCGTTTAGCCCTACAATTTATTTTAACGATTCTGCAAAAGTTTCTAATCATGATGAAATCAAAGAATGGATTGTTGAATTGTATAAGCAATCGCCAGTCAATGATGGCAACTTTTATCACACTGGATTTACCACGTACTTTTACAATGATTTTACTGGGCATCTATATGATGTTGATGTCTTTTCAGAATTAAGGGATCGTATATTAATAGAAGCACAGGGGTATATTGATAATTCACTAGCACTATTATCCCAAATTAATAGTCGTGTTGAGAGTGGCAGGCCAATTAGATTTTCAAATATGTGGTTTAACGTAAATCCGCCTGGTGGATATCAAGGTAGACACCACCATGCAATGAACTTACTCAGCGGAACATATTATGTAGATGTACCTAAAGATTCTGGAAAAATTGGGTTTTATAATCCCAATGCATTTGCATACTTGCATAATCAAGAACCCCCTGCTATGAACTTATTAGTTCCAAACTTTGATGTCCAAACCGAGGCTGGCAATTTACTAATTTGGCCCGGATGGATGGACCATGAAATATCAGTAAACAAAACGGCGGACCAGAATAGAATTACAATATCATTTGGGATCAATTGGGTATGATTAAAGTTTACGACGATTTATTACCCCCAGCATTAGTTGATAGAATTGAAAAAACTTTGGCCAGTGACGAGTTTTACTGGTATGCGTTGGACAACATATCGCTTGGTGGTCAACAGCCTAAGCGAGAATTTGAATTTCCCAAGGGCTGGGATTATGTTGAATCATCCGGGATGACTAAGCCATTCTGGCGAGACGACTTGTGGTTTGACCCCTATGACATGTATATGATGAGCCGCATGGTTGTTGACTACTTTTCAGATGCCAGCGGTATTCCACTCAATCGTCTCATTAGAGTCAAGGGAAACTTGTTAACACCAAACCCAAATCCCAACTCAAATGAAAAGTCTATGCACTACCCACATATTGACTTTTATAATGATCATCACGTATTAGTGTATTACGTAAATGACAGCGACGGTGATACCATACTGTTTAATGAAAAGTGGAAACCAGAAGACAATGGGAATTTGGTTCCATTGACAGTAAAGCAAACAATTACACCCAAGCGTGGTAGGATTGCATACTTTAACGGGCTGCATTACCATACTTCACAGAGTCCTATTAAGAGTTCTGAACGCATTATTATTAATATAAATTTCGCATGATTAAAATAATAGACAATATCATACCAAGAACTGCACAGGAAAGACTCATTAATATTGTAGATGATCGAGACTTTGGATGGCATTATAGACGCGACACTGCGTACCATCCAAGTGAAAATGTTCCATCGTTTTATACAAACGAACGCACCAGTGGCTACACTCATCCAATATACGCCAATGGATCTGTAATTGATGAAAATATGATGCCATGGTGTTATCAGATCCTAGATGGTATGACTGAAAATACTGGTATAAGAGTCAACGAGATTGTCAGGATTCAGTTTAACTTGTTGTACCAAAACCCATCCAAGACTTATACAAGTGCATCTTGGAACTCTGCGCACACTGATCAAAAGTATGATCACAAAGTGTTGCTGTACTATATAAACGAAAGTGATGGTGATACTAGGATATTCAACCAACGTAATAACGAGAAGTTTGAAAAGTTCACTGTTAGACAGCAAGTAACTCCAACTCAGGGCACTGCTATATTATTTGATGGCAACTATTTCCATGCTGCTAGTAACCCAATAAAGCATTTCAAAAGACACGTAATTAATTTTAATTTTATATGACAAGCGATATTATTGTACTAGACGACGTATTACCCAGCCAAACCCAACGTAGGTTTGCACAATATGTTTCTGACTCCAACTTTGACTGGTGTGATTATAACCACGTATTAACTGCTGGAATGTATTTTAAAGACGTTTCAGTTGAGTCAGATTTAACAATGGTTCCATCAGATGCATTGGTCAAGCTGGCATATTACAACGATTTTAGAAATAGTAAGATATTTGATCAAACATTATACTGGCTGGGCATTGCTGTACTTGATGATTTCTCACACAAAACTGGGGTTCAAGTCAACGGCGTTATGCGAATGAAGATCAATAACCAAGGAAGATCGCTAGTAAATGGATACACTGAGCATTGTTGTAACGAGGTCCATGTTGATAACTTTGAAGAACACAAGACTCTAGTATATTACATCAATGACAGTGATGGCGATACTATATTATTCGACAAGCTATGGAACAGGAATGATAAGCATTACAACGTTACCACCGTAAATAGAGTTTCACCCAAACGTGGAAGAGCCGTTTGTTTTAACGGTTTGAGATTCCATGCACCCAGTAACCCAATTTATAATCGTAGAAGATACGTGTTAAATATTAACTTTTTTTAATTATGAAAATTGACATTAAAGACTTTGTAGGTGTATTTGATGACGTCGTTAGCAAAGAGTTTTGCAATGATGTAATCCAATACTTCCAGTATGTGCAAGACGCTTCAATAACTGCAAATAGGCAAGTATCAGAAGGTGTTGAGAAGTTTAAGAAAGAAGATGAGACTTATTTCTTTCAGGACGAAATGGTAAAGGAATTTCAACTGCACAACACTAACATTTTGAGAGAAGCAAATCGTGCGTTTTCAGACTGTATCAATGCGTATTTTAATTACTACGATATCTTACATTCTACAAACTACGGTGTTTACTCATATAGATTACAAAAAACTGGCATAGGTGGTGGATACCACGTATGGCATCACGAGCGTGGAAACGTGGAGAATCAACATAGGTTCCTAGCGATCATCTTATACCTAAATGATGTAGATGAGGGTGGTGAGACAGAGTTTCATTATATTCCACGACGCATACAAGCAAAGACTGGTAGGATATTAATTTGTCCAGCGGATTTTACACACACGCATCGCGGAAATCCACCACTGTCAAATGACAAATACATTATAACAACTTGGGCATCTTACGTAAAATGATTAAAATTATAGACGATTTCTTACCAGAACCAATTTTTGAAAGGATGTACGACACCGTAACATCTTTTGACTTTCCATGGTTTTATTTAAAAGACACTACTTACAGAAACAAGTATAATGATAATGAAGCACTTTGGGATGACGGATTTAGCTGTTTAATCTATCTTCAAAAGATTGATGAAGAATTTGAGTTCAAATGCCCAGCTTACGAAAACTTTGTACCAATGCTAGCACACTGTGAGTTTGCTTTAAACTTAAAAATGGACTCTTTGGCTAGGTTGAAGGCAAACTTGTCTACTACGTCGATCACTGATGAGCCGTTTGAGCCACACGTGGATCAACCAGATGTGTCAATGACCACTGCTATCTTATATTTGAACGATTCCAGTGGCCCAACGTATATCTACGATTACAAGTGTCCAGTAGGGTCTTCAACAAACACCGCATTGGACATCTATAGAAAGAACAAAGACGACTTTAAAGTATTAGTTGCGGTTCCACCTAAGAAGAATAGAATGATAGTTTTTGATGGTGATTATTACCACTCAGGTTCAAGACCAACAACTAATAAGACCAGAATGAATATCAACTTCAACTGGTTTAATAATGTTATTCGTGACTAATCTTAATGCCTTTGAAGTGATTTGCGTGTCCTTGTAAAATGGATACATCACGATTCACTTCAATTAAGCTATCAACATCTGGGGCTCCGAATGTTCGTTCACATGCGTGACAATCCCAACATTCGTTCTTACAATTCTTTAAAACGTGGTTCAAGGCTCTACCCTTGCCTGTAGCCCAAATAGTCTCTTTGTCAATTTCAGCAACTTTATCCAAGGTTGTTGGATGGCTTGATTTGCAATATCGCAGTGGTTGGAAGTTAGAAATAATACCTGGATTAGTAGTAACCACTTGCTCAAAGTAGTCAGCAACTGCAACAGGCGTTCCGGATTCAATAGCACCGTTTAAGTTGCCGTTGTCAGCCTGCCACTTTTGTCCTTTGATATGGGCAATATTTGACCACACAAACTTTTGATCGTATGTGTTATCAGGCAATGACATATTTCTACCAGAGAATTTAAAGTAGTCAACCATGCCACGGTACTCATTAAAGGTATCCAAGTCACCCCAAATCATTTCAGTACCAGCACGTGGCATTTCATTATTCATGCTGTGTCTCCAAACTTTGCAAGTCATGTTGCCATGATGTTGCCAATAACTCCAATCGGGATTCTTACCACCCATTGTATCGTGTTCAACTTTAAATGGGCAACTTGGCATGCAACCTTCAGTTACTAGAAGTGATAGAATTAAGTCTGGGTATTTCTTACGCAACGGCTGCATTGCTTTGAGCATGTCCATGTTGCGATTCAAACTGCGGTCCAAATTAATTACGTTGTACCCAAGTGTATGATAATCCACCACTTGTTGTGGTGTAGTAATAATATGGTTAACTGTATTCTTCCAACGCATTTCTGGAAACTCTCGTTGGAGTAAACCAGTGGCCATCATGTGTACATGGGAAATAGTACATGACCTCACACCCATTTCATAATATTTGCCAATGTGTGCAACAAAGCCTTTTAGTGTGGGAATATCCTCAACAAGTTCCCTATTGGGGTATGTTTCATTGAAAGTCAATGACACCTCGATACCAAATTCTTTTTGTATTTTGAGCAGTGATTTAATGTGAGCTTCGGGTAGCGGGGTTCCCATAACATCGCCATAGATGTGATCAACACCGTTGAACTTGTAGCGATATGGGTCTGAGAAATAGATGTCAAAAATCTCAGCACGATATCTAGGGTGCGAATTTTTTATACAGTTGTAATACAATTCCGGATCTTTTGTGTAGCTTGGATATCCGAAAGAAAATAGTTTGTCAAAGTTGCTCATAATAAAAAAGGGTAAGTGTATTACTTACCCTTTTGTCAAATACAAAGCTGCAATTATGGTGTGTATGGACCAGTGACTGGGTTATCCCATCGTCCTTCAATGTAATCAACAGCTAATTCCTGTGTCATAACATCAGGTGTCTTGATAGCATACTGCGGATCATCAGGATTGGCGTCGTGCAATTCCAACATGATGTTTACTCTGCGAGTTAACTCTGCGTTTGCTGCAAGCATTGCATCGTGATTGTCTTTAGGGAATAACAGTTTAACACGCTCGATTTTAAGAGCCCAATTCGCCAATGGATCGTCTTCACCATTTTGAACTGCTTTAAAGATAGTGTCTAGTTGTGCTCCAACGTCGCCATACCCAACCTTACGTGCGACTTCGTATCGAGTTTCTGGGTGTTTTGGTGGAGTGAACTCACCAGTTTCCCAGTTGTATTCCCACATAAATTCAACTTCAGGCCCGCATTGGTGCCAAACTAAATCAACGTGAACGTCAAAACGCTCTTCTTCAGTGTTTGCGATTGCTTGTACACGAGTTTCTCTAATGTGTACTAATGCATATTTTGTCATGGTTTTTGCTCCTCAATTTTATGGATATGTTTTTTAAGATACTCGTAATGAGTTGGTAACTTTTCAATAGTTGGCAATAGAACGTTGTTTTTATAATCAAACCACGCATCTACAGTTTCTTTAGGATTCCATTGTCCACGTACATTGTATCGATCATTATCGTCATGTAAGTGGCGTGTGTTCACTGGGTTATAGTTCTGTCCAGCAGCGATATACATAACCCCGCCCATGTTGAAATCGAATGTGCGATTGGTGAGAATTCGAGTAGACAAGTCCATGTATGCGTTTCTTAATCTTGGAATCCAATCATTCATCTCTGGTGAATAGCTCAACTCCTGTGTCACATACTGCCAATATGGAGTATCACATCTTTGAGACATTGTGTAGTGCATTGAGATAAAATCTTTAAATCCAGTAATCTGATCAAAGAATGTAAAGTTAAATGTGTCAATATCAAATCTTGTAACGAATCCGTCATGTTGATGAATTACGTCAATAATTTTCATGATGCCTTCATGGGTGAGCATGAGTCCAGTACTTTCCAACGGTTCAATAAATCCGTTCGCCAAGCCAATGCCAACTACGTTTTTAACCCAGGCTTGTTTATGAACACCATGCTTAATTTTAATGTGTTTAAACACAGCCTCTTGAGCACGTTGTTCAGCACCCTCACCATGGTAGTCCATGCGGTTACTTACCAAGTATTTTCTAAATTGTGCTTCAGCTTCCTCTTCAGAGGCAAACTTACTTGAGTAAACGTAACCAGTACCAATACGGTTAAACAATGGAATATTCCAAGCCCAACCTGCTTCCAATGCAGTACAATTTGTAGCAGAAGTCATTTCTGCTTCAGCATCAATGTATGGGATAATTGTTGCAATTGCTCTATCATTCATCAACGTATCATGGAATGAAATAAATTCTGACCCCATTTGTTCTTCTAAAAGAAGTGATCTAAATCCAGTGCAATCAATATACAAGTCAGCAGTCAAAGTACCTGAATTTTCAGTAACGACACCAGAGAGGAAACCGCGATCGTCTTTAGTAGCGCCGACCATTGTATCAACAATATGTGTAACACCCTCAGGAATACACACATGCTCTTTCAAGTACTTTCCAAACAATGCAGCATCCATATGGTATGCAGTATCATACTTAAAGTTGAATCCACGGATTTCAAAATTCTCGTTATTTGTCATCTTATTATGGTCAGCCATAATAACATGTGGGTGATAAAATTCTGCAAAAGTTTCTGGGGTCCATGTTGCTTTATCAGCAGCATTTAATAAGAACCACTCCATTGGGCCGTTTGGCTTATGTGTAATATCAGTTACACCGAATGGGTAATGAAACACATGTTTTTCAGGACCAGGGTTTTCTCTAAAATCAGTAAACTTGATTGATGTTTTATACGTTGCATTACAGTGTGGCATCCAGTCTTCATCTTTCAACCCAACAGCATTCATATAGCTGTTGATATGCCCAATAGTACTTTCACCAACGCCGATTGTTGGGATACCTGGGGCTTCCATCAATGTAATTTTGAGCCATGGTAGCTGGCGCACCAATGCAGCGGCTGTCATCCACCCTGAACTACCGCCACCCACAATTAAAACACTTTTGATTTTCATAAATCTACCTTAATAAGTTATACTCACTACTTATTAACGATAAGAATAGACTACTACAATTCCTGACGCACCGTACCCACCACGACTATGGTTTGAGTGGCAACTTGATCCACCAGCACCGGGTGCTTGATAGTGATCTTCACCAGTGTAGCCGTACGAGTTATTGTGCCAACCTGGGAACTTACTTCCACCGAAGAAGCTGGCGCCGCCTTTACCACCGCGGTTATCGTGTCCAGAACCACCGCCACCAAATACGTTAATGTCGCCACCGTGACCTTGACCACCGTGACCACCAGTGTGTCCCCAGTTTCTATTAGCGCCGTAACCACCTGATGCGCTTACGTATGGGCCAAATGAGCTTGTACCACCGTCACCACAGTTGGAATAATAACCACCACCCCAGCCACGGCCACCAGTAGTAACTGTTACTGAACTAACGCTTTGAACGTCAATATATTTTTCAGCCATACCACCAGCACCAGCTGATTCACCGTGAGCACAAGATCCGCCACCGCCACCAACTACCACTACACGCACGTAGCGGCAGCCGCTTGGTTTAGTCCAAGTCCATGAGCCAGATGTTGCTACGTTGTGACTGTTGCCTGGAGGATATGAGTTAATTTGAATTAATTCACCCTGTGCGTCCAAATCCTTATCAAAACGATTACTTTGTGTTGACCCATCAGGGAATGTAACTGTTGTATTTCCTAATTTAACTGCCATTTTAGTCCCTTATGAATAATTGTAAACAATACAGATACCAGAAGTACCGTAGCCACCACGACTGTGTTGTGACCACTCACCATTACCACCAGTACCTGGTGGATTATGGTTCAAACCTTCGTTCCAGTGTCTGTAGTAGTAACCACCGTGGTGTCCAGCAACTTGGGAACCGCCAAAGAATGATTCACCACCACGGTCTTGACCTTGGTCACCGTGTGAACGGCCACCACCGCCCCAAACGTTTACGTCACCACCACCACCGTGTCCGCCACGGCCGCCTGTATGCCCCCAATCTGTGTTTGCGCCACGACCACCTGTTGCGTGACAATATGGACCAAAACTTGTTGTTCCGCCATCGCCACAACCTTGGTGGTAACCACGACCGTCGCCACCGCCACCAATAGTTACACTAATTGACGACAATCCAGTTGCATCTAAAACTTGTTCAGTATATCCGCCAGCACCGCCGGATTCGTTGTGTCCACAACCACCACCGCCACCACCAACGCAAACTACTACAATTCTTCTGCAACCAGCAGGTTTTGACCACGTTCCACTACCAGTAAAGGTGTTTACACTGATCAGTCTACCTCGATCTAACGATAAGTCGTTTGTAGTAGTTTGTACGTTTCCACTGTTATACTGAATACCAGTTGATGTCAATTTAACTGTCATATTTCTCTCTTACGTAAAGTTCCATACCATTACTGCGCCGTCTTTTCCATGTTCACCACGACCGTGTGAAGTCCAAGTACCGACACCACCTGCACCAGGTGCGCAATGGTTTTCTGTGTTATTTCCGTGTGCATGGTGGTGAGCACCAACTGAACCGCCACCCCAGTAGCTTGCAGCGCCACTGTGACCAGCTTCGTTTTCGTGTCCTGAACCACCGCCACCACGTAAGTTTACGTTGCCGCCGTGTCCAATACCGCCGTGTCCACCTGTGTGACCCCAGTTACGGTTTGCACCATATCCACCGCTGGCAGCCACATACGGTCCAAATGAACTAGTACCACCATCTTCACGGTTTGAGTAATATCCTGCGCCATAGCCACCACGTCCAACTGTTACAGTTGTTGAGCCAACACCAGTAACGTCCATCCATAGTTCTGCGTATCCGCCTGAACCGCCGCCTTCACAGTGACCAGAAGCACCGCCACCGCCACCAACACAAATAATTCTAACTTGTCGGCAACCAGATGGACGGTTCCATGTATATGAACCGTTGGTTTTCCATTCGTTAATACTAATCAATCGGCCGCGGTCATCGTTGGAATCCCAACGAGCACCTTGGGTTGTGCCATCTGGGTATTGTAACCCTGATGATGTCAACTTAACTGCCATGTATTACTCTCCAATTTTTGCTTTAAGATCAGCAACTTCTGCTTGTAATTCTTTAATACCTTGGATTAACAATGGGATCAATTTTTCGTAATTAACAGCTAAGAAACCGTTATCACGCTTAATTACAGCTAAAGGTTGAACTTCTTGTACTTCCTGAGCAATAACACCAATATCGTTTACTTTACGATCTGGGTACATTTCTAATGCTTTTGCGTTCCAATCGAAAGTATAGCCACCAATCTTAGCGATTTTATTTAGCGCATCTGGAATCGGTGTAACCTTTTCTTTCAAGTCTCTATCTGATGAGTACCAAGCTGTAATGTCGTTACCGCAGTTGATAACGCTGTTT
>JACCDT010491046.1_pt1 | contig 18763 bp, 16 predicted proteins | sample 7446291 | NCBI WGS metagenome assembly JACCDT01 (sample SAMN15323446, study PRJNA562643) | freshwater metagenome | isolation source: river surface water | place: USA:Blue River Watershed | collected 2017-08-17 | reverse complement strand
TTGGATTAATAATCACATTAATTTCTTTATTGACTCGTGTAAGCTTATCTTCATAAAGATGGTAGTACTTAGTTGTAGCTAGTTCTGTGCTTCCCACAATATAATATTCATCGTCATATAGACTCTTATACTGTGAAATAAATGCCCTATCAATAGTACCTATATATTTCTCTTGGATAGGATCTTCCTTTAGATCATACTTACACAACCTAAACCTACCAAAACCTGAATCTGAGCATCCAGCAAAAAGATAGTCCTTGATGTGAGCGATTATCATACCTGAGTAACCAGTCGTTCCAAAGGCAATATTCTGTACATGTTTTAGCTTATCTCCATCTACCACATATCTATTTCTTCCAGTATTTACCATTGCGACATTATCGATAATCTCAAGACTTGGAGCGATTTTAAAGTTGTAGGCAGTTGCATCATTATCATAGTATTGAGCATCATCAAGTACAATGTTGTCTATTTTTGTTGCTATCTTATTGTTTAACTTCCACAATACAGCAGTATCATTTACGCGAGTGGTAAACCAGAGTCTCTTATCGACTACAAGATAGTGACATATGTTCTCAATCTTCATATTCTGTGTAGTCTGTATCTCTCGTAAAGATGGATTTTTATCGTCTATGTAGTATATTTTATGTGTACATTCACTATCTCTAGTAGAAAATTCACTTCCAGAAACAATATATGTTTGGGGAATTATGGCATTAGCGAGTAGATCATTATTTGTAACTATAATATCTGGATATTTTATTTTATGGATATCGATTGAATCAAATAACGTACTACTATTAAAGAAGTAGATCTTCTTTTCTAAATCATTATCTGTGAGGCCTACCTTTACTTTTCCGTTTCCAAATATCTTATCTACAGATAATTCAGGTGGATAGTTGCTTGTAATTTTTGTCGCGGTAGTATCTCTAATTAAATAATATTTAACATTCTTGGCTTCTGTCGGCCAAACAATAACTATTAGGCCTTGCTCAGCAGGTTTAAATTTAAGAGCATAAAACTGATCTGGCAAACCACTAATACGCGTAGCATTACCCCCTCTCAGTTTATATACAAATTTATTTTGACCATCAACAGTGGCTAAATATAGATCTCCACCGAAGCTGATACTATCATATGACACCTGGCCTTTTAAATCATATACTTTTTGGGCTTCTCTAATCTTAATATTAAGCTCTGGTAAAGATTCATTTTGTAACTTGATATCAGTAGAAGTATTTTGTAGTAGATTACTAGAAATAAAGATTATTATAATAGGCACTATAATAATCGCTATAAATCTTACTCTTAAGATATGTCTATTTTCCCCTGGTATCGAAGACATAGAAGGATTTTGACTCTGTGGTGTTGTCTGAGGGATTTTACTATTTCTTGCAAAGAAATGTAGATACAGACTCACGATAAGATACATAACTATCGACACAAGTAAAGAAATAACTAGTGACCCTACAATAAATTCTATTTCTAACACGCCACCGCTAACAATCCCAATCAATACAAAAAAGGCTAGTGTGGTTATAAAGGTAGTTAATGCAATTTTAGTTGAATACTTCATATTATCTAAAATTTAATAGCACGTTTTTTAAGGAGAGTTTGTAAGCTTTAGGTATGTATCTTTTGGAGCCACCTCCCAGATTTGAACTGGGGACCTTCGCTTTACAAAAGCGTTGCTCTACCAACTGAGCTAAGGTGGCGTATTGTATCTACTTCTTTATAAAAGAAGGATTGTTTCCTTCTATAGGATATACATTATCAGAAATTCTTTTTAAATAAAAGGAGGCACCTCCCGCTTTGCTTATATCCCCTTTACCACGAACCATATCTATAACTTTCTTTGAATGTGGGTGTTCATGAGCTTTGTTATATGCCCAGATATAAACTTTTCTTGCTCTTGATAAAACAAGATAAGCAAACCACTGTATCAAAGAAATGAATGTATGGCGATTTATATATGATAATATCTTTTTGATATTTGTAAATATCTCAGAGAAAAAATTGTCTGTTTTTACAGCGATTTTTGATATAAAGTACTTTTTTTGATTCTTTATCTCGCGAGCCTTCATCAACAACATACCTAGTATCGCGACAAAAGATATTGTAAATGATGTGAAAGCAATTATCATATATTTTACTCAAACAGTGCAAATCTATTGAACTTTGCTATAGCGATCTTTTCACCGAATTTTTGCATAGCAGAATCAATAAGAGCTTGTACTGTTAGTTCTGGGTTCTTTATAAATGGTTGATCAAGTAAAACCATTTCACCAAAGTATGTAGCAAGTTTGCCTTCCAATATCTTTTCTTGCATATCTTTTGGTTTACCTTCTACTTCTTTCATAAATACTTCTTTTGCAACATTTCTAGCTTCTTCTGTTATATCTTCTTTCTTAAGGAATTTTGGGTTTGAAGCTGTAACATGCATAGCAATATCTCTTGCCAATGACTTAAATCCTTCATTGCCAGATACGAAATCTGTCTCACACATTAGAACTACAACTGAACCAACATTTCCTGTTGAGTGTATGTATGCCTGAACTGTTCCTGCACCAAAAGTTCTATCTGCTTTTTTTGCAGCCATATCACCGCTTTTCTTTCTCAATATAACCAAAGCTTTTTCTATACTTCCATCTGCTTCTTCTAGAGCTTTTTTACATTGCATAACAGAAACGCCAGTTTGATCTCTTAAATCTTTTATTTGTTCAGTTGTAATCATAAAAATGATAAATTAGATATAATAAAACACGCAACCAATATTATACTACGCTTTCTTTATTTCTGTCTTTACTTCAGTTTTTGATAGAGCTTTTCCTTCAGAATATGCTTTCGTAATTTCATTTACGAAATAATGTATGCTTGATTGAGATGAATCGTTTCCAACTATAGGATAAGCGATACCAGATAGATCACAATCAGATCCAGCAAGAGCAATGATAGGAATATTCATGTCTTGAGCTTCCTTTACTGCGTTTTTTTCTTTTCTAGGGTCTATAACAAATAGTGCCTTTGGAAGTTCTTTCATAGAAACTATTCCTGAGAATAGAGCTTCTAGATTTGCAATTTCTTTATCTATAAGTAGTCTTTCTTTCTTTGTAAATTTTCCTAATTCTCCTTTTTCCTTATCTGTTGTCAGCTTTGTATATTTTTCTATACGCTTTCTAATCTCTGGTGCATTGGTCAATGTACCTCCTATCCAACGTCCATCTACAAATGGCATATTTATAGACTCAGCTGCATTTTTTACTGCTTTTCTTGATTCACTCTTACCTCCAACTATTAGTAATGTTTTACCTTCTTTTGCTAGATTTTTAACAAACTCTTTTGCTTTATCTAGTAAATCTTTTGTCTTCTCCAAATCAAATATCTCAACATTGTTTTTTGCACCAAAGATATACTTTGCTACTGTTGGGTGTCTTCTAGACTTTGAAAAGCCGAAGTGTGCTCCAACCTTGAACATTTCTTCAATAATATGATTTGTAGTTGCGTTATTTGTTTCTTTCATAAAGTGAAGCAAACTATATCAAAATCAAGCTTTTTTTGCAACGTCTCTCAAGGCATCGACTATTGGATCGAGATTTCCTTCAAATATATGGGATATATTGTGCCATGATTCCTTTATTCTATGATCAGTTATTCTATCTTGAAGAATGTTATATGTTCTTATCTTTTCGGACCTATCACCTGTACCTATTTGATTTTTCTTATTGGTACTAAACTTCTTTGCTTCTTCTTCTTCCTTCAAGGCTTCCAGTTTCGCAACTAGAACCTGCATAGCACGTTCTCTATTGGCAGCCTGACTTCTTTCGTTTGTAGCTCTTACATCTATACCAGTAGGTTTGTGTACAAGTCTAACTGCAGTCTCAACCTTATTTACATTTTGTCCACCCTTACCTCCAGCTCTTGAAAATTCCATCTCTATATCTGTTGGATTTATCTCTATTTTTGCTTTTCTTCTAATAGGTAAGATAGCTACAGCAGCGGTTGATGTGTGTACACGCCCCATCTTTTCTGTTTCTGGTATACGTTGTATACGATGTACACCTGTTTCATATTTTAGAGCATCATATGCGCCCTTACCACGAACCTCAAGAGATACTTCTTTGTATCCACCAAGAGGGCTTTCAGATTTTTCTATTATCTTTGGAGACCAGCCTTGAATCTCTGCATACTTTTTATACATATTTAAAAGTTCTTCAGCAAAAAGTGCAGCTTCTTCGCCACCTGCACCAGCACGTACCTCTAGGATCATTTCTGTTGGGGTTTCAATCTCTTCCTTTTCTGAATCCAATATTGCTTGTATCTGTTCTTCGGTATTTTTCTTTTGAATTTCTATATTTCTAAGATCCGCTTCAGCCATTTCTTTCATACCTGGATCATTTGTCATAGACAAAACCTCCGCTTCATCCTTTAAAAGCTTTTCATATATTTCAGCGAGATAAGAAGTTTTGTGATTTTTCTTTAATTCTTCTATGTTCATTAGGTTAGGCTTTTTTCTTTGTAGCCTTTGCCTGACGAGCCTTGAACTTTTCTACACGACCAGCGCTATCAAGTGTCTTTTCTTGATTTGTGTAAAATGGGTGTGAAGCACTTGAGATTTCAACATGATGAACTGGGTATTCTTTTCCATCAGTCCACTTTTCTGTTTCTTTTGTTTTGATAGTTGAAGGAATTAGAAATTTTGATCCGTTTGAATTGTCAACGAAAATTACTTGGCGATATTCCTTTGGATGTATGTCTTTTTTCATACCGTCGACTATAACAAAAATAGTTTAATTTGGCAAGGAAAGTGTGGTTTATAGCCCTCTATTGTTCTCGATAGTACTCTAGGTATCATAGCCCTCTACAATTCTCTATAATCCTTGCAAAGGGTTTATCATAGTTCTCTGTATTGTATCAGCTTTGGCCATAACTTGTTTTCCATAAGTACAAGAGGAACCGCCACTTCCATAGTATTTACATGCTGCACGTATCTCTCCAGAATAACTTCCATTTATTCCTCCTAAATCTGTAAGATAAAACGATGAGGCCACGAAAGCATGTTCAGGATCCCAAGGGTTTGGTGTTGAAACACCTACTGCCTTTGCTATCCTATCCTTAAACAACATCCATGTTGAAGCGATAAACTGTGCAGGACCCATAGCTCCACCCCAACCTCCAGCACCCGCTATAGGACATGACACAAGAGTTTTTGAATAATCTAAACCTAAAGACTTTGTAATTTCTATAAAAGGACCTACATCCCTACTTGGTTTCATTACATTTGTAAATGTAGTACCAGATTTTACACTTACACCCGCTCCTGTGTTTATATCTGTTAAACGGCATGCCCCCACATTTTTACCCAAAGCAGATTCTTGAGTTAAAATCGCCAAAAGGAATGCTGGTCTTATACCAGTTGATCTTTGTGCTTCTTGTGCGTATTTTAATGCATCACCGAAAGGTATAGCTTCACTATCTCTAAGAGAAAATAATGCTGCACGTATCTGTGCTATTTGCTTTTGTTTATCAGCCAAAATCTGACCGTAAGTCATTTCATTGTTTTTACTTATATTTAAAAGCTTCTGCTTTTCTCCTTGATTTGATTGTATATTTTTTCTTTCTTGCTCTATTTCATACTTTGCATCTATTTCTTGAGATCTTCTTTTATCTAAAGTATTTCGCTCATTTTCTGTTTGAGATTTGACACCTCTTATTTGTTCAAATGTATCTTTTAATGAAGATTGTACTGATTCAAATGAATCAATATCAGAAAATATATCATTTAAACTTTTCTTAGTTAAAAATATTTCAGGTAGAGTCATATCATCGATCTCATTTGTTTTTCTCATTATCTGAGCGAGTGATTCATGTCCTCTATTTATCCTAGTAACCAGACTATCTATAGTTTTCTCTTTTTTTGTTATGTCTTTACCTAGACTTTCTATCATTAGATTTTTTGCTTTTATATTGAGCTCTGCCGCTTTTATTTTTGTATCCAAAATCAATATATCTCTTTTTAAAGAAGATGATTGGGCTTGAGCATTTTGTAAAACCTTTTCTGTCTCTCTTTGTTCGGCTTCTACTTGAGCCAATTCAGATCTAAGTCTTGCCTCCCTTTGATCTTGAGTCTCATTTTGCACGACAGTCTGACCAAATGTTTGATTTGGTAAAATAGAAAATATAACAAAAAATAAGACACACAATCTATGATAGATTTTCTTATTAGACATCTGTATATTTTAACATGAAAAAAGGCTTATGAAAGCCTCTTTTCTTTTATTATATTTTATAGTTTTACTATTTCTTTTCTGGCTTTGCTTCTGTATCAGCTTCACCCTCTCCTTCTTTTGCTTCTTTACCTTTCTTCTCTACTTCTATCGAAGCCATATCTATCTGCTTTACTTCTTCAACTTCTTCTTTTGCTGTAGCAATAGATGCCACTATTTCATCTGGACTTATCATCAGGTCTACATCTTTTGGAAGTTTTATATCTTTTGCTGTAATAACGCTTGTAAGATCTGTAAGAGATGAAATGTCTACTATAAGCTCATGAGGAAGATCCTTTGGTTTTGCCTCAATTTCTAATTCTCTCAAAACCTTAACCAAGATTCCCCCCTTATCTTTTACGGCACCAGATACTCCTGTGAAATTAAGCGGTATATGAACTTTAACCTTCTTACCCTTTTCTATTACATAAAAGTCTATATGTCTTGGAACTCCAGTAACTGGATGAACATCTATATCGTGTATTAGAGCCTCATGTTCATTTGAACCTTCTTTTAGGATGATTACTGAAGACTCACCGGCTTTTCTCCATACCTTTATAAATTCTACATTTGATACTGATATAGGTGTAGATTTTTCCTTTGGGCCATAAAATATAGCAGGAATCTTACCAGCATTTCTTATCTCTTCTGGAGATATCTTCAAATCTCTTTTTTCTGTATTTAGTGAAATCATAATCGTGTAAAGGTATAATACACTTTTTAAATAAAAAGGCAAATATATATACCTATATAGTTGAATTTAATTTGCGTCAGCTAAAGTATGATCTTTTAGACCTTCTGCATATATCTTTTGAACATCAGAAGCCAAAAGATAGTTATTGTATACTCTCACCTCATCTATACTTCCCTTAAAGTAGAATCCGCTATTATATCTTCCTATTTCAAAGTTACCAGCCCAAGCTATCGGTGGAATAATAGTACTTGTACCACACAAAGCACCATCAATATACAAAGACGCTTTAACTGATCCTGAAGCACCTGTCTGAGTAGCTAGTACATGATGCCACACACCAGGTTTTGGTAGTGTACAGTTTAAGTTATTAACATTTGTTGTTCTCCATTGTAGCTGACCTCCTGTAACGAGTATCTGCCAAGAAGCATTTGGTGTTTGACCCATAATAAATCCATTTTGATTTGGTACAGTTGGATCAACCTTTATCCAAGCACTTGCAGTAATACTAGTACCAGAGCCGGACAATGCCGCGCCTGCAGTAGCGTAGTCATCAACACCATCAAACAATATCGCCTTTCCTTTTGCACCAGTACTGTCCCAAGTTGGACCGTTGGTCAAAGTAAGTGGTCTATTGTAAACAGATCTATCCATAGCAGTAAGACCGGCACCATCATCAAGTGCCCAATCTCCTAGTGCATCAGCACCGAAAGCATGATACGTAGAATTATCGAACTTTTGACCAGCTGCTGTCCTTGCTTTATCTCTTGCATTATTTAATGTTGCAAGAACAACAGACGACATCATACCTATGATTGATATAACCACTAGAAGTTCTATCAATGTAAATCCTCTTTTGTTTTTCATATTATTAAATTATGTGATTTAAAACTAAAACTGTAACTATTATGTTTGAAATCAAAACAAAACACAATATAACATAAGCTGACGTTGGTAGCTTTTGTGTATTTTTCATAATAAATATTTAAATACTAAAAATACTATTAGTATATTTACAATAACAACCCCCACAAGTACAGCTTGAGCTACATTGCCTGATTTGACTATACCCTTCTTTATAAGCCAAAGTGCCATACCTGATTGAACTTCAGATTGAAAACTTTGAGCTCCAGGCCTTACTCCTGCGGGACCGTATTGAAACTTATCTTCATCAAATTCTACTGACATAGTATTAGTATACTACATTATCTGGTTTTTTACCTTCCAGACTGTTGATAACATTTGAAGCTGACATGCGAGCCATATCAAGTCTTGCTTCTTCTGTTCCTGAAGCTATATGAGGTGTAAGTACTACATTTGAAAGTTTTGCTAGACCTTTAGCGAGTTTTGGTTCAAATTCAAACACATCAAGTCCAGCACCTCTAATTACACCTTTTTCCAAAGCCTGAACTAGAGCATTCTCATCCACAACCGGACCCCTAGATGTATTTATAAGGTAAGAATCCTTTTTCATCATTTTTAGCCTATCTTCATTTATAAGATGATGTGTAGAATCAAGAAGTGGAACATGTACAGAGACAACATCTGAAACTTTCAAAACTTCGTCTACAGTTTCATAAAACTTTGCACCAAATTCCTTTTCTATACCTTCATTTCTCTTTACATCATAATAAGCGATATTCATACCGAAACCATATTTTCCTCTATGAGCAACATCTGCACCGATTTTTCCTGAACCGAGAATTCCCAGTGTTTTACCAGCAAGCTTTGTACCATGTAGAAGCATTGGATCCCAACCTTTATATTTTCCTTTTTTCATATAACTATCACCTTCAACAATTCTACATGTAAGAGCAAGTATCAAACCCCAAGTATGTTCTGCGACACGATCCGCACCACCTCCTGGAGTGTTCGTAACAAAGATATTTCTTTTTTTTGCTTCTTCGACATTTATATTATTGAAACCTATAGCAAAATTTGCATAGATCTTTACTGTTGGAGCTTTGTCCATAACTTCTGCGTCTATAGTGTCAGTTAAAAGTGTTAGAACAGCATCATAATCTTTTTTTGAAAGGTATTTTATAAGCTCCTTTTTTGTAAGTGGTCTATCTTTTGGACTTATATCAACTTCATATCCTTTATCTAAGAGCATTTTTATACCGACATCTGGAATCTTTCTTGTTATAAATACTTTTTTCATTTTATTAAATTAATTCATATTAAATATCTTCAACTTTTCCAATACAACCTTTTGCATTTCATCTCTTCCGAGTTTTAGATATTTATATGGAGAAACTTCATTTGGATTTTCTTTTAGGGATTGTACTAAACCGTTTTTATATGCCACTCTCAATTCTGTATTAACATGTACTACAGCAACACCATTTAAAATAGCATTTTGAATATCCTCTTTTGTATTTCCTGATGCTCCGTGTAAAACAAGAGGGATTTTTACTGCTTCACCAATCTCCTTTATTCTCTCTATATTTAGAGCTGGTTCACCTGATTTTACTATTCCATGAATATTACCAACTGCTGGCGCTAGCATGTCTACACCTGTACTTTTTACAAAATCTAAAGCTTCCGAAACAGTAGTTAGTGTGCCAGCACCATCGGGAACACTATCTAGCACTTTTGAGGACTTTCCGATAAAACCTATTTCAGCTTCAAAAATAATGTCTTTATTATTATTTTTTGCATATTCGATCGATTTCTTTGTGGTTTGTACATTTTCTTCGAAAGGTAGTTCGGTACCATCAAATATCACAGCATCAAACCCCGCATCTACTGCCTCTTTTATTCTTTCAAATGAATATGTATGATCGGCATTTAGAAAAACTGGTTGTCCTGTACGCTCTCTGTATGATTTTACTATTGCTGAGACTTCATTTACTCCAATAAAATCTCTTTCTCCTTCTGAAACACCGATTATGACCGGAACATTTAATTCTTTACTTGCATTTACAACAGCCCAGAATCCCTCCATGTTTGAAATATTAAAATGTCCTACTGCCTTTTTGTTTTTCCACGCTTCGTCTATGTATTGTTTTAAGGTCTTCATGTTATAATTTTAGCATATGTTTGAAAAAGCGATAGACTTTCTAGCTATTGGTGACACTGCAACAGATGCTTTTATTAGATTAAAAGAAGCTTCGGTGCATTGTGTTGTAAACACAGACAAATGTGAAATCTGTATGCGTTTTGGTGACAAAGTTCCATTTGATTATGTAAAAGTTATAAAGGCAGTTGGTAATGCTGCAAATGCTTCTGTATCTGCAGCAAGACTTGGAGTGTATTCTGCATTAGTGACACAGCTAGGAGATGATGAAAATGGCAAGGATTCAATAAAAAACCTTGAACATGAAAAAGTCTGTAGTAAGTATATAAAAATCCATAAAGGAAAACCTACAAACTATCACTTTGTACTTTGGTATGAAGCTGATAGAACTATACTTGTAAATCATGTGGATTATGATTATAAGTTACCGGTAATAAAAAAATCTCCAAAATGGATATATCTCACTTCACTTGGAGGAAATAGTGCAAATTATCATGATGAAGTCATGAAATACTTGAATGAAAACCCTAATACAAAACTATGTTTTCAACCCGGAACATTTCAGATGAGATTGGGAATTAAGAAATTATTAAACTTATATAAGCGTAGCGATATATTTGTAGTTAATGTTGAAGAGGCTCAAGGCTTATTAAATACAGAATCAAAAGATATAAAAACCCTACTTTCAGAAATACATGCTTACGGACCAAAAATAGTTCTTATAACTGACGGACCAAAAGGTGCATACATGCTTGATGGTGAACATTTCTATTTTATGCCTATATATCCAGATCCAAAGCCACCACTTGAAAGAACTGGTTGTGGAGACTCTTTTGCTTCAACTTTTGTTTGTGCACTAATATATGGAAAATCTCCACTAGAAGCACTTATGTGGGCTTCGGTAAATCCAATGTCAGTAATTCAATATGTTGGAGCACAAGAAGGCCTATTGGATAAACATCATGTAGAGTGGTATCTAGAACATGCTCCAGAAGAATTTAAACCGAGGGAGATATAGTTTTTTATAATAAAATTTCTATTTCACACTCTACTTATACCCCTTTATAAACTCATCTTTATATTTATCAAAACTATCATTTAGTATGGCTTGCCTAGCTCCACTTACCAAGTCTGTTACGAAATATAGGTTATGTATAGAAGCTAAACTTGCAGCAAACATTTCTTTTGCATGAAAAAGATGAGAAATATATGCTCTGGTGTAGTTTTTACACGTATAACAATTACAACCATTTTCAAGAGGAGAAAAATCTTGTCTAAACTCTGAATTTAAAATATTTATTCTTCCTGATCTTGTATATATTCCCCCATTTCTCGCTATACGTGTTGGCGCTACACAATCAAAAGTGTCTACCCCTTTTTCTATAGCCAAAAGCATATCTATAGGTTCTCCAATACCTAGTAAATGTTTTGGTTTGTCTTTTGGTAAATAGCTATTTACCCAACCGACAGCATTGTGCATATCTTGTTTATCAAATGAACCTCCGATTCCAAATCCTGGAAAATCCATGCTACCTATAATCTCTGCACTCTCTTTTCTTAAATCCTTATATCTTCCACCTTGAACAATTCCAAATAAAGCTTGTGAAGAAAAAGTACTGCCATTTTCTTTTGCTTGTTTATGATAATCAAGCGATCTCTTTGCCCATCTATGTGTCCTATCCATTGCCTCTTTTTGATATTCATAACTAGCGTGAGGAGATGTACATTCATCGAAAGCAAATATAATATCTGCACCTATATTATGCTGAATCTCCATTGATCTCTCTGGAGTAAACATATGCGTACTTCCATCGAGAATAGATTTAAATTCCACTCCATCTTCTGTAACTTTTGCCTTTAGAGCAGAGAGTTCGATATCTAGATTTTTATTTTCATTATCATTCTCCTGTTGTGCAACTTCAATATCATTTTGTTCATCTGAAACTTTACTTACCTTTTTACCCAAACCAGCACCAAGAGAAAAAGCTTGAAAACCACCTGAATCAGTAAAGGTTGGTTTTTGCCAATTCATAAATTTATGTAAGCCACCCGCCTTTTTGACTATCTTATCTCCTGGCTGTAAATACAAATGATATGTATTTGCGAGAACTGCTTGAGCACCCATATCATTTACCCGTTCAGGAGAAAGGGATTTAACTGTAGCTTTTGTGCCTACAGTTATAAAAGCGGGAGTTAGTATATTTCCATGATCTGTCTGTATAACCCCAGCACGAGCAACATCTCCCTTATCTGTATTCTTTATTTCTTTTTCTATTTTAAATCCAAAAGCCATATATATGTATGTGTGAATAAATTACATTATATACTCTATGTTATAATCATATTTATGACAAATGATAATGAATTTAGTGTACACGGTATAAAAAAGAGTGCAGAAGGTCATGTAAAACAAGTTAGCCAAGAACTTCGTTCCGGACTAGAAGTCCTAAAAAAATATCAAAAATCTGTAACAGTATTTGGTTCATCAAGATCAAATACAAACAATCCACACTACAAAGACGCTGAGGAACTAGGATATAGAATAGCAAACGAACTGCAGTATGCAGTCATAACTGGTGGTGGACCGGGTATCATGACTGCTGCAAATCGTGGTGCAAAAAGAGCTGAAGGAAACTCTATTGCAATAACCATAAAACTTCCTCATGAACAACATACAAACCCATACGTAACAGAGGCTATTGATTGCGAATACTTTATGACTAGAAAATCTCTTTTAAATTTTGCAGCAGAAAGTTATGTATTTTTCCCCGGAGGTTATGGAACGCTCGATGAACTTTTCGGTGTACTTACATTGATTCAAACAAATAAAATTCCAAAAGTACCCATAATCCTGATCGGTAAAGATTTTTGGAATCCATTAAAAGAATTTTTGATTGATCATGTAGTAAATGTTCATCACACAATAGATGTAAAAGATATTGAATTATTTACCATTACAGACAATATAGATAAAGCGATAGAAATAATAAAAAATGCACCAGTATCTAAATGGTGGTTGCAACTGGATTAAAATAAAATAAATATACACAAACAAAAAACACCCTTTCGGGTGCTTTTTGTTATTTAGACGAAGTATTACCAGTTTCCTCTTCCTTCTCCACGTGGAGCACGAGGAGCTCTAGGTTCCATTGGTCTTGCTTCATTTACTGTAAGAGTTCTTCCTTCTAGCTCTTTACCATTGAACATGTTGATAGCGCTCTCAGCTTCAGCATCGTTTTTCATTGTAACGAAACCGAATCCCTTTGAACGACCTGTCATCTTGTCCATTATGATGCTAGCAGCTTCTACTTCTCCAGCAGCCTCAAAGTGCTTCTTTAGAGTATCTTCGCTAGTACCATATGAAATACCTCCTACATATAACTTCTTTGCCATTTTTCTTTTTTACTAACCTCGTCTTTAAATAAATAAACGTAAGCGCACGAGGAAAACTTACTACACCTGCATGTTACAGGAGTATTGAGGTAAAGTCAATTGCTATCTACCGAGGTTATATAACTGTTGGATTTCTTGAGCTGAGAGCGCGCGGTTGTAGATACGAACATCGTCAATAGATCCATCAAAATGATTACTACCAACATCTCTTTCTCCAAACTTTAAAGTATTCGTAAGGTTTTCCATAGCAACATACGAACCACCACTTGAATCAGTTGAAGATATCAACACACCATTGTTATACAGTGAAATCCCGGATGAAGAACCTGAGCCGTTATAAACACCTACAATATGTTGCCATTTGTTAGTTGATACTGGTATAGTCCTACCAATATATCCTGATGTGCTATTATCTACTAACCTAAGATACACACCACCACTTGATAGAACCATATAATACTCACCTGCAGTAGCACTACTTGCTTTAGATAAAATTGCACCACTACTTACATCTGGTTTGACCCATAAAGATATGGCTAGAGGTGTATCAACTGTACTGTTACCGAAAGTTAGAATGTTTGAGTCTGAGATATTTGCATAATCATCCACCCCATCAAAATTCCCTGCTTGACCCAACTTCCCTGGAGTATAAAAAGTTGTTGAAGCTATATTTATCATATTACCCCTATTATTGTTTCCACTCTTATCCAATAGAACTCCATTTGATATATCCCTTCCATCAAAGGTCCAGTAGCCGACAAGACCGCAGGATAGACCTGTTGTACACGCTGTCGTAGATGAAGCAACAGCTGTTGCGCCTATTTTTGTATTTGCACCCATGCTATATAGTTGTTGGACTTCTTTATCTGAAAGGGCGCGGTTATATACCCTTAGATCATCGGCCTTACCTTCAAATCTTGTTGAGGTTACGGCATATGAACCTAAACTTAAACCGTTTGTTGTATGAGTAATACTACCAGTAACTGATGTAAAATTTACTAAAACTCCATTTTTATAAATCTTCAATTGGGAGCCATCGTAAACACACATATAGTGTACCCAAGTATTTTTTGTAAAAGTTGTTGGATCAGATAAATTGGCTGGCGTAAGCCCATAAGCAAAACATTGTGCTGGAAATGTTGTACTTGTATATAGCATATACCCTGATGTTCCTATTGTTACCTTACTCAATGCTGTTTGATTTGATTTTGTAGTATATTGATTTATCCATCCTCCCCAAGACATAGGTCCACTTGGTTTTAGACTTGAATTATCTGGAACCAGTACATAACCATTAAAATTTGCCCCTTGTCCTATTTTCCCTGGAGCATAGAAGGTAGATGATGCAATACTTACTGGATTTCCATTATTCCCCATTCCACTTTTATCGAGTATAACTCCATTCACAACATCCTTGCCATCGAATGTCCAATACCCAACAAGCCCACAAGATATACCTGTGGTACATGCATTTGTAGATGAAGCTACTGCTGTTGCGCCTATTTTTGTATTTGCACCCATGCTGTATAGCTGTTGGATTTCTTTTAGTGAAAGTGAACGATGATATATACGCAAATCATCTATGAAACCTTTTAAGAATTTACTTATTGGAGTGGTTCCATAATCAGACCCTATCCTATTTACAGCACCTACATTACCAGACAAAACGCTTGATGAAATTCCCGTTGCATCCAATATACCATCTACATACATATCCATAGTTTGGTTGCTGTAATTAACCCAAGTTAATAAGTGCCATTTATTATCTGCCACAATTGCATTTCCTGTATCGATAGTCCATGATCCATTGTAATGGTAATATAGCATTTTATTTGAGTATATACCCAAAGCATTTACTACTGGTCCACTACTTTGATTTGTTAATATATGTTGAGTTATATTTGCAGAAACCTTAACCCACACTGAAACTGTCCAGTTACTATTATTTAAAATAGTACTCGAAGATAAATCTATACGATCATCAATACCATCAAATTTAAAACTTTGCCCAATCTTTCCAGGAGCAAAAAAAGTAGATGAGGCAATATTTATGATATTACCAGTCTTACCATTTCCACTCTTATCTAGTACTACTCCATTTGATATATCCTTCCCATCAAATGTCCAATAGCCGACAAGACCACAAGACAAACCAGTATTACATGATGTTGTTGCAGTTACGGGAGAACTAGCACCCACAAAAGATGCTTTGCTTACACTTGGGATAATAAATATAAACAAAACCAAAATGTATATATTTATTTTTTTATTTATAAAGTATTTCATATTTTATGATTGTGGTGCTGACTCACCTGTTGGTGCAGGAGCTGGGGCTGATTCTGTAACTGGAGCTGTAGGTGTAGTTTCTACAACTGGAGCTGATTCAACCACTGGAGTTGGAGCAGGAGTTGTTGGTGTTGGGTTTTCAACTATAGGAGTTGTTGTTGGAGTTTCTGGTGTTTGAGGAGCGGGGTTTGGGACAGTTGCTGGAGCTGGATTCTCATTTATAACTGTTGTACTACTTGCTTGTGTCTGTATTTGTATTTGAGTTGTAGTTCCATTGTCTGGAGTAGCTGGTGGCAATGTAACAACTGGATTATTGTCTGGAATTGTCTGCTGATTTACTACTGGGATATTTGTATTGTTTGTTGAAGAAGCAGTAGCTTGAAGTATAAGTGTCTTTAGTTGATCTTTATTTATACATACATCATCGACACAAAGCTTATCTTCAATATGGATTTCATTTACAAATATTCCCTTCACTTTTGTCATAGCTGTAGTTAAATAATTCATGAATGATAGGAATATCTTATCCATAAATGAAGTTGAATTTATAAGTGTTGTTTCTGTACTTGATGCCAATATTTCTGCTGTTGATGAAGCTAGTTTTGCTATTAGTGTTGAACTTGAGTTAAGGTTTGCTACTATATCACTTAGTAAATCTATCTTTGAATTTATATTTGTTATATTTAGAGCATTACTTGCAACTAGCTGACTACTTGTAAGATCTAGTCTTGAAGTTGTAGAACTTATATCACCTATCTTACCCTCTTGTTCTTGTACAGCTTGTACTAATAGACCTGTAATCTTCTCGAAATGTAGAGAAACTGGCTTACCATCATAACCGTAGTCTACAAGATTTTTATCGATCTTCTCTACATCTTCAGCGATCATTCCATAGCTGTGATTTGTTTCATATTCTTGCTTTTCTATATAATCAAAATCTACAATTGATAGTTTTGACAATAGATCTAGTGCATAACCTGTCTGCATTGGTGATACATTTTCCTTAAATCTGATTGATGATGGTGTACAACTTGCTCCACCCGCATCTGTTATTTCTTTGCTTGTAGTTATACATAGTGCATTTCCTGTTGCAGATGATGTAAGTCCATTCATAGCAACAGTTCCATTTACTGAAAATGTTTTCCATGGACTTGTACTTGCGATACCGACGTTGCCATCTTCAGTAATCCTCATTCGCTCATATAGCGTGGCTCCCTTATTAGTAAACAAGCTTAAATAACCATCAAAATTACCTGAAGTATTGTTACTTTTAGCACCTTTAAGTGCGCCAAAAATGATCTGAGGGTAAGTAGGCGTTCCTGTTTGATATTTACCACCTAAGCCCAACACACCTCCAACGTCAGTTCCCCCTGCATCACTAGTCGTTATTGCCACGTTTACTGCCTGTGAAGGCACTGAACCTCCTGGTGATGATCCTGTAAATATATTAGGAACATACACATTCAAGCCGTTCGGCTGATATTGAGTGATACTTGAATCTCCTATGCCAATTTTGGTAGCAGACAGAACACCTGCAGTTAACAAATGGGTTGTAGTTGAATAGTTGACCACGTTATTCTCCACGAGCAAGCTTTGTAAATTCTGGTCATATCCCGTAGAAGTATAGTTGTCTGCCATAATGGCATTATCGCCATTTCTAACAACGGTAACGTTGCCAAACCAGTTGTTCTTTATCATATGCTTTCCACCAGCATTGATTGTAAATGTCGCAGTTTGAATCGTGTTACCAGTGAAGGTGTAACCAGTGGATGTTGCAAGCAAAATATTGCTATACCAAATCTGGTTTCCAGTGAAAGTGAATCCGTTTGGCGTCGAGCTTGCATATATACCGTAGAGCGTATTGTGATTAATTGTGCTTCCAACCATCGTCCCGTGAGCATTGTTAAAAGCATCATTTAACACAACACCATAGCCATTTGTATCGAAATGACCACCTGTAATAGAGTTATTTCCTGAATTTAGCAATAGTCCAATTCTGTTCTTATACGCTGTAATATCTGACAGTTTCATATATTCGCTTGTAGTCGTCATGCCCGTTCCAGCCCCTACACCAGTGTCGATACCAACGTAGTTGTAGTAAACATTTACGTTGGTAATTGTGGGAGCTCCAGCATATCCAACTTGTGAACCTACACCATTGAATCCGATGCCAATATTTGTAAAACCGTGCACAGAAACATTACGAATCAAATTGTTAGGATTGATTGAAGATACATGTATACCACTCCTGTCTCCCGCTACAGTTGTACCAGTCTGATCACTGTTATTTCCGCCATCAATATCGAGATCAGAAAATTGAACGCTGTATGTCGAGTTTTCGAACATGTAACCAGTCGCTCCAGTTTTGAATCTTAGTGATGATGACTGTCCGTTTCCAAAAATTGTCTGACCATTTCTGGTGGTTAAGTTTGAAACAATATATGTTCCTGAAGGTATGTAAACATTCAATGATGCGTTTAGGGCGGATTGAATAGCAACCGTGTCATCCGTTACGCCATCACCTTTGGCTCCAAACGAACGAACATCAGCAAAAGGGTCTTTTAGGTATAAAGGACCAGCAAAGGAAGACGTTGCTGTAGTTGATGTTGAAGTGAAATATTCGCCCACAATTTGACCGACAACTGACAGCTTTGCATATGGTGATGTAGTTCCAATCCCGACGTTTCCAGCACCCGTAATTCTAAATTTCTCTGTAGATGCAGATGTACCTAGGTTCGTGTTTGTATAGAAGGCCAACTCACCTGTTGCGCCAATACTATCAGTAACACCAGCAATTCTAGCGTACGCATTTGCATTAGTATGATACCAATCAATTGATTTACCTGAGTTTACAGCCCCCAAAGTACCACTCAATCTAAACATTTCTTCAACTGTAGATTGAGCAGCATCATAGATATCTAACTTTGTTCCTGCTGATGTAGTACCGATACCTATATTTCCAGCTGTATCAATTCTCATTCTTTCTGCATATCCAGATGCTGATCTGGTATTAAACATCAGTGCACCGAGTGTTGCTGAAGCACCCTGGAATCCAGTAATACCCGCTAAGGTGCTATTACCATTATTACTATTGATAAATGCAATATTACC
>JACCDT011834483.1_pt1 | contig 18767 bp, 16 predicted proteins | sample 7446291 | NCBI WGS metagenome assembly JACCDT01 (sample SAMN15323446, study PRJNA562643) | freshwater metagenome | isolation source: river surface water | place: USA:Blue River Watershed | collected 2017-08-17 | reverse complement strand
GCCAGAAGCCTGAAAATTCTTGGCGCCATCCGCTTACTCGACCGCGTTGCTTTTGCCTTTGGAGAAAAACTTGCAAATCATGACTTCGTTGCATGCTGTGTTGATGCGTCGAGAGCCACGTGAGTATTCGTTGCTCTCGTGTGCAATTTGGCAACCAATTCACAAGTTGGTCTGCTCTTTCTTCTGTAATCCAGCCTAGAAAAAAACCGTTTCCGTACCACGCGATCCAATCGTTTGGGGGCCGTTGAGTTGAGTGTTGTGCGTAGTCACGCAGCCATTTAATTTCAGTTTTACTCAGGTGATGCAGAAAAGCTTGAGCATGAGAGAAAAAATTTTCCATTTGAAATCAAAGCGTTTCTCCCTGGGCGATTCGCTTTTCAATATTGGCGATCGCACACGGTAAATCCGCAACACTGTCGATAACTTCGTGCGCACCGGCTGCACGCAGAGTCATCGCAGCCGATTCGATGGCTTGGTGTTTGTCTTTTTTATTGGCATTGATCCACTCGCCAAGCGTCCAGCCCAAAGCGTTGCCGCTTGCAGTCACACCTACTGTCCAGCAACCTGCTGCTAATCCTTCAGCCAAACCCGGGGCCGTGTCATCCACTTTGATGACCTGTTTTGCTTGTCCTTGCAGGTCCATTGCATCAAGGCACCGTTCGATACCCATCGGGTCTGGACGGCTCCTTAAGACATCGTCGCAGCAAACAACCAATGATGGGTGAAAACCTTGCTGGGCAGCAATCTCAATCAGTGGCGTCATGATTTTTCGGGTGTAACCGGTGGTCGTGGCGAAACGTATACCTTGTGTGCTTAACTCCCTGTAAACGAACATAAATCCAGGAATGAATTCGCTGCGATCCAGAGCGGCCTGAGCGCTCATGGGCTCGAATTCAATGAGTAATTTTTCTGCATCTTTGTATTCAAAAGGGCGGCCATGCAGCTTGTTCCACTGCTGTGCAACTGCAGGTTGTGCTGCCAAGGCCACTATGTGATCAATTTTTGGCAAACCCATGGGTATGCGTGCCTGCTCTATGCTGATATTGATCTGATGTTTGGCAAACAACTCAACGAATGCACCCATGGGTGCCAAGCTGCCAAAATCGACAATAGTTCCTGCCCAATCAAGGATGATGCCTTTGATTTTCATCACGTGTTACCCCATGTCATGACCAAGTCTTCTGCCAGGCCAAAGCTTGTGCTCATACCTGTGCCGCTGGTGACACTCACAAGCTGAACGCCTGGTAAAACTGACTTGATCATGCTGTCTTGCGGTCCGCTTGGGTAAATTCCAGTCCAGCGTTCAGTCACTTGATAGTGACCCAGACAAAGTAAACGTTGCATTTCATAAAGAATCAGGTCTTCCACTTCGCGAGAGGCGAAAGGCTTCATCGCTTGGCCATAATGGTGCGAATCACCTACGACCAAGGAACCATCGTGACTTTGCACAATGATCAGATGAATACCGTTCGAAAGTTCCTCTCGACATTCCACAAGCAACTGATCGTGAAGTAATTGCGAGCCGGGCAATTCGCTGTAGCCGCGGTAACGTACCAAGCTCAAGTCACTCATCACCCCTGCGCCCAGTTTGTAGCCTTCGGGTGGCCGAACTCGTAACATCTGAAGCTGACACAGTTGAGTGTTGTTCTCGTTGAATGCATCAGGAAAAAGTGAGCGAATATCCGGGCCAGGGCAGACCACAATGCGTTCGGCTTCAATCCACTGCCCATGGCATAAGACGGCTCCGGATATCACGTCTTGGACCGCATGACCCATTTCAAAAATGACACCTTGAGAAGCTAGCCAAAGACGCAATTTTTCAATCGCAAAGCGTGCTTCGATGCGTAATTCGTGGGGGCTGTAAAGTGCACCCAGAATGTGTGCCATTGTCAAATGTGGCGCACGATCTTGTAGATCTTGGCCTTCCAGCCATTGAAGATCTTGGCCTTCGGGTCGCGAACAAAGCTCCTTCAGAACCATTTTGGCTTGCTGTCTTTGCGCGAGAACATACAGTCCTTCATGTTCAATCGGAATGCCTGCTAGGGGTGCCAGTTGTGCCCATACATCCCGGCTACGACGTGCACGTCGCCAAGTGTCACCTGACCCTTGTCCGGTGACCGTAACAAAACCAAAGTTTCGGATCGAAGAACCCACACAAAAGGGGTCACGGTCAATGACACGAACACTTTTACCTTGCTGTAGTGCGGCCCAGGCACAGGCCAAGCCAACGATGCCGCTGCCCACGATGATCACATCTGATTTCAAGTTGCGCTCGCTATGAAGTTGCGCCCACGTGTTGAATCGAGGGCTTGTTGAAGTTGTACTTGGCCTGCTGGTGTGTCTCGCAGATCGCGGGACTCAATGCCTAGTTCCTTGAGCCATTCGGTCAGTTGAAATGGCATAGAGCGGCTGGCATCAGAAAAAATCATCGACATGTCTTGTTGAACCTCAATGCTTTGGCGTGTCGCCATGTCCATAACCATGACCAGCCAGACAGCGCAGGCATGGCCATGTGGCAAACCTTCATGCAGGGTCAAGTCGTAAGATAATGCGTGTGCCAAAGCCGTTTGTGTTTGAGACATGGCTAAGCCTGCCAGTAAAGATGCCTTGCTCATTTGATTGCGAAGCCGCAGATCTTGAGGGGAAACCAATAAATCTGGGAGCGTACGCAAGACAATATTTGCTGATTCGATGGCCAACGGTCGTGTCAAATCATTCGCCTTGTGGCTCCACAATGATTCGAGTGCATGTGACAAGGTGTCCAGTGCCGTGTCGCGTGTCAATGATTTTGGGCAACTGAGAGTTAGAACCGGATCGATCAGTGCGCGGTCTGGAAATCCTTGGGGGACGTGCCATGAGCGTTTGAGTGGTGATGCTATGTCTATATCCCACAAGGTGGCCCATGGTGTGACTTCGCTGCCCGTTCCGGAAGTGGTCGGTGCACACCACAGGGTGTGGCGTTGGTATTGCTGCGGTAATTTATTTGCGCGCCAGATATCGGATGCGCAGTCAAGATCAGTCAGCTCAAACCGTACGATTTTGGCCAAATCTAGCGTAGTGCCGCCTCCAATTGCCAATAAAACAGCGTTTGGATGTTGGTGCCAGATGGGCCAGATTTCACGTGCCAAATCTTGAGCGGCTTGCAAGCTGCTGTGCTTGGCCTGTTGCCAAATCCAGAAGAAGCAGGAATTTCCCCATTGGCGCCTCAGTTCGGCTTCCATTTCCAAAGAAACTGCCCCTGAATCAGCGACTACGATGAACGGATTCGTCCCATTCAAAGACGCCAATGAGTCGTTTTTCCACTCAATCTGAACTGGATTGAACCATTTCAAATGAATCGTTGACGTAGCCATGATGAGATCAAATCAATGAACGATACGGTGACGATCAGCATCAGCAAAACGGCGCAGGTCTGAGCGTACTCGAAGCTGCGGATGACTTCAAACAGAATCACGCCGATGCCTCCTGCACCGACCATGCCGACCACGGAAGCTGAGCGCACATTGGACTCGAAGCGGTACAAGGAATATGACAACCAAAGGGGCATGACTTGCGGAATGATGCCGTAAGCGACTTCAGCCAATTTGTGAGCGCCAGTGGCTCGGATGCCTTCTACTGGGCGTGGATCGATGGCTTCCACTGCCTCGGAAAATAGTTTGGACAAGGTGCCTGTGGTGTGTACGAACAAAGCCAGCACACCCGCAAATGGCCCCAGTCCCACCGCCACAATGAACAGCATAGCAAAGACCATTTCATTGGTGGCCCTGCATGCGTCCATCAAACGGCGTACCGGCTGGTAAATCCAGGCTGGCGCTACGTTAGCGGCAGATAGCAAACCCATCGGTACCGCAGCAAGGATTGCCAAAACGGTGCCCCACAGTGCAATGTGCAAAGTGACCACCAATTCACGCAAGTAAAGGTGCCAATCTTTGAAATCTGGCGGAAAAAAATCAGCTGCAAACGTCTTCATGTTGGCGGCATCGCGCACCAAGGCCAGCGGCCTGATTTCGGCACCATGCCATGCCCAACCTAAAACGCCTGCCACCAACAACCAGGCCAGGTATGACAGGCCAGGTTGTTTTTTGTATGCAGCCTGCTGGCGTAAAACATCCAGTTCGGCGTTCATAACTGTGGTGTTCATGGCAGATCTGTTATTTTTTCAAATCAGCCAATTTCTGATCGATATCGCTCAGGAGCTTGCTTTTGTCCGCAGTTGATAATTTTTCATCAGATTCCACCTTTCGGCGATCTTTAAAAAGCTCCAGTTGACGGATGGGAATCAATTGATCGTTGTTCGATTCACGGAAACCACCGTAGTTGTAAATGTTCTTGAGAACAGCTTTTTCTGACGCATCGGTTTTTGCATAGTTCAAGACAAAATTTTTGATTTTTGTCTTGATAGTTGGGTCCATGTCTTTGCGCCAGACAAATGGATCGCTGGGGATCAATGGGCTTTTCCAGACCACACGCAGCTGACTGAACAGTTCGGGTTTGGCACTTTCGAGCTTGCCCATGTCTTCTGTGTTGTTGGTGGCCACATCAACCTGCTTGGCTAGGGTCGCCTGGATGTTGGCGCCGTGACTGGCATTACGTACTGTTTTGAACGTATTGCGCGCATCGATGTTGCGTTGGGCAAATATGTAATAAGTCGGCACCAAAAAACCTGATGTGGAGTTGGGGTCACCAATGCCGAGGTTGATGTTCTTGCCGTTGGCGATCACATCGTCGAGTGTTTTGTAAGGACTGTCCTTGTGGGTAATCAGCAAGGCGTGGTATCCAAAACTGCCATCCGCGTACATGAGCTGGGCAAACACCTCGCCGTTGGCGCGGTCAACCGCTTCCATTGCTGCCTTATTGCCATACCAAGCTACTTGGATTTTGTTGAATCGCATGGCTTCAATGACACCTGCGTAGTCTGGGGCATAAAACGATTGAATTTTCAATCCCGTTTTTTTCTCCATGTCGCGGAAAAAAGGCTCCCAGCGATCACGTTGAGCTGATGCAGAGTCGGTGGCAATGATGCCGAAACTGATATCTTGAGCCCATGCGCCTAGGGCGCTCAGTGAAATTAAGCCAGTGGCCAATAGGTGAGAAATTTTCATGACAAAGTCCTAAGAGTGAAGAAATCAATGCGCCAGGATTGGCTGCATTGGGTTGAGAAATGACGGTGATGTTTCAGAGTTGTGATCCATGAAAAGTTCATCCGAATGCGTGCCATACAGTTCGCGCAAAGTCTGGTTGTCCAAACCCAAAGGGGGGCCGTCGTAGACCAGCTTTCCTTCGCGCAAGGCGATGATTCGGTCGCAGTACTGTCTCGCTAGATTGACGTTGTGCAGACTGATGACCAAAGTCATTTTTTGTTCACGCTGCAACTGACGCAGCAGGTCCATCACGCGTCGGGTGGATTCGGGGTCCAGCGAGGCCACAGGCTCGTCCGCAAGCAAAATACGCGCGCCTTGAACCAAGGCACGCGCGATGGCGGCTCTTTGCTGCTGTCCGCCAGATAGAGTGGATGCTCTTTGCATGGCCTGTTCTGACAGTCCCACCGCGTGCAACGCTTTCAATGCTTTGTATTTCTCATCGGCACTGAATAGACCCAGCAAGCTTCTGTACAGGGGTATTTCAGGCAGTAGACCTGTCAGTACGTTGGTGAGCACATCCATGCGTCCGACCAGGTTGAACTGCTGGAAAATGATCCCTATATGCGAGCGCAATTGTCGGATGTCATGGCTGAGCCGCCCAGCCTTCTGTAGAGATTGCCCCCACACTTGCACTTCACTGTCTGTGCCATCCAATCGCTCTAGACCGCACAAACTCCGAAGCAAGGTGGATTTGCCTGATCCTGAAGCTCCGAGCAAACCTACGCACTGGCCTTGATCGATATTCAGATTGACACCGCTGAGAGCAGCACGGTCTTTACGGAATGACTTGCTGGCATTGATGACCCGAATGGCCTCAGTATTGAATTTCATGATGTTGATCATCGTGAATCGACATGACAAATACATGAAGAAAATATGTCGAAATGACTTCATGTCTTTGTCATGTCATTGACATTTGATGATGTCAAAGTTTGATCTATGCACAAACTTATTTCATCCATTCTTGAGCTCTATCGCGCACACGGTGTACGCATGTATGCAGGAGAGCCGGTCACTCAGTTGGAGCATGCTTGGCAGTGTGGGCGAGTGGCAGAAAAGTCTGGCGCGACTCCAGCGCTGCAGTTAGCTGCTTGGTTGCATGATGTTGGCCACCTTTGGGTGAACAGTGAGGGCACTCCCAGCTTGCGTGGTGAAAATGATGCACACGAAACTGTGGGTGCAAATCTCTTAAAGCCGCTGTTTGGTAGCGCTGTGTGTGAACCGATCCGACTGCATGTTCAGGCCAAGCGCTATTTGGTGACTACGCGTCAGTTTTATGCACGCAAGCTGTCTGAGGACTCAGCCAGGAGTTTGGCCCTGCAAGGTGGATTGATGTCTTTTGATGAGTGTCATGCTTTCGAGGCGGAGCCTTTTTTTATTGATGCTTTGAAATTGAGGGTGTGGGATGACCTTGGCAAGAAGGCGGGTTGGATGGAAGTCGATCAGCAGGAAGCATTGCTCCAGTTGTCCGAGTTGATGGTTTCAGTTTTCCGTCATGACGTCACGCAAATTTAATTGAAAAGACTTTAAAGCGTCATCTTCTAAGTCGATCATTGCCTTCAAGATCATCAGGAGTGTCGACATGAAAGAACTGCCAAATCCAACTTTTGCGCTCTCGCCTTTGCATTTGCCTCGGGGGTCACTTCATCCGGAGCAGTCTGGTGCCAGTGTGGAGTTTTTGCCTCGTCGCGTGCAAAGCGCTATTCAGGTCAGTTGGGCGAGGCATCTTGACGAAGTTCGTGAAGCGCAGCGACTGAGATATTCGGTATTTGCTACAGAAATGGGAGCGATCTTGCCCAAAAAGATCGCAAACCACGATATTGATTTGTTCGACGATTACTGCGAGCACCTGTTGGTCAGAGATTCTGCATCGGGTCAAGTGGTAGGTACCTACCGTGTGCTTACACCAGCCCAGGCCAAGCGGGTAGGCAGTACCTACAGCGACACCGAATTTGATTTGACCCGATTGCGTGACTTGCGAAGCCGTATGGTTGAGTTGGGCCGCAGCTGTGTGCATGTTGAGCACCGCCAAGGGGGCGTCATCATGGCTTTGTGGGGTGCTTTGTTTGAATTTATGGATCGAAACCGATTAGACACCATGATTGGTTGCGCCAGCATCCCCATGCTGCACAACGGTGTGTTGACGGGCGATGCAGCAGCCAGCATTTGGAATCAGTTACGTCAGAGCCACTTAGCCGATATCCAATACCATGTCAGGCCTCGTTTGCCGCTGCCCGTCGATGAGTTGGATCATGACTTGCCAATCGAGCCTCCAGCGCTGATCAAAGGGTATCTGCGGCTAGGGGCTAAAGTGTTGGGCGCACCCGCTTGGGACCCGGATTTCAACACGGCCGATTTGCCGATGCTGATGCGCACTGCAGATTTGCCGGCGCGTTACCGTAAGCATTTTACTGCGGCTGTCAGATGATGTTGTCGTCAACCCCTCTCCAGCAAGTTCTGCTGCTGAAATCCTTTGATGCCAGTCTAGAGCAGGATGGGGTGCATGGAGTGCCGCTGCAAGAATCGTCCTCGTCCGCACAGGACGATCATGAAGACGCTGCAGATCGCCCTCGATTGAGGGCGATTTTCATTTCAGATCTTCACATCGGAACGCCAGGTTTTCAGGCTGAGGCGTTGCTTGATTTTTTGAAACACCACCCGAGTGATGTACTGTATTTGGTGGGCGACATTGTGGACGGCTGGCAACTGCGCAGGCGCTGGTTCTGGCCTCAAAGCCACAACGATGTCGTGCAAAAACTGTTGCGCAGAGCGCGCAAAGGTTGCCGCGTGATCTATGTACCCGGCAACCACGATGAGTTTGCCAGGCATTTTGTAGGGCACGCATTTGGTGGCGTTGAGGTGATGCATGAAACGACCCACACCACGGCCCACGGACTCAAGTTGTGGGTGGTGCATGGAGACTATTTTGACGGGGTGATCCAGTGCGCCAAATGGCTTGCGTATGTGGGTGACTGGTTGTATGAGTTGACCCTTCGATTCAATCGGCACTTGAACAGTTTCAGGGCTCGCGTGGGCCTTCCATACTGGTCTTTGTCGGCGTACCTCAAGCTCAAGGTGAAGAAAGCGGTGAATTTCATCAGTGATTTCGAAGTGGCTGTGGCACACGAAGCGAAGCGCCGAGGCTTTGATGGCGTGGTTTGCGGGCACATTCACCATGCAGAAATACGGGATGTGAATGGCACCTTGTACTGCAATGATGGCGATTGGGTAGAAAGTCGGACTGCCCTGGTGGAGCATGCGAATGGGCATCTGGAAATTGTCCATTGGGGTTCGCACTCAGTGGTACGTCAACGGAGTTCTGTGGCTAAGGGAGTGCTTGCATGAAGCTCGCACTCATCACCGATGCGTGGCACCCCCAGGTCAATGGTGTGGTGACCACACTGCACGAGTTGGTCCAAGCCCTAAAAACGGGGGATGTCGAGGTGACCGTGATTCACCCAGGCCAATTCCAGAGCCGCTCTTGTCCGGGTTATGCAGGCATTGATCTGGCTGTGCGTCCTTACAAAGCGCTGGCCATCATGCTTGACGCTTTGCAGCCTGATGCGGTGCACATCGCCACCGAAGGCCCTCTGGGTTGGGCAGCCCGTAAGCATTGTCTAAAGAAAGGCTGGAAATTCACTACCGCCTTCCACACCAAATTTCCAGAAATTCTCAAGGCGGCGCTGCATGTACCCTTATTTTTGGGCTACGGCTTGTTTCGCCATTTTCATCGGCCGTCTTCGGGGGTGATGGTGCCAACTCAGGGCGTGTTGAATATGCTGCATAACCGCGGGTTCCAATCTCTTAAGCCATGGACTCATGGGGTAGACCTGGATTTGTTTGATCATCACACCGAGCCACAGGAAATTCCTGAATTGGAAGGGTATCCGCGTCCTTACACCTTATTTGTCGGGCGTATTTCTTACGAGAAAAATATTGATGCATTTCTGAATTTGACGCTAGATGGAACTCGAATTGTGTGTGGCGTAGGGCCCCTGGAAGCGCAGCTCAAGGCGCAGTATCCGGATGTCGTCTGGATGGGTGTGTTGCCACGCCAGCAACTGGCCAAGGTCTATGCTGCTGCCGATGTTTTTGTATTTCCATCGCGTAACGAAACCTTTGGTTTGGTCATGCTCGAGGCCATGGCCTGCGGTACACCAGTGGCCGCCTACCCGGTCGATGGCCCTTTACAGGTACTTGGTGAGGCTGCAGGCCATAGCATGGGCGGTGTTCTGTCGGAAGACTTGGCTGCTGCTGTACGCCAATGCCTGACCATCCCAAGAGACGAGTGCAGGCGGCGGGCAGAGACATTTGCATGGCCCAAGACCGTTGACTTGTTCGTGTCCCATCTGGTTCCCGTTTGGGGTAATGCACCCATGGCTGCTGATTCACGGCCTTGTCATCAAACTGACACGGCAAATTCCTAGAATAATTTTTCAATTCATTCAGGCACAGTCATGGTTCATTCAAATATTGACGCGTCTTTTGCAGACGATAGATCAGTCTTACTCGATCGCGATTTGAGCATCCTGTCCTTCAACGAGCGAGTGCTGGATTGGGCGCATCGTCCGGAAGTGCCTGTGCTCGAGCGTTTGCGTTACCTGTGCATCGTGTCATCCAATTTAGACGAATTTTTCGAAGTGCGAGCAGAACCCCATGTGATGGGCAGCTTGCAGGGCCTTAAGTCAGGGGCGTACACCGAAGCCAGTCTTGTCGCCCTGGCTGAAAAAACCAGTGCCATGGTGGAACGCCAATATGCCCTGTACAACGACGATTTGCTGCCCACGTTGCAGCGCAAGGGTTATCGAATCTTGTCGCACGGCGAACGCAATGCGGCTCAGCGCCAATGGGTGCGCAGTTATTTTCAACGTGAAGTACAGCCTTTGCTTGTGCCAGTGGGATTGGACCCGGCGCACCCGTTTCCACAGGTGGCCAACAAGTCCTTGAATTTCATCGTCCAGTTGTCGGGCAAGGATGCCTTTGGGCGTTCCAATGAGATCGCAATTGTCAAAGTGCCCCGTGTCTTGCCGCGTCTCATTCCACTGCCTGAGCGGGTGTGTGATGGCACAACTGCCTTTGTCATGCTGTCCAGCGTCATCCGTGCACATCTGGCCGAATTGTTTCCTGGTCGCGAAGTGGGGCAGTTCTCACAATTTCGGGTCACTCGAAATTCCGAGTTGGCGGTGCACGAAGACGAGATTGCCAATTTGCGCATGGCTTTGCGGCAAGGTTTGCAGCATCGCCACTATGGACAGGCTGTTCGGTTGGAGGTGTCTGCCAACTGTTCTCCGAGATTGGCAGAATTTCTGCGCAAGGAATTTCAACTCCCGGAATCCTCGGTCTTCCGCGTCAATGGCCCAGTCAATCTGGTGCGTTTGATGCAACTGATTGATTTGATCGATGCGCCTGATTTGCTATTTCCGCCTTACAAGGCAAGTTTTCCTGCTCAAGTGCCACAACATGGCTCTATCTTTGCTCGCCTCAAATCCGGCGATGTGATGATTCATCAACCCTTTGAGAGCTTCGATGGTGTCCTAGCATTTTTGCGTGAAGCGGTGATGGACCCGAATGTGCTGGCCATCAAGCAAACGATTTACCGTGCAGGCAGTGATCCCACCATGATGGATCTGTTGCGCGAAGCCGTCCGTCGGGGCAAGGAAGTCACGGCCGTGGTGGAGCTGAAAGCCCGATTTGACGAAGAGGCCAACATCAACTGGGCTGAGCAGCTTGAATCGATTGGGGTTCAGGTGGTCTACGGCATTGTTGGTCTCAAGACCCATGCCAAGATGCTTTTGGTGACCCGTCGCGAGGGCCGTTTGCTCAAGCGCTACGGACACTTGTCAACCGGTAATTACAACCGCCGTACTGCCGCGCTTTACACCGATATCAGCTATCTCACGGCAGATGCTGACATGACATCTGACATGGACCAACTGTTTGGTCACTTGGCCAGCCAAAGCCGCTTGCCCAACATGAAGCGCTTATTAGCTGCGCCTTTTCAGTTGCACAGTGATTTGCAAGCACGCATTGCAGCAGTAGGCGAAGCGGCAGCGCGTGGTGACTTCGCACGCATCGTCATCAAGATGAATGCCTTGACCGATCAACCCTTGATTGAAGCTTTGTTAGAAGCAGGTCAAAAGGGTGCGAAGATTGACTTGATCGTCAGGGGCGCGTGCATGTTGCCTGCACGTGTGGCGGGATTGAGTGAAAACATTCGTGTTCGCTCAATCATTGGCCGCTTTCTTGAGCATTCCCGTGTGTTTTACTTTTCCGCTGGTACGAACGAGTCGCTTTATTTGTCCAGTGCCGATTGGATGAGTCGAAACATGACGCGCAGGATCGAGTTGGCGTGGCCTGTGACAGACCCGGTTTTGCGGCAGCGCATCATCGACGAATGCCTAATCGCCTACCTGCACGATGGCCGTGACGCTTGGGATTTAGCTGCGGACGGTCAATACCATCGGGTCGGCCTGACTACGCCAGGACCGGGTGCACAAAACGCTTTGATGCAGCGCTACGGTTCAGCAAACAAAGGGGACTGAGGGCGATGGATTTGATTCTGTGGCGCCACGCCGAAGCCCATGATGCCGAACCAGGAGAAGATGACCTGCAAAGGGCTCTGACGCCGCGTGGCCGTAAGCAAGCCGAGCGGATGTCAGTCTGGCTCGAAAGTCAGCTGCCTCAAGGGACGCGCATTTTGAGCAGTCCTGCTGTCAGAGCAGAGCAGACGGTACGCGCCTTGGGGCGAAAATACAAAGTCCGTGACGCCTTATCACCGGGCGCTTCGGTGCAGGATGTTCTGGAGACTGCCGGTTGGCCCGCTGCGAAGTATCCTGTACTACTGGTTGGACATCAGCCTGCACTGGGTGCTGTGATTTCACAGTTGCTGCGCATGCCCGATGCAGCGTGTGCGGTTCGCAAGGGGTCCGTGTGGTGGCTGCGCAGGCGCACCCGGGAAGATCAGGAGCAGACCGTATTGCTGACCGTCACCTCTCCAGAGCGGCTGTGAAAAGGCTCAGTTTTTAGCGGGGCGACCAGTTTTGATGGTCGGAACACTACTCAAGGCCTTTTTGAAATTTGCGTCTGTGAGACCAAGAAGCGCCTGCAGGCCAGCCCGGATCAGTTCACTTTTCTTGATCTCGACACCCAGACCCAAAGCGCGTTTTTTCATGTCTGTAATTTGCAGCAATTCGGTCTTGGGGATGGTAAAGCTATCACGTACAACTTTGACTTTTTTGTCTTTTAGGGGTTTTGCAGGTGCAGCAACTGCTTGCTTCGTCATAGGCTTGGTCGCTATAGGCTTAGTCGCGACAGGTTTTGCGCGTGGGCTCTGTTGAGTTTCGACCTTGGTTTTGCGCGGTGCTGGTGCTTTGGCGATCTGGTTTTTTACCTTGGCTGGGGTGCGTGTCGAAGGTGTCATGGGTATTGAATGTCAAGTTTGATGGTTAATGATATATACAGTTTATATCGTTAAATGAAGCTTGACAAGTTGAGGCACTATGCTGGTTTTCTGCATGTTTAAGCTGAGCTAGCAGGCCGTTTTCCCAATGTGAAGGCTTGATTTTCAGTCCATGTGGACTTCGAATTTCCATTCGGTTTTTTGCCAAGCCGTTTTTTCTTCACGCAAGAGATGGGCTGACTGCGGCCAGAACTCAGCCCAGTCGCTCCGCAGAGTCAGGCGCGCAGTACACTGCTGGACATCGCAGCTTATGGTTAAACCCGACAGGTCCGGATCTCGTCTGGCATGGCACAAAATGACCGCCAATCTAAGTGCCATGAGCTGCTGGACAAAGCTGGCATCGTCCATCTCGATTTCAAGTTTTCGCAATTTCCCCCGATGGCCCAGCACCAATTGGCTCAGGCGGTGCAATTCATCAAGGGTAAAGCCGGGTAAGTCGGTGTTGTCCAGAATGTATGCACCATGCTTGTGGTAATCGCTGTGCGAGATGCGCAAGCCTGTTTCGTGCAGTTGACAGGCCCAGTGAAGTTTTTGCAGATGGCGTTCACGTTCGGCGGGCGAGGTGCTTTCGTTTTCAGGGATGAGCGATCGCAGCAGGATCTGGGCCGTGCGTGAAACGCGTTCGGCTTGCAGCTTGTCGGTACCAAAGCGTTGCGCCAGCCAGTCCACCATCGATGAGCGAACATCTTGTGTGCTTTCTCGATCAATCAGATCGTAAAGAGCACCGTGCCGGAGTGCACCTTGGGCTGCTTGCAACTCGTCGATGTTCAGCAGGTCAAACACAGCTTGCAAGACGGCAAGTCCCCCACCAATCACGGGCTTTCGGTCTTCCTTGATCCCTTCCAGTCGCAGGTTATCGGGTCTTTGGGCTTTTAGCAGACGGTCCTTGAGCCAGGCCAGACCTTCACGCGTGATGAGGCCTTGTGGCCAGCCGGAAGCGGTCAGGACATCGGCCACAGCACCGACGGTGCCAGACGAGCCATAGCATTTGTCCCAGTGGTTGCGGTTGAACAGGATCTGTGCTTCATCCAGCACAGCTTTGGCTGCAATTTCTGCAGATTTGAAAGCGGCTGCAGTCCACACCCCGTCTGGAAAGAATTTCATGGACCAAGCCACGCTGCCTACGCGGTAAGACTCCAGGGTGCTGGCCTGTTCAAGTTGACCCAAAATCATTTCGGTCGAACGACCGCCGATGTCGACCACTAAGCGACGTTCGTTCGATTGCGGCAACAGATGCGAAACGCCCAAATAGATGAGTCGTGCTTCCTCTTTGCCTGCGATCACTTCAATTGGGAAGCCCAGAATGCGTTTGGCTTTGCTCAGAAAAACTTCGCGGTTGCGAGCTTCGCGCAGTGTTTGTGTTGCAACAGCCCGGACTTGCTGAGGTTTGAAACCTGCAATCCTTTCGCCGAATCGGGCCAGACAGTCCCAGCCTCTGGCCATGGCCTCTTCTGTCAAATTCCGTTCGGCGTCCAATCCGTTGCCTTGCCGTACGGTCTCCTTGATGTATTCGACACGTCGCAGTTGTCCTGCATCCATATGACCGATTTCGAGGCGAAAACTGTTAGACCCCAGGTCAATGGCGGCGTAAAGCGACTTGGTTTGCATGAAGAAGGTGGGTGCTGCAAAGAAGGCTCAGATTATGTGACGTTTATGTGAAGCTTTGATGACGCCCCGCCTGGGTCACGTGCGTTTCACTCAAATTTCAGATTTCCGCCATCAATTTGTCACGTGCAAGCATTTCAATCCATTATTTTTGAAGGAGTGCCTTGTGTCCCACCACGATATTGATACGGTTTGCAACACCTCTGACAACCCTCACTTTCAGGATGTCCTGAATCAGTCCCTGCAAAACCCCGCACGCCGGGGGTTACTACGCGGCAGTTTGGGTCTGGCGGGTCTGGCGATGCTGCCTGGTTGTGCGAGCTTGACCATGAGCGTACCTGCAGCGCCCAAAGTGCTGGGCTTTACTTCGGTGGAAAAAAGCCTGCTCGACAACGTGATCTTGCCGCTCGGCTACCAGTACAGCGTGCTGCATGCCACAGGCGATGCGCTCGATTCGGCACTGGCGGCCTATTCCAACCGGGGCCTTGAAGCCGACGACTGGTCGCGCCGCATTGGCGATCACCACGATGGCATGGACATTTACTACATCGATTCCCAAGGTCGTTATTCAGAAAATGACACGGGTCGCGCTGTGCTGTGTGTGAACCACGAAAGCTCGGCCGATGCCCACTTCATGCACCCCAATGGTCAAACCTCCAACCAGGTCAGCGGCAAAAAATTCGACCAATTTGGCGCGTGGGACCTGGGCACTCGCCCTGAGCTGGAAGTGCTCAAGGAAATCAACCACCATGGTGTGTCGGTGGTCGAGATCGTGAAAACATCCCAAGGCTGGCGCATCGTGCAGGATTCGCCGCTGAACCGCCGCATCACCGCACAAACACCGCTTCGCATCAGCGGCCCCCGCGCGTCGATCGAGCAGATTCGCAGCCTGATGGTCACCCGTTGGGACACGGCCGGGGCCATGTCCCGAGGCACACTCAACAACTGCGGCCATGGCAAAACACCATGGGGTACGTATTTGGCTTGTGAAGAAAATTGGGCCTATTACTTCCAGACCACCGCTGAGGGCGCTGCCTTGACGCCGAAAGAGCTGGCTTCGCGCAAGCGCTATGGTGTGGCCGTGGCTGCGCCTGCCACCGGTGCGACCAAGTCCGTCAGCCAGGGCTGGCACACGGTGTCGGCCACCGATGATCGTTTTGCCCGCTGGAACCTCGCGGCTGTGGGAGGCAACGCCGAAAAGGATTTCCGCAATGAAGCCAACACCTTTGGTTTCAACGTCGAGATCGATCCTTTGGCTCCTAACTCCACACCGGCCAAGCGTGTGGCCATGGGACGTTTTGCCCACGAGGCCGCTGTATGCGGTGTGCCCAAGGCAGGTGAGCCTTTGGCTTTTTACATGGGTTGCGATTCGCGCAACGAATACATCTACAAATTTGTGACGACCGCCGTGTGGGACCCGCGTGATGTGGGGGGGGGCATCGCCGCAGGCGACAAGTACCTGAGTGAGGGCAAGCTGTATGTTGCCCGCTTTGATGCTTCAGGTCAGGGTGAATGGCTGGAGTTGAGCATCACCGACCCCCGTATCGCCAAGCACAGCGCCTACCCGTTCGCCAGCCAGGGCGATGTTCTGGTGAATGCCCGTCACGCTGCCGATGCCCTGGGCGCGACCAAGATGGATCGCCCTGAATGGGGCGCTGTCAACCACCGCAACGGCGAAATTTACTTTGCGCTGACCAACAACAGCGCAGCCAACCGCACACCTGGCAAAACCGATGCAGCCAATCCTCGTGCGTACATGGACATGGACGGCAAGAAACTCGCAGGCAACCCCAACGGTCACATCATTCGTTTCAGGGAATCAGGCCAAAAAGCCACAGCCCAGACATTTGCCTGGGATATTTTCCTGTTTGGTGCCGAAGAGGATGCGGGCGATGCCAATGTGTCGGGTTTGACCGCCAAAAACGCGTTTTCTTCGCCCGATGGCTTGTGGTTCAGCAAAGCCACCGGCATCTGCTGGATTCAGACGGATGACGGCGCGTTCACCGATGAAACCAACTGCATGATGCTGGCGGCCATCCCCGGCCAGGTGGGTGACGGTGGCAAAGTCACCGTGAAAAACAAGATGGTGGTCAATGGGGTCGAACAAACCGGTACCCAGGACACCTTCATTGGCGCCGCTTTGGGGGAAGCCCAGTTGCGCCGCTTCCTGGTTGCTCCGCCGGGGGCCGAAGTCACGGGGATCACCGAAACCGCCGATGGTCGCACTTTGTTTGTCAACATCCAGCATCCCGGCGAATTGTCCAAGCCCTTGTCTTCCGGCGTGGCTCCTCAGAGCGGCTGGCCTGGAAACCAGGGTTATGGCCCAGCCGGGAGACCCCGTTCGGCCACCATCGTCATCACCCGCAAGGATGGGGGGCTGATCGGCCTGTAAACCCCATGGGAGCCTGCCGACCCTGCTTGTCACACCGCACATGTTGAATTGACACGAAGTTGTCACAATAGGCGGATAGAGTGCATGGCAGGGCGCAGGAACAGCATTTCTCGCACTGTTTGAAACCAGAATTTTTTATCACCCTGAACCAGGAGTTGACATGTTGAAATTGAAATCCGTCATGGCCGCCGTAGGCCTGAGCGTTGTGGCTGCCACCACATGGGCTGCCGACATCACGGGCGCTGGCGCCACATTTCCTTACCCCATTTACGCCAAGTGGGCCGAGGCCTACAAAAAGGAAACCGGCACCGGCTTGAATTATCAATCGATTGGTTCTTCCGGCGGTATCCGCCAGATTCGCGCCAAAACCGTGACCTTTGGCGCTACCGATGCACCTGTGCCGGGCGCTGACCTGGACAAGGATGGCATGGTTCAGTTCCCCGCCATCATTGGTGGCACGGTCCCCGTGGTGAACCTAGATGGTTTCAAGCCCGGTGAGTTGCGCATCACCGTCACCGTGATGGCCGAGATGTTCATGGGCAAGATCACCAAGTGGAACGATGCCAAATTTGTGGCCTTGAACCCCGGCAAAAACCTGCCAGACCAGGCCATCACCGTGGTGCACCGCGCTGATGGTTCTGGCACCACCTTCAACTGGACCGATTATTTGACCGCAGTCAGCAAAGAGTGGGCCGATACCGTTGGCAAAGGTGCTGCCGTCAAGTGGCCTGCCGCTTCGTCGGTGGGCGGCAAGGGCAATGAAGGCGTGGCCGCCAACGTCAACCGCGTCAAAGGCGCGATTGGTTACGTGGAATACGCTTACGTCAAGAAAAACAACATGAATTTCCTGCAACTGCAGAACGCCGATGGCAAGTACGTGAGCCCTGATGATCTGACATTCGCTGCCGCTGCTGCAGGCGCTGACTGGTTCAGCGTTCCGGGCATGGGTGTCTCGATGGTGAATGCCAAGGGTGCCAACAGCTGGCCTGTCAGCACGGCTTCATTCATCCTGATGTACAAAGACCCCAGCGACAAGAGTCTGTCCAAGGAGGCCATCAAGTTTTTTGATTGGGCTTTCAAGAGTGGCAAGGGCATGGCTGCCGAGCTGGACTATGTGGCATTGCCTGACGCTTTGACCAAGCAAATCCGTGAGCGGGTCTGGACACAGATCAAGAACTGATGAGCCTTGCCAGGGTGTTGCGCAGCGACACCCTGATATGCCGCCCCGCCATCGCATGATGCCGGGGCGTGCACGCTGAAAGTGAACACGATGCAGTTGTCTCAAGGAATCAATATGGACCCGATGGCCGTGGCAGACAGTGCGACCCAAGCCAACATGATGGCGGTGGTCAAGCGCCAACGCTTGCAGGATTTTTTCTTTCACAAGATCACCATGGGTTTTTCCCTGCTGGTCTTGTGCGCTTTGATGGGCATCATCATTTCCTTGCTCATCAACGCTTGGCCCTCGTTTGCCAAGTTTGGTTTGGGCTTTGTCTGGCGCGTGGAATGGGACATCATCAATGGCGAGTTCGGCGCAGCCATTGCCATTTTCGGCACGGTGGTCAGCGCCTTGATCGCGCTGGTGATCGCGGTGCCTTTGTCTTTTGGCATTGCCTTGTTTTTGACCGAAACCTGTCCTGCTTATTTGCGCCGCCCGCTGGGCACTGCCATCGAGTTGCTGGCGGCTGTGCCGTCGATCATTTACGGTATGTTCGGCTTGTTCATTTTTGCACCGTTGTTTGCTGAGTACGGTCAACCTGCGCTGCAGTCAACCCTGGGCCAAATGCCTTTGATTGGCGGCTTGTTTGGTGGGGCCATGAACGGCATCGGCATTCTGGCGGCAGGCATCATTTTGGCTTTCATGATCTTGCCGTTCATCGCGGCCGTGATGCGCGATGTGTTTGAGATCGTGCCCCCCATCCTGCGCGAGTCGGCTTATGGCCTGGGTTGCACCACCTGGGAAGTGGTGCGCAACATCGTGTTGCCCTACACCCAAAAGGGCGTCATCGGCGGCATCATGCTGGGCCTGGGTCGAGCCCTAGGCGAGACCATGGCTGTGACGTTTGTGATCGGCAATTCGCAGCGCATCAGTGCTTCGCTGTTTTCGCCTGGCACTTCGATCGCTTCCACATTGGCCAACGAGTTTGGTGAAGCCGATGACTTTCATTTG